>OCZT010003586.1_pt1 | contig 15802 bp, 16 predicted proteins | sample 1539031 | NCBI WGS metagenome assembly OCZT01 (sample SAMEA3539308, study PRJEB22396) | soil metagenome | biome: tundra; feature: field; material: soil | place: USA | collected 2010-05 | depth 0.15 m | reverse complement strand
AGGTCGTCCGAATACGGTTTGGCCATCACCCTGTCCTTCCAAAAGGAATCAAGGGCGCCAGACTCGCTCATCCGCAGACCTTTGGGAATCCCCCGATTCGAGGCCGGCGGGATATGCTCTAACTCGCGTGTTTTTTACACTACACGCGAGGCTGCGGGCGCATTGGGCGCCCGGCATTCCCCACGCCCTCCGGGGCGAAGAAATTTCGCATCACTCGGGCGCTTCGCGCCGCGAGATCGCGAAGCCATGTCTCGACGTCATTGCGAGGAGCGAAAGCGACGAAGCAATCCAGCTTTCCAGTTCGCTACGCCAACGATGGATTGCTTCGCTTGCGCTCGCAATGACGGTTACGATTGAAATTGCGTTGGCTGTTTGAAATTCGAATCCGTATCCATGATCACGACACGCCGTCATTCCGGGGCGCCGCGCAGCGGCGAGCCCGGAATCCATAACCACGATCGGGAGTATGGATTCCGGGCCCGCGCCAAGAGGCGCGTCCCGGAATGACGAGTGGTGAGATTCCCCGCGCGTTTCCCGAGCCTGTCATCGGGCGCGCATTCGCGCGACCCATTGGCTCGCAATGACGGAAACTACAGCGGCGCGGCGCTCTCGCCGCGCGCGCTCGTCAGCTTCGAGACCAGCGAGGCCACCACAATCACCACCGCGATCAATCCGATCACCAGCGTGCAGATGGCGTTGATCTCGGGCTTCACCCCGAGCCGCACCTCCGAATAGATCCGGATCGGCAGCGTCGCCGAACCGGGGCCGGTGGTGAAGCTCGCGATCACGAGATCGTCGAGCGACAGCGTGAACGCCAGCATCCAGCCCGCCGCGATCGCGGGCAGGATCAGCGGCAGCGTCACCGCGACAAACGCCCGCGCCGGACCGCAGCCGAGATCCATCGCCGCTTCCTCCAGGCTGCGATCGAGCGAGCCCAGCCGCGACTGCACCACCACGGCGACGAAGCACATGGTCAGCGTGGTGTGCGCTGTTGTCACCGTCCAGAAGCCGCGCTCGGCGTCCAGCGCCACGAACAACAACAGCAGCGACAGCCCGGTGATGACTTCGGGCATCACCAGCGGCGCATAGAGCATGCCGGAAAACAGAGTGCGTCCGCCGAAGCGTTCGCCGCGCGACAGCGCCACCGCCGCCAGCGTGCCGAGCAGCGTTGCGATCGTGGCCGAAGTCGCCGCCACCCGGAAACTCATCCAGGCCGCCTCCAGCATGGCGCGGTCGTTGAAAAATTCCGAGTACCAGCGCAGCGACCAGCCGCCCCACACCGTGACCAGCCGCGAGGCGTTGAACGAATAGATCACCAGGATCACGATCGGCAGGTACAGAAACGCCAGCCCCAGCGCGAGCGAGACGGCGTTGAACGGGGATAGTCTGTTCAGCGCGCGGGTCATGATCGCGCGTCCTCCAGCTGGCGGCGCTGCAGCCGGTCGTAGAACGCCAGCGGCGCCAGCAGCAGAACCAGCAGCACCACCGCGGCCGCCGACGCCACCGGCCAGTCCTTGTTGGTGAAGAATTCCAGCCACAGGGTCTGCCCGATCATCATGGAGCCGGAGCCCGCCAGCAGATCGGGAATCACGAATTCACCGACGATCGGAATGAAGCACAGCAATACTCCGGCGGCGACGCCCGGCAACGACAGCGGAAACGTCACCAGCCAGAACGCCTGCCGCGGCGAAGCGCCCAGATCGCTTGCTGCCTCCAGCAGCGCCGGCTCCATCCTGGCGAGAACCGCATAGAGCGGCAGGATCATGAACGGCAGATAGGAGTAGACGATGCCGAGATACATCGCGCTGTCGGTGGAGAGCCACACCACCGGCGCCGAGACCAGGTGCAGCGCCAGCAGGATCTTGTTGAGCAGGCCGTCGTGCTGCAGGATGTTGATCCAGGCATAGATGCGGATCAGAAACGAGGTCCAGAACGGAACGATGACGAGCATCATCGCCACGCCCTGCCATTTCGCCGGCAGCCGCGCCATGCCGTAGGCGATGGGATAGCCGATCACCAGCAGGATCGAGGTCGAGACCGCCGCGACCACGAGGCTGCGCAGATAGGACAGGACATACAGGTCGTCGGAGACCAGCAGCCTGAAATTATCCAGCGACAGCGCCGCCAGCGCCGCCCTGATCGCCGCAAGACCCTGCGTCAGGTCGAATAACGGAAGATAAGGCGGCTGCGCGATCGCGGTCTGCGACAGGCTGATCTTCAGCACGAAGCCGAACGGCACCAGGAAGAACAGCGCCATCCACAGATAGGGCGCGATCGCGGCAATGCGCGCCGGGCGGGTGAAGATGCGGCGGGCGCTCATTGCTCCAGCACCACGCAATCGTCGGGCGTGAACCACGCCACCACCCGCTGGCTCGCATGATAGGCATCGATATCGATCCGCGCCGTGTTGGCCATCGACGAACGCACGACCGCGCCGCTATCGAGCTTCACCTTGTAGCTGGTGACCCCGCCGAGATAGCTGACATCGGTCACGATCCCTTCCAGCCGGTTGATCGCATGCGCATGAAGCGCATCCGACACCGGGCCGCGGCGCGACAGCTTGACCTTTTCCGGGCGGATCGCGACGCAGACGATGGCTTTGGTGACCGGCTGGCGCGGTTCCGCGACCGCGATGGTTCCGGCGTCTTTTGTCGAAATCATCAACCGGCCCGCCTCGCGCGATTCGAGCTGTCCCTCGAAAATATTGACGTCGCCGACAAACTCGGCGACCCAGCGCGAAGCGGGGGCCTCGTAAAGCTCGCGCGGCGTCGCGACCTGTTCGAGACGGCCGGCATCCATCACGCCGATCCGGTCGGCGACCGTCATCGCCTCTTCCTGATCGTGGGTGACGATGACAAAGGTCATGCCGAGGCGGCGCTGCAACTCCATCAGTTCGAGCTGGGTGCTTTCACGCAGCTTCTTGTCGAGCGCGGCCAAGGGCTCGTCGAGCAACAGCACCCGCGGGCGGCGCGCCAACGAGCGCGCCAGCGCCACGCGCTGCTTTTGACCGCCGGAGAGCTGATCCGGCTTTCGCTTCTCGAGACCCTCGAGCTTGACCAGCGCCACCAGTTCGGCCACGCGGCTATCGATCTCGGAACCCGGCATGCCGGCGCGCTTCAATCCGAACGCGATATTGTCCCGCACGGTGAGATGCGGAAACAGCGCGTAGTTCTGGAACATCATGTTGACCGGACGCTGGTGCGGCGGAACCTGCGCGATGTCCTTGCCGTCAAGCAGGATGCGGCCTTGGTCCGGGGTCTCGAAACCGGCCAGCATCCGCAGCAGCGTGGTCTTGCCGCAACCCGAGGGACCGAGCAGCGCGAAAAACTCCCCGGCCCTGATGTCGAGCGACAGCCGATCCACCGCCCGGAAGACGCCGAATTTTTTCACCACCGCCTCGATGCGCAGCAGCGGAATGTCGGCCGCGTCTGCGCCCGGTTCAAGTTTCGATAATTCCTCAGCCATATTCCCCGCCAGCCCAATGTCCGATCTACGCTAATGACTGATCGAAGCCAGCTCAACCTTATCCGGGCTCCCGAGAACAGCCGTTACCATTGACTCCAAGCCACCAAAATTGGCAGCCTGAACGCCCGGGGGGAGCTGATGCAGCGCAGACGGTTACTGAGAATTGCCTTGGTTGCGGCTGGCGCTGGCCTCTCCTGGCCTTTTGGCCAGGATATTCAGCTGGGAATTTTTGAACATGGCCGTGAAGTCAACCAACGGGATTAGCTCCCTGCGCGTCGCGGCGGCATTTTTCGCCGTCGGCATATTGTGGTCGCACCCCGCGGCAGCCGAGGGGGCGCTGGCAATCGGACTTCCTTCGGACGTCGCGAAATCGGGCTACGCCAGCGGCTATTCCTACAACGCCAAGACCACGGAGGGAGCGCGGAAAAGGGCGATGGAAGAGTGCCACAAGGCGACCACAAACGAGAAGGCGCGATCGCTCTGCAAGGTGATCGAGACCTTCAGCAACCGTTGCGTCGCCATGTCGATGGACCCCAAGGCCGGCACCCCGGGCGTTGGCTGGGGAATCGGCGATGATCTGCGCGCCGCAGAACGCCAAGCTCTTGTCCGATGCGAGGCTACCGCAGGACCGTCACGCCGTGCTGCATGCGTGGTGCAAAAATCGAATTGCGACGGTCAGGCGGATGCCGGGAACCGCTGCGAAACGCTGAGCGGGGACGCGGCGATCGCCGCCTGCGACGAGGCAATCCAGAAAAACCCGCGTTCGGCCAATAACTACAACAACCGCGGTTATGAATACCGCAACAAGGGCGAGTTCGACCGGGCGATGAGTGATTTCAACAAAGCCATCGAGCTCGATCCCGGAGATGGCGTAGCATACAACAACCGGGGCAACGTCTACCGCGACAGGGGCGACAACGACCGCGCGCTAGCCGATTTCAACAAGACCATCGCGGTCAACCCGAAATATGACCGGGCCTACCTGAACCGGAGTCTCACCTATCTCTACAGCGGCAATCCCGACAAAGCTCTGGCCGATATCAACCAGGCCAACGAGCTTGATCCGAAGAATGCATTCTACGCGCTCTGGATCGATATCGTGAACAAGCGCAGCAATCTGCCGAGCAGGCTCGCACAGGCGATGACGCAGGTCGACATGACCAAATGGCCGGCGCCCGTGATCCGCCTGTATCTTGGCCAGATGACGCCCGGCGCCGTGTTCGCCGCTGCCGACGATCCCGACGCTGACGTCAAGAGCCGCCGGGTCTGTGACGCCAACTTCTTCATCGGAGAACTTGCGCTGCAGCAAGGCACGAAGGAAGAAGCCTCGCGTCTGTTCCGGAGCGCAGCGACGGATTGCCCGAAAGACCGCACCGCGCGGACCGGCGCCAATGCCGAACTCAAGGCGCTCGGTATCACGCCCTGAATGAAGCCGTCCGAGAACAACTCGAACTGGGCCGGTCGGAGCCGGCTGGCGCGCTATCACCGCATTGATGTCGCCATGAACGCCGCCAGCGCCTCGCGATCCGCAGGCGGCATGGTGAGGCCGAGTTTTGAGCGCCGCCAGAGAATGTCGTCCGGAAACCGCGCCCATTCCCTGACCATGAGATAGCGCACCTCCGCTCCCGTCAGTTCCGGGCCGAAGGCCGGACCGAGATCGGCCCGGCTCTTGGCGTCGCCAAGCACGGCCGCAACGCGCGAGCCGTAGGCGGCCACCAGGCGCTGCGCCTGAGCCTCGGTGAGGAACCGCCAGCGCTCGCGCGCCGCATCGACCTCCGCGTCGAACCGCGCCCACGCAAAATCGCCGCCCGGCAACGGCGCCTTCGCGGTCCAGCGCGGCGACATCGGATAGAACGGCGTCAGCCTGGAGACCGCCCGTTCCGCGCGCAGACGCGAGGTGGTGACATCGCCGCCGAACATCGTCAGCAGCGGCGCCCTGCCGCGCCGCGCGTCGAACGTCATCGAGCCATCCCGCGCACCGCGCTTGCTGGCGGGGTCCACGGCCATGTTGGCGCCGGAGACGGTCCTGATCACGTCAGATGGTTCGACCCGCTCGCGAAAATACCGGTTAGCCGCGTCGCAGAGATAGGCGACGTCGCCCGCGGCCATCGCCACCACAGCGGGATCGCCTTTGAACGCGTGCCCCACGGTGCCGATCAGCGTGAAATCGCGTTCGTACGGACTGGCGAAAATCAGCCGCCGGTCGCTATTCTGGAAAACATAGACGTTGTCGGTATCGAACAGGCGTCTGACGATGATCTGGCTCATCTGGGTGGTGCCGGCCCTCGGCGGCGGCATGCGCAATACGGTTTCCGCGACCGACGCGGTCCAGGCGCCCGACGCGTTGGCCAGCGCCCTTGTCGTGATCACCTGACGATGGCCGCGATCGATCGCCACCAGCCGCCAGATGTCGAGCCGGTCGGCGCGAACGCAGCGTGCGCCGGTGCGGATGTCAGCACCCCGCTCCGCGGCGTCGACGGCATTGGCGATCACCAGCCGCGAATCGTCGACCACGCAATCGGAATATTCAAACGCGGTGCCGAATGGCCGCTTCAGCGCGTTGCCGAGCGGATGGTGCGTGACATCGACCGTCGCTGACGCCGGCAGACGGCTGCGCGAGGCCAGCCGGTCGTAGAGCAGCAGCCACGACCGCAGCAACCAGGACGGCCGCTCGTCGGAATGGGCGGGGATCGCGAACCGCATCGGGCGCACCAGATGCGGCGCGATCCGCAGCCAGATGTCACGCTCGGCCAGGGCCGCGCGCACGCGCAAAAAGGCTCTGCGCTCCAGCACGGCGAGATCGCCATGGATCATTCGCGACGTGGCGGATGACGCCGCCCCGCCGAGGTCGCCCTGCTCCAGCAGGATCACCCGCAGGCCGCGCCCCGCGGCGTCGCGCGCAACGCTGACGCCGTTCAGACCGCCGCCGATGATCGCAAGATCGTAGTCCGCCATGGGCAAGCTATAGCGTTTTCAAGCGAAGTGGCTACCGGTTCGCGTAAAGAAAACGCGTCAGACCGAAAAGCTCTACCCGGTCTTGCGGGCGGGCTCCATCGTATTGCCGACGGTGCGGCCAACCAGCGCGGCGTACTGGCCGATCGGCGCAGGTCGGCCGAGGAAATAGCCCTGCACCGCGTCGCAGCCCACATCCGCGAGGAAGCTGAGCTGTTCCTGGGTTTCCACGCCTTCGGCCACGATCGACATTTCGAGGCCGTGGCCAAGGCCGATCACCGCCCGGACGATTGCCGCCGATTGCGGATTTCGCCCGAGATTGATGACGAAAGCGCGGTCGATCTTGATCTTGTCGAACGGAAACGCCTGCAGATAGCTCAGTGAGGAATAGCCGCTGCCGAAGTCGTCCATCGAAATACGCACGCCCAGCGCCTTCAGCCGCCGCAGCAGCGCCAGACCGCGGTCGAAATCCTCGATCAGCACGCCCTCGGTGATTTCCAGCTCAAGCCGGCCCGGCGCGAGGCCGGTCTCGAGCAGAATCGAGTGCACGAGGCCGACCAGATCGCCGTGCATGAATTGCGCCGGCGACAGATTGATCGCGATCTGCAGCGGCATCGGCCACGACGCGGCCTCCCGGCAGGCTTCGCGCAGGATCCATTCGCCCATCTCGACGATCAAGCCGCTTTCTTCCGCGATCGGGATGAAATCGCCCGGCGGAACGAAGCCGCGCACCGGATGGAGCCACCGCGCCAGAGCCTCGAATCCGATGACTTCGCTGCTGGCGACGGTCTGGCGCGACATCGCCTGCGGCTGATAATGCAGCGAGAGCTCGCCGTTCTTGATCGCGAGCGAGAGATCCTGGTGCAGCGCGCGGCGATCGCGAATCTGCTGGTCCATCTCGGGCTCAAAGAGGCTGATCGAGCCGCGCGATTTCGCCTTGGCGCGGAACAGCGCGGCGCCGGCATTGGCAAGCAGCGATGCGGCGTCTACGCCGTTGTGCGGGAATACCGAGATGCCGGTGGTGACGCCGGTGCGAACCGATTTGCCGTCGATCTGGAACTCGTTCGCCAGCGCTTCGGCGAGCTGTTCGGCCAGCAGCATCCCGGCGACGGGCTGCTTGCCGTCGATGATCAATCCGAACTCGTCGCCGCTGAGCCGGGCCACGACGCCGCCGCGCGCCGAGGCCTGGATGCGGCGCGCCACTTCGATCAGCAGTTTGTCGCCGGTCGCGTGGCCGAACACGTCGTTGACCTCCTTCAGACCGTCGAGGTCGACGGATAGCACCGCAAATTCCTCGTCGGTGCCTTCGCAGGCCTCGATCATCTGCGCCAGCGCCTGCAGGAACGCCGCGCGGTTCGGCAAATCCGTCAGGCCGTCGTGATACGCCATATGAGCCATGCGCGATTCGGTCTGGCGGCGATCGGTGACGTCCTCGTGGGTCTTGATCAGATATTGCGGCTCGCCGGCGTCGTCGAGCACCGTCATGCGGCGCGTCAGGAACAGCCGCAACCCGTCCTTGGTGCTGATCGGGTGTTCTTCGGTGAGCAGGCCGCGCTTCTTGATCGCCGCCTCGTCGCGCGCAATGATCAGCTTGGCTTCTTTCGGATTGAAAATGTCCGCAGCCGTCAGTCCAGTGGCATCTTCGCGCCGACGGTTGAGGATGGTCTCGGCGCTGCGATTGGCGAGAAGGTATCGTCCATCGCTGACGCGCTCGACGATCAGCGAGACCGGAATGTTATCGACCACCAGCTCGAGAAATTTCTTGGTGTTTTCGAGCTCCTGGGACAGCGATTTGCGTTCGGTGATGTCATCGAACAACGCGATCAGGAATTCCGGCTGGTTCTTTTCGTTACGCGCGATCACCCGGTTGCTGGCGAGAACGCGCTTCTCCGAGCCGCGCTCGACCGCGAATTCGTTGCGGAACTGGCCTTCGGGCGAGTTGAGCGCTGCCTGGTCCGCCGCCGCTATGCTCGCCGCGGTCTCGGGGCGGAAGATGTCGTCGGCACGCTTGCCGACAATGCTGTCGCGGGAAAATCGCGAGAAACGTTCGAACGCGCGGTTGGCAAAGATGTAACGGCCGTCATCGATGCTCTTGGCGGCCACGCATACCGGCACATTGTCGAGCACCGATTCGAGGAACTGCTTGGTCGATGCGAGCTGTCTTGAAAGCTTGCGCTGCTCGCTGCAATCCTCATGCGTCGCCACCGAACCGCCGTTCGGCAGCGGAAAATGTTTGACCATGACCGATCGCCCGCCGGGCAGCTCGGTAACGAGGCCGTCCGGGCTGGCGGCGTTTTTATAGAAATGCTCGACGCTGACGTCGAGGACGCCGCGCTTGAGCCGCATCTCCAGCAGTTCTGGCCCGGTCATGTTTCTGGGAATATCCGAACGCGCCAAGCCGTAGATCTCGAGATAGCGATCGTTGCAGAATACGATCCGCTTCTGCGCATCCGTCATCACCACGCCCTGGCTGAGGTTGTTCAGGGCGGACCTTACAAACGCATTTCTGCGTAACTCCGAGCGCTTGACCTTGCGCAACGCCGAGAGAACCCACAGCGCGATGGCTGCAAGGAATGAGCAGACAACGATGCCGCCAATCACCACTTCCCAAACCATATTGGGGTCGGCAGAGCCGACATAGCTCGTTGGTGCAAAATTTTCGGACAAGCCCCAGGCGACTCCGAACGGCGTAGCGGTGGCGATCAGGCACACGGCGGCCCGCGCAGGAATCAATACCTTGCCGCCTGCCTGCCAATTCTTGTCAGCCATCAGTCACCCGCGGATTTCTGCGCGGGAGTGTCTGGCTTCACGGGTTTGGATCGGGTAAACGCGTACCCCTGCAACCCGAAAATGCGACTTAAATTATGGCAATTGCCCTGACATGATTAATGCTTCACTAACGCAAGCCCGATCCGGAAACCGCTCCGAGACGAATTCAACGGGTTCTTGGAAAAGATCATCCCCACCAAAGCGATAGTGTGCGCGCGATTGACCCTGGACGAGCGCCGCCTTAACGAGGCGCACGTCGGATTGAACAGCTCACAAGCCCGGATTCGAACTGCCAATGGACAAAGTTGAGTGCGTCGTTATCGGTGCGGGGGTGATCGGTCTTGCCGTCGCGCGGCGGCTGGCACAGGCAGGCCGCGAGGTGATCCTGCTGGAGGCGGCGGAAGCTATCGGCACCGTGACGTCGTCCCGCAACAGCGAGGTCATCCACGCCGGCATCTATTATGCCGCGGGAAGCCTGATGGCGCGGATGTGCGTCAGCGGCAGGCGTGCCCTGTATGAATATTGCGGCGATCACGGCATCCCGCACCGCAATTGCGGCAAGCTGATCGTCGCGACGACGCCGAAGGAAACCGAAAAGCTGCAATCGATCAGGGCCCACGCCGAAGCCAATGGCGTGCTCGATCTGCAAACCCTCCGCGGCGATGACGCACGAGCCCTGGAGCCGGCGCTGAACTGCGACGCCGCGCTGCTGTCGCCTTCCACCGGCATTATCGACAGCCACGCCTTCATGCTGGCGCTGCGCGGCGACGCCGAAGATGCGGGCGCGGCCTGTGCCTTCCACACACCGTTGCTGCGCGCCAAGGCGCTCGCGGGCCGGATCGAGCTGGACGCCGGCGGCAACGCGCCGACGTCACTTGAATGCAGGCTTCTCATTAATGCCGCGGGGCTCGGCGCGTCAGCGGTCGCGCGCAGCATCGACGGCATGCCGATCGACCTGATACCGCCGGCCTATCTCGCGAAGGGAAACTATTTCAGTTGCAGCGCGCGGGCGCCGTTTTCGCACCTGATTTATCCGGTGCCCGAGCCCGGCGGGCTCGGCGTGCACCTCACCCTCGATATGGCGGGACAGGCTCGGTTCGGTCCTGACGTGGAATGGGTCGATGCCATCGATTACGCCGTCGATCCGGCGCGGGCGGAACGGTTTTATCCGGCGATCCGGCGCTACTGGCCGACGCTGCCGGACGGCGCGCTGATGCCCAGTTATTCGGGAATTCGACCGAAGATCGTGCCGCCGGCGGTGGCCGTGCAGGATTTCCTCATCCAGGGACCACGCGATCATGGCGTCGACGGGCTGATCAATCTGTTCGGGATAGAGTCGCCGGGACTGACATCATCGCTGGCGATCGCGGATTATGTCGGCGAACTGGCGGGCGTGTAAGTCTTTTTGCGGTGCAATCCCGTCACCCCCGCGTGAGCACAATTGCGCTCATCCCGGGATAACGGCGGTGTTTGTGGAAAACTGAAGCTGGCTAGTGCAGCGTTTCGCTCGCGGTATGCCTCAACCGCTGGATCTCGTCCTTAACCATCAATTTCCGGCGCTTTAACTCGAGAATTTGCAGGTCGTCCGTTGAAAGGTGCACGAGAGCTTCGTGCAATTCGTTTTCGAGAACCTTGTGTTTGCGTTCCAGTTCAACGAGATGCGCCTGAATTGCCATGCGAAACCTCCTCGGTGGGATTTAACCTCAGACCTCAGATTCGATCCGGACAAATAAGTGTACACAAGTCACCGAATCTGTCGATGGGTATCGAAAATTGCGCTCTCATAATTAGGTATCATATGTAACGAATCGTGAGTACGGAACCCCGGACCCGGACGGCTTGCAGACCGGGCCGGCAGGGACGATATTCCCTCGGCGGCTTCCGCAACCTTTCGCAATCTCATCCGCGTTTCCAGCCAACGTACACCATGACCGACGAAGATGAGCGCGAACTCGAATCCGAGCTCGCACGGCTGCAGCAGGAGCACCGCGATCTCGACGCGGCGATCGATGCCCTGCATCAATCTCCCGCGCCGGATTTGTTGCGGCTGCAACGGCTGAAGAAGCGCAAGCTGCAGCTGCGCGACCGCATCGCCTTCATCGAAGACCAGATCACGCCCGATATCATTGCGTAGAAACCGTCATTCCGGGATGGTCCGAAGCACCAGACCTCGGATGTGCAACTGCACATCGGGGAATCCTTGGATTCCGGGTTCGCGGCGAAGCCTGTCATCGGGCCGCGCCTTGCGCCGACCCGTTGGACGCGCCAGGGAATGACGGCATTAGAATTCAGCCGCCGTCCGTCAACTCTCGCAGCACGCCCGTAACCTGTACCGGACTGTAGGGTTTGGGTAGAAACCGCCCGCCTTCGGGCAGATCGGTTTCCCTCACATGGACGTGGCCGGAGGTTGCGACAATCTTGATCGGGGGCCAGCGGCCCCTGACCGCCCGGGCGAGCTTCAGCCCGTCCATGGTGCCGGGCATCTGGATATCGGTAAAAATCACCGTGATGTCCGGACGGGCTTCCAGAATTTCGATCGCTTGATCGGCATTTGCGGCTTCGACAACCTCGAACCCGGCGGCGGCGATCATATCGACCGCGTCCATTCGCAGCAGAAACTCGTCCTCAACAATCAGCACCACGGATCTTTTGGATGCTGAAAGACCCATAGGTCCTACTCCCTGCGAATACGCATTAAGCGCCGGATATTGTTTTGGTTCCCACCTTAAGCGTTCGCACCGGCGGCCGCTCGCCCTGCCCGATCCGTGGCAACCCTTCCGTGACGCGCTGTGCAAATCGGCAACCACGCGCGCTTGATCCTTGACTCCAAGAGAACAAAATAGGAACATAGCTCCCGCCGCCTCCAGCCCCCGGGAATTACGCCATGTCCGAACCTTCTGCATTGTCTGACTTCAATCGTTACGAGCAGGCCTGCGACCAGGCGATCGCGATGTGCGACGGAAACATGCGCAGCACGATCAAGGCGCTCATCATGGCGAACGAATATCTGGAAACGGAACTGCAAGAATTGCAGGCGGCGGTCTCAACCGACTGCGCTCCGGCAAGCCTACCCAGAGCGAACAGCGACGCCGCCTGATCGATCGAAACCGGGAGCAACGCAATGGCCGATGTCACCTATTACGTCGCGCTGCCATTCCTGCAGGACGACAGCGGTTCGCCGGTTCCGGGGGCCGCGGAAGAATGTCAGAGTTCGTCGGGTGCGTTGCGGCGCGCGGAAGTCTTGTCAAAGGCCTCAGGCAGCATCGGCGCGGTTGCCTTCAGCCGCACCGGCGATCCCATGATCGGCGAATTCGGCGATGCGCAATTGCTGAGGAAATTCGGCAACGTGCCGGATGATCTGAGCGGGTTGTAAGGAACTCGCCCCGGATCACGCTTCATGCCTGCGTTGCGCCTTGCGCACATACATCGCGCGATCGGCTTCCTCCAGCGCCTTGCCGGCTTCGGCATGAGGGCCCAGAATCGCGACACCGGCCGATGCGCCCGCCGTGACGGTGCGGCCACGAAACACGAATGTGAGCCGATCGACGGCTTGTTCCAGCGACGCCGCCTTGGCCCGGGCGTCGGTCTCGCTCAGATTCCACAGCAGCAGCGCGAATTCGTCGCCGCCCAGCCTTCCGATCACGTCGGACGAGCGCACCTGGCGCAGCAGCACGGCGACGATGGACTTCAGCACCTGATCGCCCGCGGCGTGCCCGAAGGCGTCGTTAATCGGCTTTAAGCGATCGACGTCGAGCACGATCAGCGCCCCGCTCGCATGATAGCGCTTGATATAGGCGATCGAGCGGCTGAGCTCGCGCTCGAAGCCGCGGCGGTTGGGGATATCCAGCAGGAAGTCGGTATCGGCCGACGCCTGCAATTCGTCGATTCGCGCCAGTGCCCGGGCCAGCTCGGTCCTGAGCCGGCGAATGGTCAGCTTGGCTTCATTGGGCGCGGCCGGCAGCCGCGGCGGAGACGCAGACCCTTTCGCTATTCTGGCGCGGTGCGGTGCGGCCTTGCGCTTCGCCGCACCGCTTTTGCGGCGTTTCGCCGCCCCTGCAGGGGCGGTCGCCTTGGTTTTCTTCTTCATGGGCTCCCTTGAAGGCTTGCCGGGATTCACCAAGACAGGATAGTGCATTCCGGACCCCTTGCCACGCCTTGCCGAACCTAGGGCCGATCCTATAATCCGGCCTATGTTTTTGGATTCCCGAAAAGAATTGACCGTATGACCGCCCCAATCGCCATCATCATGGGAAGCCAGTCGGACTGGGACACCATGCGCCATACCGCCGAAACGCTGACCGCGCTCGGCGTCGGCAGCGAAAAGCACATTATCTCCGCGCATCGCACCCCGGACCGTCTGTTCGCCTTTGCCAAGGGCGCCAAGGCGGCCGGCTTCAAGATCATTATCGCCGGCGCCGGCGGTGCGGCACATCTGCCGGGCATGACCGCGTCGCTGACGGAACTTCCGGTATTCGGTGTCCCCATCGAATCCAAGGCGTTGTCCGGCGTCGATTCGCTCTATTCCATCGTCCAGATGCCCGCCGGGGTGCCGGTCGGGACGCTGGCAATCGGCAAGCCCGGCGCCATCAACGCCGCGCTGCTCGCCGCCAGCGTGCTCGCGCTGAACGATCCGGCGCTGTCAGGCAGACTTGTCGCCTGGCGCAAGCAGCAGACCGAGGCGGTTGCCGAACGCCCGGAGGGTTCTGCGTGACAGTCTCAAATCAGGTGAAGCTGAAGCCCGGCGACACCATCGGAATTCTCGGCGGCGGACAATTGGGCCGGATGCTGGCGATGGCGGCGGCACGGCTGGGCTTGCGCTGCCAGGTGTTTTCGCCCGATCCGGATTCGCCGGCGTTCGATGTGGTGCTGAACGCGACCTGCGCGGAATATGCCGATGTCGAGGCGCTCGAGCTGTTCGCCAACGACGTCGACGTCATCACTTACGAATTCGAGAATGTGCCCGCAGCCTCCGCGATGATCCTGGCGGCGCGGCGTCCGGTGCTGCCCGAGCGGAAGATCCTGGAAACCACGCAGGATCGGCTGGTCGAAAAGGACTTCGTGAAACGACTGGGCATCGGCACCGCCGATTATGCCGACGTGTCGTCGGCGGCGGAGCTGCGCGCCGCGATCGCGCGCATCGGCCTTCCGGCCGTGATCAAGACCCGCCGCTTCGGCTATGACGGCAAGGGCCAGGCGATCATCCGCGACGGCGACGATCCGGACCAGGTCTGGGCGGACCTCGCCACCAAATCCGCCATCCTCGAGGCCTTCGTTGCCTTCGAGCGCGAGATCTCGGTGATCGCCGCGCGCTCAGCCGACGGCCATGTCGAATGCTTCGATGTCACCGAAAACGAGCATCGCGACCATATCCTGAAAACTTCGCGTGCGCCGGCGGCGATTTCCGATGCGCTGGCGGCACAGGCGCGCTCCATCGCGGAAAGAATCGCCAGCGCGCTCGATTACGTCGGCGTGCTCGCGGTCGAGATGTTTGTGGTGGCGAGCGCCGGCGGGCCGACGCTATTGGTCAACGAGATCGCGCCGCGGGTGCACAATTCCGGGCACTGGACGCTGGACGGCGCGTCGATCTCGCAGTTCGAGCAGCATATCCGCGCCATTGCCGGCTGGCCGCTCGGCAAGCCGGTCCGTCATGGCCCGGTCACCATGACCAATCTGATCGGGGACGAGATCAACAGCTATGAGCAATGGCTGACCGTCCCCGGCGCGACCGTCCACCTTTACGGCAAGGGTCCGCCGCGGCCGGGCCGGAAGATGGGCCACGTGACGCAGATCGGAGCGGCGCCGCCAAAAACCGCCTGATCGGCGCCAAAACAGCGGATTTAGCCGCGCGGCCTGGCGCAATTGCTTTCCCGCTGGTGGACATTCCCGGTTTGATCTGATACATCCGCGCGCTTGAGGTTGAGGGTCCGGCCTTTCGCCAACCCTTCGCTTTATCAGAATTCCAATCCGATCAATTGAAAGAGGATGCCGCGTGCAGGTTCTCGTTCGCGATAACAATGTCGATCAAGCCCTCAAGGCGCTGAAGAAGAAGATGCAGCGCGAAGGTATTTTCCGCGAGATGAAGCTCCGCGGCCATTATGAAAAGCCCTCCGAGAAGAAGGCCCGTGAAAAGGCCGAGGCGGTGCGTCGCGCGCGCAAGCTCGCGCGCAAGAAGCTGCAGCGCGAAGGCCTGCTGCCGATGAAGCCGAAGCCGGTGTTTGGCGCCGGTCCAGGCGCCGAGCGCGGTGGCGCTGGCGGACGTGGCGGCCCAGGCGCCGGTCCGCGCGGGCCGCGCTGACCAATCTTTTTGCAGATTTGAATCCGATGACGCGGGCCTTGTGCCCGCGTTGTTGTTTTAGAGCTATAGCTTCGGCGCGGCGGGAAACTCCGCCCCTCGGCGCGCCGCCTGTTCAATCACACGCATCGCCGCCAGCACCACGTCGTCGCGCCAGGGCCGGCCCATGACCTGTACGGCGACCGGCAATCCCGCGCTTCCGCGATCCGCCTCGAACGCCGTTTTCTCGACGACATCGAAGGATTTTTTGCGGCCGGACTCTTCGCCGCTGCGCACGCGCGTGACCGGCACCACGCCCGCGGGATAGCCGAGAACCGGCGACAG
>OCZT010003584.1_pt1 | contig 15804 bp, 18 predicted proteins | sample 1539031 | NCBI WGS metagenome assembly OCZT01 (sample SAMEA3539308, study PRJEB22396) | soil metagenome | biome: tundra; feature: field; material: soil | place: USA | collected 2010-05 | depth 0.15 m | reverse complement strand
GATATTGGCGTGACTGGAGTTCAGACGTGTGCTCTTCCGATCTCTCATCGACCAGGCACTGCTCACCCTGCTGTGCGGTGGCCATGCCCTCGTCGAAGGCGTTCCCGGCGTCGCCAAGACCCTCGCCGTCAAGTCCCTCGCCCGCTTCCTCGCGCTCGATTTCCGCCGCATCCAGGGGACACCGGACATGATGCCCGCCGACATCCTCGGCACCTCCGTCTTCTCCCCCAAGACCAGCGAGTTCTCCCTCCACAAAGGCCCCGTCTTCACCCAGTTTCTACTCGCCGACGAGATCAACCGCATGCCGCCCCGCACCCAGGCCGCGCTGCTCGAATCCATGGAAGAGCGCCAGGTCACCATGGACGGCGAAGGTCACCTGCTCGACGCCTACTTCACCGTCTTCGCCACCCAGAACCCGCTCGAATTCGAAGGCACCTATCCGCTGCCCGAAGCGCAGCTCGACCGCTTCCTCATCAAGATCCGCGTGCCCTACCCCACCCTCCCCGACGAACTGAGCATCCTGCAACGCCATCACGCCAGCACCGAACCCAAGGACCTTGAACTCACCCCGCTCAACCCGGTCGACCCCGCGCTCCTCGCCTCCGCTCGCCGTGAGATCCGAGCCGTCCGCATCGAGCCCGCCCTCTTCGACTACCTGCTCGCTATCGTCCGCCGCACCCGCGACTGGCCGGCCCTCGCCCTTGGCGCATCCCCCCGAGCCAGCACCAGCCTAATGCTCGTCGCCAAGGCTCACGCCGCCCGCGACGGCCGCGACTTCCTCATCCCCGACGACGTCAAACTGGCCGCCATCCCCGTCCTTCGCCACCGCCTGGTCCTCCGCCCCGAAGCGGAACTGGAGGGCTTCGACACCGATCGCGTCATCCAGGACATCCTCACCGCAACCGCCCTACCAAAATGACATTCCCATCGTCAGCGGCAGCCAATAATTAGGACAGGAGGTCCCCGAGTGCAGACGCTCATTCCCGAACCCGTCACCGCCGTCGCCCGCCCAAACGGGCGCTTCGGTCGCGCTCTGGGCTTCGGCCTCACTCCGCGAGCGCTTCTGCTCCTGCTCGCCGGGACGCTCCTCTCTATCCCTGCATTCTTCCACCCGCACCGCCTGTGGATCATGCTTGCCTGGGACGCCTTGGTCGCCACGCTCATCCTCTTCGACCTCACCCAGCTCCCATCGCCTGACAACCTCACAATCACTCGCCGCTTCATCCACTCGCCCGCGCTTGGCGAGCCAACCGAGATTGTCCACGAGATTCTCCAACAGTCGAACGCCCTCCTCGAAGTCCGCGTCACCGACGAGCTGCACCTCGCGCTCATCGCCACACCCCAAACTCAAAATATCCTGGCCTACCCCCGCGAACCGGCGAAGACCGCGCAATCATGCTATCCAAGTCGCCGCGGCGACTTCCGCTTAGGCAAAGTCTTCCTCCGCTACCGTGGCGCTCTCCGCCTGGTCGAACGCTGGGCCGTTGCCGACACTGAACAGCAAGTTCGCGTCTTTCCCGCCACCGAGCAGAGCACCGGCAAAACCGCCTTCTACCTAATGCGCGCACGCCAGATTGAACTCCAGAAGCGCCGCCTGCGGCTGCGTGGGACCGGCCGCGAGTTCGAGAGCCTACGCGACTACCAACCAGGCGACGAGATGCGCAACATCTCGTGGACCGCGACCGCACGCCGCGCCCACCTCATCACCCGCGAGTTCACCACCGAGCGTTCGCAGAAGGTGTGGATTGTGCTCGACGCGGGCCGGCTCTCGCGCACCGCCTTCGAGATGCGCCGCAGTCAGCCCGAGGTACGCGGAGAGGTCGAGCAGGACGCCGCCGAGCATCATCTGCTCACGGTCACACAGCTCGATCAGGCCGCGTCAGCCGCCGTCATGTTGGCGCAGGTGATCGCCGGCTCGGGCGACAAGTTTGCCCTGATGACCTACGGGCGCAAGGTCCAGCAGCAGCTTCTACCAGGCGCAGGCCCCAGCCATCTGCGCCTATTGATCGACCAGCTCTCGCAGGTGCGCTCCGAGGCCTCCGAGGCTGACCACCTCCACGCCGTCGCGCGCCTCAAAAACCTGCAGCGCCGCCGAGGCCTTGTCGTCTGGGTGACCGAGATGGCCGAATCCGCCGGTCGTCCCGAAGTTGTCGCCGCGGCCGCCGAGCTTATCCGCCGCCACTTGGTTGTGCTCGTCCTTCTCACCCACCCCGAACTCGACAGGCTCGCCACACGCGAGCCTCGCACGGTCGACGAGATGTTCGCCTCAACCGCCGCCCAGGAGATGCTCGAACGCCGCCGTGCCACCGTAGCCCAGCTTCGTCAGCAGGGTGTCCTGGTCATCGAAACCTCGCCCGCCGAGGTCGGTGCGGCCGCCATTACCAAGTATCTCGAAGTCAAAGCTCGGGGCCTTCTCTAGTCGAGTTCGTTGGAACGAGCCTGCTGTCTTCCACCCTCGCTCAACCAGAACCCAAGCCCTGTCAACAGAAACAAACAGACTGCGAACTTCAGCGCCACCGGAGCGTTCGTAGGCGAGAGAAACGCCTCCAGACAACCTGCGATGATCAACATTGGAATCGTCCCCGAGATCAGCCGCACGGATTCGCTGCCTGCCAGCGCCAGTGCATCCTTCCTTCGCATCATTCCCGGAAACAGCAGCCCGGCCGCCAGGCGCAGACCCGCGCCCCCGGAGATGAAGATCGCCGGCAACTCCAGCGCCCCATGCGCGGCGACGAAGCTCCACAGGCTCAATGCCATGTGATGCTGCCCGCATGCGACGCCGACGACGCCTATGTTGACGCCGTTGGTAATTAGTAGATAGATCGTCCCCAGACCCGCGATGATTCCGCTGGCAAAAGTATAAAAGCAGACGCCGATGTTGTTGGTCATGATGGCGCTCGAAGCTTGCGGCTTCGCTGTCAGAACCGAATCGGTCCACATCTGGTGGTGTTCGATCTTGTCGATCATCTCCGGTCCCAGCATTGCATGCACAAACGCCGGACGGGCCAGCGTCACCAGCGCTCCCAGTAGCGCACCCGCAAGAAACAGCAACAGCGCGGCGGTCGTATAGGGCAGCAGGCGGCGAAAAATACGCGGATATCCATGTGCCAAAAACTCCCACACCGTCGCGGGACTCAACTTCTGACCCGAGTAGATGTAATTGTGTGCGCGGCTCACCAGTTGGTTTAGGTATGCTTCCAACGTGCGGGAGGAATGGTCCGCCCGCGTAGCCGAAAGATCCGCCGCAGCCTGCCGGTACAGCAACCCGAAGTCGCGCAGATCATCGCTCGACAGCGTTTTTAGACTGCTAGATTCAACACGCTGCACCAACGCTTCAAGCCTATTCCAGTTCTCCTGACGAATTTCAATCCAGCGATTCGAGATCATAGACAATGAGTATTCCCGGCCACGAGAACCAGCTTGATCAGCTTAACATCGAAACTCCTGAGCAGGTTGATCTTCGGCTCCCGATCGCGGGCATCGGTAGCCGATTTCTCGCGATCCTCACCGACACCATCATTCAGATCGTCGCGGAGTTGCTGCTCGTTCTGTTTATTGTGGTGTTTCTGAGCGCCTCCCAGCGAGAGCGCTTCGGCGATGTCTCCGACACTGCCGGCAAGTGGCTCGTCGCCGCAATCGTCCTATTCCACTTTCTGCTCTTCTGGGGATATTTTGCGTTGTTCGAAGCCTTCTGGAACGGCCAGACGCCGGGCAAGCGGCTTGTCAAAATCCGCGTCATCAAGGACTCTGGCCGGCAGATCACACTGTTCGAAGCCCTTGCACGCAACCTGATTCGTGTCATCGATATGATTCCGCCAAACTTGTACTTCGTCGGTCTCGTCTCTATGCTCTGCAACAAGCAACAAAAGCGCCTTGGAGATTTTGTCGCAGGCACTATCGTGATCCATGAACGGGACAATGAACAGCCCGTGTTAGGGCACAACAGCCGCAGCATCACCGCCTCCGTTTATCAACCGCCTCCATCTGAATCGGTGAAACGGATAGGCGCATTTCAACCCCCCGCCGATGCCGTAGCGCGGCTGCGGGCCGAGGATCTTAATGTGATTGAGTCCTTTCTTGCGCGTGCTCTGGACCTCGATCTATCGACGCGAGCCGAAATCGCCAGTCGAATTGCCACCTCGATGTTTGCGAAGATGAACCTTCCGCTTCCCCAGGACGTGAACCCAGAGCGCACGCTCGAAGCCATCTCGTATGCCATGCGGTCGCACAGCAGGATTTGATTCGTCACAAAACAACACTAGTCCCTGACAATCGTGAGGACACGCCATTCCATGGCTTTACTCTGCAACCGCCTCCCCACCCAGCCAGCCTTCACCTGACTCCAAGGATGATCCAAAAGGCCCTGGCGCTTGATCCCATGAGTTCCTTCACGCGCACGTTCTATGGCTGGCAACTGGTTTATCTCGGGCGCTGCGATGAAGCGATCGAAGTGCTGCAAAAGGTGCTCGCGTCACAACCCGATTTTGCTTCTGCACACTTGGGCCTTTGGGGGCCGGATCGAAATGGAGAATTGCGGCACGTTCGTTGATTCACTACCTCTTAACCCTGTCGGGACGGAGCGACACTGGTGTCAGTTCTGGTGTCAGTTTCATTTCTAAGTGGGTGCTTGGCTGTGCGACGTCAGATTCCCAAATCCAGCCCATGTTTCAGCTACGCCAGCAGCACTTCGATGCCTCTGCTGCGCAGCAACTCTACATATTCAGGAGCAAGCTCGCTGTCTGAAACGACAGTGTCGGCGGCTTCCAGCGGTGCAACGGGGATCATCCCGCTTCGTCCGAACTTGCTATGGTCGGCAACGATGATTACCCGGTTGGCAATCTCAATCATCTTCTGCTCCGACCCGACGACCAGCGTGTTGTTGTTGCTGAATCCCGCATCGGAAACGCTGCCGATGCCCATGATGAGTACGTCGGCACGAATCAGGTTCAGCATCTGTTCACACAGCGGGCCGAGCATCACACGGATGCGCGGGTCAAGATACCCGCCCGTCAACGTCAGTTCTATGTTTCGCCTCGCTTCGAGGGTCTCCGCGATGGGCAGGGAATTCGTGACAATATGCAGCGACCTCGACGCCAATTCTCCGGCTACTGCCGCCACCGTCGAGCCGCCATCCAGAATAACGGTCTGGCCGTCTTCAATCAGGCCGGCTGTCAGGCGGGCAATGCGGCTCTTCTCATCACTGAAGCGCCCGCTCTCTACGGTGAAGTCGAACGCTTCGCTCGCATGGGGCTGCACTGGAACCGCACCGCCGTACACCCTCTTGAGGACGTTTTGCTCTTCCAGATCGTCCAGGTCCCGGCGAACGCTGGACTCAGACGCATCCAACTCACGGCAAAGAGTCTCCAGGTCAAGGAAATCCTTGGAGTCCAACATCTGACGGATTCTCAGTTGCCGTTCAGCAGCTTTCATCGTGGAGTGGCAGAGTCCTGCCATCTGTAAGATGGGTCAGATTCCCTCAAGGCGTTTCATCCTATTGTCGAAGTCGTTCACTGCTTTCCCATCGCTCCCATTACCGCGTCGGTCACTGTCTTCACCAACCGCTCAATCTCAGGCGCGTCGGCCGTGCCGATACTGACGCCATCTCGCGCGCAGGGAAGTAGTGCAATGGAAGTGTTTGTCTCGAGATCGGACAATTGGCATTCCTTCATTCCCGAAGCGTCGAACCGGGCGTCGGGCAGACCGATGCTCTTCTTGATGTCCAGCAGAGCGGCGGTGTGCTTTTCCGAAATCTGCGAGATTGGAACCCCTAGTTGCGACGCCAGCATCAGCGTCCAGCAATACGTGTCGACCACCTCCGCGTACCACTCGGCGTGGGTAACCGTGTCCGCCCAGCAGATGATGCCATGGTTGGCGAGCAGCACAGTGTTGTGCTGCTTTACATACGGCAGCACGGTCTCTGCGAAGGCCTTCGTGCCCGGCGTCTCATACGGCGAGACCGCCACCTTGCCCACGAAGACCTCGAACTCAGGGATCACCCGGCTTGGCGGAACGCGTCCCGTGATCGCATACGCGGTTGCATGGGGTGGATGACAATGCACTGCACCTTTCGCTTCCGGCACAGCCTTGTAGATCTCGAGGTGCAGAAGAATCTCGCTGGTGCGGGGCCTCTTGCCGGCAACCTGCTTGCCATCCAGATCGACCATGCACAGATCATCGGGCGTCAGGTCGAACTTGCTCACCAGGGTCGGCGTGCAGATCACTTCGTTCGGCCCGATGCGATAGGAAATGTTGCCGCCGTTGCCGTCGACATACTGGCGGTTCCATAGCTTTTTCCCAACCGCACATATCTCTATCTTGACCGCCTCCGCCTCAGGCGTGGTGAACAGGCGCGGATCGGCTGCGCTGCGCGTCTGTGGCGTACTCTTCGCGGGGCCGCTGTCGCCGCCTGCGACATTGATGATGCGCGCCGTTGCGCCGCCGTTGTTGGTCCCGCTTTGCGCCGGAACCACGCCCGTCGAGGCCCCGCCTATCACCAGCTCAATACCGTTCTGTCGCAGAAAATCGCGGGCCGAAGGAGTAACAACACATCGCTCAGCCACGCGCACATGCGTCACACCGGCTGTGACTGCGCCTTGCACATCGCGCATCGTCAGTACATTCTGGCCGAAAATATCCATGTTCTTCACTTCAACACCTCAGATTCTTGAAATTGTTTATTGCCGGTTGTGATGGAGTCGACAATCAATGTGCAATACGCGTCCACCGGAACTGAACTCGGCCAGAAGGGATTTGCGGCTTCACGGCCTTCCGTAAAAGCCACCATCTGACCCTTTGCCGCGCCAAGCGCATCCACGGCAACCAACGATTTGCCGCCGCCCAAACCATTCTTCGCAACCAGGTTGGTCATCGTAACTGGTTCCAGTACGACCAGTGTCTTCCCGAGTAACTCCGGGACGGCCGGACTGAGTGTGACATGTCCGCGAACGATGCCCAGCCTCATGCGCTCCTCCCGTTGCTCCGCTGCGGTATCTGTACCGGATCCACAATGCCGACAACCACCATGCGTGCCGGCGTTGTGTTGCCATATCGTTCCCGCGCAATGTCGCCGTCGGTGGAGACCAGCACGGTCGATCCGTTCGCAGCGCCAATCCAGTCGATAAGCACCAGTGGTTCCGGGCCTGTGCTGCCATCGGCTTCAAGCCGCTGGGCCACCAGGAAGCGGCAGCCGTCCAAAGTCGCGTGCTTTGCCGCCGGAACTACTGTGCCGTCGATGCGAGCGAGAAACATGGCTAGATGATCCTCAAGGCATTGCCGATCGTGAGCTGCCGCTCGCGGGTAAACGTAAGCGGCGTAGTAATGCCCTCGCCGGTGGGAGTCGCAATGCTGTGGCTCAGATATCCGGGTCCGCCAAACCCCAGCGAGGCCAACGACGAAGCGTTATTGACGAAGATCGTCGTGTCCATGGCGCGCGCCATGCGAGTTACGTTGTCAACATTCTTGGAATGAATGATGGCAGTGTGCCGGTAGCCGTGTTCTGCCTTTACTGCCGCCGCGATACCCTCGTCGACATCCTTCACGCGCACAATCGGAATGAACGGCATCATCTGCTCTTCCACAACGAAGGCATGGTCCTCGTTGGTCTCTCCGAACAGAATTTGCGTGCTTTCGGGAACGCTGACGCCGGCAGCCCGTGCCAGCACCGCAACGTCTTTGCCCACGAGTTCCTTCTTCACATGTGCGCGAGCGCAGCCCTTGCCATCGCCCTCGAAGGTAAAGGCAGCCTTCGTCAATCGGTCAATTGCCGCCTTGTCCAATTCAAAGCCGCCAGCGTTGTGCATCGCCTGCATGAACGCCCGGAATACGGATGCGACGACAAACACCTCTTTCTCGCCGATGCAGAGCAGGTTATTGTCGAATGCTCCACCCAGGATGATGTCCTTCGCCGCGGCCGCAAGATCGGCTGTCTCATCCACCACAACGGGCGGATTACCTGGCCCTGCTGCAATTACTCGCTTTCCATACTTGCCCGCAGCCTTCACCACAACCGGGCCGCCGGTCACGCACAGCAATGCGATCTTTGGATGCTGGAATATCTGGTCTGCGGCTTCAATACTTGGTTCGAGGATCGTGGTGAGCACGTTGGCCACACCACACTCACGTTCAATTTCGCGGTTGAACAGTTGCAGCGCATACTGCGCCACTCGCTTCGCCGATGGGTGCGGCGCAAATACCGCGGTGTTCCCCGCAGCCAGAATGTTGATGGCATTCGCAGCCATCGTCGGCACCGAGTGCGTCACCGGAAGCACCATGCCAATAGCGCCCCATGGCGCACGCTCGATAATGCATAAGCCGGACTTGTCGCTACGAGCATCGCTGCGCATGGCCTCAACGCCAAGCACGTACTGCATATTCTTCAGCTTCTGAATCTTGTGGTCGAGCCGGCCCACCTTGCTCTCTTCCAACTCCATGCGGCCCAGCTCTTCGCTACGGTCGATGCAGATCCGTCGAACGATGGAGATCATGCGCCCGCGCTCTTCAAGGCTCATCTCTCCAACCTTCTTCTGTGCCGCATGTGCCGCGTTGGCAGCCTCATCCACCGTCATGAAGACGCCATCACGCACGGCGCTACTGGTCGGCGTAGCAAATCTGCTGGCCGGCGCGGACGCTGGTTGCGCCGATTGCAACTGGATACGGAGTCTCGCGACAACCTCCCTCGCAATATCCGCAATCACCTGCTCTTGGTTTGTCATTCCTGCTCCTGATCTGTCAATCCCACTGCAAGCCAGTCATCTACGGCTTCTCCAACACTGTGCCGCCGACCTCGATAACATCCACGATGCCGACAATCACGGCATCAACCGGTGCATCCTTTGTCGCCGGCGTCAGGCGGGCCGAGCTTCCTTGCGTGAACAACACACACTCGCCGACTCCCGCGCCAACGCTGTCAACGGCCACCACGGAGCTCCCCGAAATCTCAAGCTTGCTCTCTCTGCTGATGTACGGCTGGATCAGCAGCAGCTTCATTCCGCGGAACTTCGCGTTCTTCTGCGTGGAAACAACGTTGCCAATTACCTTTGCTATAAACATGCCGGCTCACCTCATGCGCCTGGGCGGATCAACTTCCGCTCGCAGCTATTTAGGCAATACCGACGTAAGGCTGCCATGCGGCCGCGCAATCACATGCACGCTCTGCACTTCGCCAACTGCCTTTGCGGCTGCAGCTCCCGCATCCACTGCAGCGCGAACACTGCCCACATCGCCCTGAACAAACACCGAGCACAATCCGCTGCCGATCTTGTTCCATCCGACGAACTCGACGCTTGCCGCCTTCAGCATTGCGTCGGTGGCCTGCACAAGTGCGACCAGGCCCTTCGTCTCAATCATTCCAATCGCTTCATTGGCCATTTCAATTCTCCTGATTCCAATTGCCTTGTTATCCAGTTGTCGTGACGCTTACTTCAACATGCTTTCGACCAGCGCATCGTGCGGGCGCGCAATCACATGCGACGACACCAGTTCGCCCACTGACTTCGCTGCGGCTGCTCCGGCATCCACGGCCGCGCGCACGCTGCCCACATCGCCGCGAACGATCGCGGTTACAAAGCCGCCGCCAATCTGCACGGTCTTCACGAGTTCCACGCTGGCCGCCTTCACCATCGCATCACAAGCCTCGACCAGTCCGACGAGGCCCTTCGTTTCGATCAATCCAATTGCTTCACTCATCTTGTCTCCTCTGCTCGATAAAGCAGTTCTTGCCAGCGCCTAAGCGACGGCTTTCTTTACTGCGGCCTTCTTGTCCTGTTGAACAAAGGAGGGCAATTCATCGTGGGGGCGCGAGATCACCTGTACGGCGACCACCTTGCCAATCCGAGCCGCCGCTTCGGCGCCAGCATCGGTTGAGGCCTTCACCGCAGCCACGTCGCCTTCGACGAACGCGGTCACCAGTCCAGAACCAACCGTCTGCCAGCCAATAAACGTTACATTTGCCGACTTCAGCATCGCGTCGGTCGCCTCGAACAGCGCGACCAAGCCTGTCGTTTCAATCATTCCAAGCGCTTGTTTCATCGAGTCCTCTCTTGTTCCTTCCGTTACCTAAAATGTCTTACTTGATCAGTTCAATATCTTTGGTCAGGTGCAAGCCGCACGCATTCGCCTCGTCGGTGTCCATGTGGATGTTGAGCCGCGAGGTTGGGTCGATACGGACATGCACGTTGTTGAATGTGACACCCGCAGCGCCGCCGACGCGGAGCTTCATCATGTCGCCCTGTTTGACCCTGAAGTATGTCGCCTCTTCGGGATTCATGTGCACGTGGATCGCGGCTCGAATGATGCCTTCCTTCAACTGGATCGAGCCCTTGGGTCCCATGATGATCGCGCCCGGCGATCCCGCGAGATTGCCCGACAGCCGCACCGGAATGTCGTCGAACCCCAGCATGATCGCATCGGTAAACGCCAGTTCGATCTGCGACTGTTTGCGCATCGGCCCGAGGATGCGAAGGTTTGAGATCAGGCGGCTGCGCGGCCCAATGATCGTCACTTTCTCGTTCGCCGCAAAGTTGCCGGCCTGGTACAGATCCTTGTAGACCGTCAACTCCGTGCCCGGTCCAAACAGTACGTCCATGTCCTCACGGCAGATGTGCATATGCCGCGCCGAGGCCATCACCGTCAGCGTCGGACCTGTTCCGTTGCCTTTGCGTCCCAGGTACTCCAACGCAACCTGGCGAACGATCTGTTCGACAAAAGTCCTATCGATCGTTTCGGCCGAATTCGAAAATGCTGAGCTTCCACATCCCATAGGTAGACCTGACTTACTGAACTAGGTTGATTGACACACTCTTGCCCGCTCTACGACGCCCACGGTTTCGCGGGCAACGATGATCTCTTCATCCGCCGGAATAATGAGCACCTTCACGCGAGATCCCTCAGTTGAAATGGGTCCCGCCTTCCGCGCTGTCCGGTTTACCGCCTCATCCAGTTCCACTCCGAAGCCCGCGAGGTTCCTGCACACAGCGCTCCGTATATCCGCGCTGTTTTCGCCGATGCCACCCGAAAACGTGATCACATCCAGCCCGCCAAGTTCCAGCATGAACGCGCCGACATAATGGCGAATCGCCCGCACAAACACGTCCAGTGCAAGCTGCGACCGCTTATCGCCGGCAGCGGCAGCCTCATCCAGGTCGCGAATATCGCCGCTTCGGCCGCTGATTCCAGCCAGCCCGGATTGGCTCCCCAGGATGCGCGCCATCTCGTCTGCATCCACGCCGAGCTTCTTCATCATGTACAGCACCGCAAACGCATCGATGTCGCCGACACGATTGTTTTGCGGCAGACCCGACTGCGGGGAAGTCCCAAAGCTTGTATCGATCGCAACACCATCGCGGAACGCTGCAATGCTGGAGCTGCCCCCAAGATGGCACGAGATATGCCGCAAGTCCGGCTGTCCCATCAACGCCCGAATCCGTTCGCTGGCCGATCGATGACTCGCGCCATGAAACCCATACCGCCGAATGCCAAACTCCGTGCGCCACTCGTACGGCACCGCGTAGGTCGTAGCCGCTTCGTCGAGAGGTGCGTAGGGAGTCGTCTCAAACACCGCAACCAGTGGCACGCCCGGCAGTTCATGGCGAAACGCTCGCATCGCCGCAACGTAAGGAGGATTGTGCGCGGGGGCGAAGAAGGCGAAATCATCCATCGCCGCAAATAAATCCTCATCCACCAGGCGCGGTCCGGGCATCGGCCCCGGATGCACCACCTTGAACCCGACAGCCTCGACTTCCGACAGGCTCTTTAGAGCTTTGCCCGGGCCCACCACATCGTCAATGCATTTGCGGATCGCTGCCGGATAGTCGGCGCACTCGCCGCCCGGCTGCCCAATCCGCTCCACTCGGCCTTCCCCCAGCACCGACTCCTGCGGCATGTCCAGCACGCGGTACTTGAAGGACGTGCTGCCGATGTTGGGTATCAGACATTTCATTGGTAGCTAATGAACGTTCTTGACTGCAAGTAGACCATATCGTATATTTATTGTCAAAGTCAATCAGATTATTGAGAGACTTTGAGGACTGTTGGGAATGACGCCAGAAATGGGTGTGCGAGTTGGTGCTGCCCGAGGCGGCTCGCAACAGATGACTATCCCTCGAGTAGCCGAACTCGGCATCGTCGGGGCTGGCGGCGGCGGATTTCCCACTGCGACGAAGCTTGGAACGCGCGTCCCTCTCGTCATCGCCAATGCGGCCGAGTGTGAGCCCTTGCTGCACAAGGACAAGGAACTCCTCCATCACCTCTCCGAGCCATTTTTGCGTGGCATGGTTGCTGCCATGGAGATGGTTGGTGCGCCGGAAGGCGTCATCGGGATCAAAGAGAAGTATCACGACATCATCGCCGCACTGGAGCAGCAGGCTCCGAAAGGCATCCGCGTAGCGCCGCTGCCCGATGTCTACCCCGCAGGAGATGAATTCATCCTCGTCCACATGGTCACCGGCCGCGTGATCCCGCCCGGCGGTCTTCCGAAGGACGTGGACGCGCTCGTCTGCAATGTAGAAACCCTCATGAACATCGGCCTGGACCAGCCGGTGACACACAAATACCTCACCGTGGCCGGCGCCGTCCGCACGCCTGTCACTTTGCGTGTCCCAATCGGCGTCTCTATCGGCGAGGTCATCGCCGCTGCTGGCGGAGCCACAGTCGACGACTTCAGCGTGCTCCTCGGCGGAGTGATGATGGCCAAGCCCGCTGCCGGTCTCGACGTCCCTGTCACCAAAACCACCGGCGGCATAGTAGTCCTCCCGTCCTCGCACAAGCTCATCGGGCGCCACGCCGCAAAGTGGCCGCAGATCGCGCGCATCGGACGCTCGGCCTGTGACCAGTGCCGCTTCTGCACCGAGTTTTGTCCGCGCTATCTGCTCGGCCATCCCATCCAGCCGCATCGCGCCATGCAGTCGCTTGGATTCAGCACCAGCCCAGCCGCGATCATCGCCGGCACGCTCTATTGCTGCGAGTGCAACCTCTGCACGATGTACGCATGTCCTGAGGACCTCGATCCCAAGACTGTCTGCGCGGAGTCCAAACCGGCGGCGCGCGAGAACGGGCTCTTCTTCACCGGGACGCCTGAGTCCGTCATCCCCAATCCGATGGGCGAGTTCCGCCGCGTGCCCATGGCCCGTCTGATCTCGCGGCTGGGCCTGTCCGAGTTCAGCAACGTCGGCCCACTCTCGCACCACGAATTCTCACCTGCCCGCGTTTTACTGCCGTTGAAGCAGCACGCCGGCCTCCCCTCCGTGCCCGTCGTAAAAACCGGCGACCGAGTCCGCCCAGGCGACGTGCTGGCCGTCCCCCAGGAAGGCAAACTCGGCGCGCGGATCCATGCCAGCATCGCCGGCGTGGTTCGGCTGACCCACGATGCGGTGGTGCTGGATGCATAGGTTCGTGCTCGGAAGGAGCCAATATCGTGGCTGAAATTCAATCTATAGGTCTCATCGAACTTTCCAGCGTCGCGACCGGCTACCAGGTCGAGGACGTAATGATCAAGGCCGCGTCCATCAAGATTCTGCTGGCCCGCAGCATCTGCTCGGGAAAGTTCCTCATTGCCATCTCGGGCGACGTTGCATCCGTGACCACAGCCGTTGAAGCTGGCGGTGTCGCGGCAGGCGCCTCGCTAATCGAACGGCGTCAGATCGCGCGCGTGCATCCTTCTGTCCTGCAGGCCATCTCCATGTCGGTCGAGATCAATCCTAAGCAGTTACGCTCGATCGGTGTCATCGAGACCTTCTCCGCAGCCAGCATCATCGATGCCGCGGATGCAGCCGTCAAATCCGCAAATGTGACGCTGCTCAAGGTCCATCTCGCCATGGCTCTCGGCGGCAAGGGGTTCGTAATGATGGCGGGCGATGTGTCCAGCGTTCAGGCAGCCGTCGCGGCTGGATCGAAAGCCGCCGCCGAAGAAGGCATGCTCGTCGCCCGTGGGGTCATCCCCGCACCCTCCGAAGAACTCTTCCGCGATTACATCTAATTCCGCGCCGGTAATCGCATCTTTGTAATCTTTTTGTATATGTATTGCGCCCCCGCCCATGTAGCGGGACAATTGTTCTAGAGCGTGTCTACACGATCCATCTGCGTCGACGTCTTAATGCCCCCAGACGACTCCCCGGTTCATCGCGATTGCCCGCCGACTACACTCGGAGGCGAACCATGAACGCCCTTCTCATCTATCCCAAATTCCCCGATACCTATTGGAGTTTCAAGCACGCGCTCTCGTTCCAGGGCAAGCGCGCGGCCCAGCCTCCGCTAGGACTCATGACCGTCGCCGCGCTTCTCCCGGCTAGTTGGCCCAAACGCCTGATCGATACCAACGTCGAGCGGCTCACCGATGCCGACCTCGCTTGGGCTGATGTCGCATTGATCAGTGGCATGCATGCTCAGCACGAGCATCTGGTGTCGATCGTCGACCGCTGCCGCGCGCGCGGTCTGCGAACCGTCGTCGGCGGACCCATCGCCAGCAGCATGTCCGCAGCCGAACTCAAGGCCGACCACATCGTCATCGGCGAGGCCGAAAGCCTCGTCTCTACCCTCGCAGCCGATCTTGCAGTTCGCCGCGCGCAGCCCGTGTATCAGGCAGCCGAGCGGCCCGCCATGAACATCAGTCCGTTGCCCGACCTCAGCCTCATCAAGATGAACCGCTACAGCACGATGACCGTGCAGTATTCGCGGGGCTGTCCATTCAACTGCGAGTTCTGCGACATCATCGAGATCTATGGCCGCCAGCCGCGCACCAAGGCCGTCGAGCAGGTGCTCGCTGAGTTGGACCAACTGCAGCAAGCGGGTTGGCGCGACGCCGTATTCGTAGTCGACGACAACTTCATCGGCAACAAGAAGCGCGCCAAAGAACTCCTGACCGCGATGGCGGAGTGGGGACGCGCCCATGCCTATCCGTTCCGGTTCATCACCGAAGCGTCTCTCAACCTCGCTGACGACCTCGAACTCCTTCAACTCTTCAAGGACGCCCGCTTCACCTCCGTCTTCCTCGGCATCGAAACTCCCGACGAACTGAGCCTCATCGCGAATAACAAGATGCAGAACACGCACCGCAATCTGCTCGACAGCATCCAGCGCATCCAGCAGTACGGCATCGAGGTCATGGGCGGCTTCATCCTCGGCTTCGATACCGACCGCGAGGATGTCTTCGACCGCATGGTCGAGTTCATCCAGAAGAGCGCCATCCCACTAGCCATGGTGGGCCTGCTGCAGGCGATGCCAGGCACGCAACTCTTCCGCCGCCTGCGCAGCGAAGGCCGCATCCTCAACTCCGGCGGCGGCAACAACGTTGCCTGCGACCTCAACTTCATCCCGCGCATGGACGCAGCCCGCCTGGTCGAAGGCTATCGCTCCGTGATGAAACGCATCTACTCCCACGAGGCCTACTACGAACGCGTCAAGCTGCTGCTCAGCCGATGCCATCCCACCAGCACAGGGCGCGTGACCTACTCCAACCTGCGCGCTCTCGTCTCCTCCATCGTGCGCCAGGGAATCATCGGCCGCGGCCGTCTCAGCTATTGGAAGTTCATGCTGACCACCGCCATGCGCCACCCTCGCTCCTTCGACGTCGCCATGACCCTCGCCGTCAAGGGCTATCACTTCCAGATCATGACCCGGCGCCTGCTGGAAGAGACCGCAATCGAGGTGAGTTAGTCGACTCTCCCCTCAGCGCCATTCCAACCGTCGATTGCAATCCATGACCGGCAATCCTAGAGTGAGACTCATGGCACCCATCTCCATCGCGGCCCACGATCGCCTCTTCGTCCTCACCGGCGCCGGCATCAGCGCGGAGAGTGGACTGCCCACCTTTCG
>OCZT010003583.1_pt1 | contig 15805 bp, 10 predicted proteins | sample 1539031 | NCBI WGS metagenome assembly OCZT01 (sample SAMEA3539308, study PRJEB22396) | soil metagenome | biome: tundra; feature: field; material: soil | place: USA | collected 2010-05 | depth 0.15 m | reverse complement strand
GCCCGATGAGGTGGTGGCCGGCCATGGTACACCCATGTGGGTTCTCCCGGTCGAGAGCGAGCCCGCGCTCCACCCACGCCAGCGCCTCATCCGGTTTGCCGCGCGTGACCAGCATGCTGGCGACCGCATGGCAGTCTTCCGCGGTGAGCCCGGTCTCAGTGGTGAGGGCGACGTAGGCCGCGACGTTTTTCTGCGCGAGGTAGATCGTGCGCAACACCTCGCCGCAATGCCGGCGAAGATACTCGCGCTCGTGTCCCGGCGGCTGGCCCGGCTTCGCCGTGGCCGCAGCCTCGAAGCGCGCTCGGACCTGTCTCTCGAATGCGGCCAACCCGGCCTTGTCGAACGCCTTGGCCGCGTCCTTCTCGATTCGGTGACAGAATCCGTAGGGGTCGTCGTCCATCCGCGCAAGCAGCAGCGCAGCCGTCTCGTCCGCCTCGGCCCCCGACGCCTGCCGGGCTTTGATCCATCCGCAAATGAGTTCGCCGACGAACTGTCCAAAAGAGCCGCTCGAATCGTCGAGTTCCTCGGCCTTCTCATAGCATCCGGCGAGGAAAGTCTCGTAAAGTGCGGTAGCGCGGACCGGGTCAGTTCTGGTGAGCTTCCCGATCATGGCGGCGACCGCATCCAGCTCGCTCACGAACGAGTAGCAGGCCCGATCGGGAATGAACGCCCCCGGGTTGAGCGCCAGTTCAATCTGGCGCTCGAAGGGATCTGCACCGCACCGAGGTTTTCGTTTCATCCACCGCTCCCGTGTCCCGATCGTCTTGAGTTCGGGACCGCCTTCTCGTCAGCTATCTCTCCGTCAGTTTACCCCGGTCCGGGTTTCGCCCCGCGCATCAACCAAGTCGGCTACAATCATCCGGATGAGGCCAAGGTAAGACCGATGGCTAAAAAGAGCGCAAAATCCAAGTCGGATCGTAAAGAGGAAAGCTGCGCCAATGTGCTCGATAAGCTGGACAGTGCGGAAGCCGCCTCGGTCCTCGGGAAGCTTCTCGACCGCCACAGCGAACTCCGCTCCGAGGCCGAAGCAATCGCCAGCGACATGTTGACCGAAATCTCGCCCGATTCCGTCGCGGACGAGATCGAAGAGGCCTTGCTCCAATTCGACTATGACGACTTGAATGGCCGCGCTGGCAGTCACTCCTGGGGCTATGTCGAACCGTCGGAGGCGGCAGGGGAACTACTGGAGGAAGCGCTGGAGCCCTTCGTCAACGATATGAAACGGCACCTGGAAATGGGGCTTGAGGATCAGGCCGCGCAGTTCTGCCAGGGAATCCTCCTCGGCCTTTACCGGGTGCGCGATGGGCGCGAAAACGAAATCCTGAATTGGGTGCTGGACTTTCCAGGCGAGGCGGCAGCCAACGCATTAAAGGTGTGGAGCGAGACAGGCGGGGCCGAACGGGGAACTGCGCTAGCAAAGAAGAGACGACGCCGGCTTTCACCGGATTTCGTACGTGAACATCTGCCGGATTGGGACTGGCTTCTCAAGCCCGGTCCCCGAGGCTGATGGGCGAGTATCGATACTACGAGTTCCGAGGCGTTGGCCGACACTCGGAGCATACCCAATCCGTCCGAGCCGCCATGGAGTCCGTCCACTCGGGCATCGGCTGGCGATGACGTTGTCTGGCCGGGTGATCATAGTGTAATTTGACCGGGATTGCGATGCTTTTAGGTCGTGAATGTGGTACGTTGGAGCGCAAGGATCAGGATGAGCGTCATTTCGCCAGCCCGGCCGGACTTGGCGGCTCACCGCGAAGCCACCACCGCCCCTTTCCCCAAACTCGTACGAGAACTGGTCGCCGTAATCGGCAAAAAGCTGACTGCTTATATCGCCGGAGTCAAGGACGTTCGGGCAATCGATCGCTGGATGGATGCAGGTGCGCCGTATAAGAGCGCAGAGGAACGGTTGCGGTTTGCCTTCCGAGTGGTGAAGACCCTTGAGAATCACGAGCGCGGATCCGTGGTCCAGTCCTGGCTTAGCGGACTCAACCCCGAGTTGAACGATCGCGTTCCGATCCGCCTGTTACGCGAGGGCGACCTCGAAATTGTGGGCACTGAGATTCTGGCCGCTGTCCGCGCTTTCGTGGCCGGAGGATAGGCCATTCCACTCAGCATTGAATCGCAGGGTACGATCTTTCGGATCGGTCGCCGCCCCAAACCGTGGCAGGCACCCGACTGGTCTCTTGCAGGTTCTGATGGAACGTTCGGCAATCGCTTCGACGATCCTGACGGCATTTATCGGGTGCTCTATGCCTCGTCACAACGGCTGGGATGCGATGCGCTCAAAGTCTCCCTGCCCTCCAAGTAGATTGTAGTCAGGCCGATTTTCACTCTTCGTTTCGATAACTCCAACCCAGTCAATCGATTACCGCCAAAACTGACCCCTGATCGAAAGCGAAGATCCGATTGAACGTGAGCGTTTATGGGCGGGCGAGAAGAACGCCGCGGCCTGCGAGAGTGCGCCCCGCGTTGCATATCCCGGTTGAAACCGGCTTCCACGGGCGCGCTTTGAGCAGTCTTTTCCTGCTGCCACAGAACTCCAGAGCATCGTCCTGGCACGGCGGGCTACGCGCGGAAACGCCCGCACCGCCATTTGCCCGCCTGGGGGCCGGAATCTTCGTTATTTCCTGCCGCGCGCTTCGTGTTGTTCGCGGAGGAAGCGTGGGTCGTCCATGCGCGGGCTGTCGGGCGCCGGGTCAAGCGGGTCCTTCACTTTGGCTGGGTCGAAGAGGGCAGGATCGATGGGCAGCACGCGGTAGGGCGCGAAATCCGGCTCGCCGCCGAAGCAGTCGCTTAGATCCGAAGCGGCCGCATCGAACAGATTCAACGGCGGCAGCCCCAGCAGGCGGAAGATCGTCTTCAACAGGCCCGGAAAGCTGGAATTCACGTGCGACGCGTAGTTCTTGCGAACGTAGGGACCCACCGCCATGAGCACGGTGCGGTGCGAATCGACATGGTCTACACCGCTCTGCGCATCGTCTTCCGTGACGAAAATGGCCATCTCACGCCACCAGGGGGTCTGCGACAGAAACTCCACGATGCGGCCCAGCGCGTAGTCGTTATCGGCGATGTAGGACGCCATGTAGGGATATCCATCCTCGGGGCGCACCCGGGCCGTGTGGTCCTGGGGCAGGTGAATGTAGATGAATTGCGGGAACGGCTCGCCGCCATTCACATACTTCCGCCGAATCTCGGAGATGAATTGCGAGGCGCGGTACTGGTCGGGGATGTTGGTGTTGAACTGCGGGTACTCGCGCGAGGTGTTGCGGTAAAGCGGCTCGGGCATGGGCACGTTGGTGAGATAGCGCGCGCCGGTGGGCTTCATGCCGGGCTCCTCCTCCACCCCCGCTAATTCGAAGCCCTCGCCATAGTTGCGGAAGGAGATGCCGTGCCGGTCGAGGTGATGCCAGATGGCGCCGGCCTCGAGTTGCTCCTCCGGATGCACGGACGAGTTGGATTGGGCGAAGGACAGCCGCCCGGGCGCCTTGGTCGGGAACCGGAATTCCTTCTCCCCTCCGTAGGAGGCCATCAGCGAACTTTCGGTCCAGGCATTGGGGTAGGAGCCGACCAGCCAATGGTGGCCATCCACGCTGACTTCGGAGTCGGCATAGAAGTTGTCGCTGAAAGCGAAGCGGGTGGCCAATTCGTGATGGTTCGGGCTGACGTTGACGTTCTTCAGGACAGGCGGCGGGGGCTGCGAGCGGCGATCGGGGTTTACGGTGGCGTTGCGGCCGAAGCGCGCCAGGGCGGCGGCGCTCGCCACAGGTCCGTTGGAGGCGCGCGGAATATCGCCGAACATTTCGTCGAAGGTGCGGTTCTCCTTGACGATGAGGACAACGTGGCGGATACCCGAGGGCAGCGCCGGCGCCACCTCCCGGGATGGCGTGAAGCCGGCGTTGCGCGTGACCCGATCGGTGAGCGCGCCGATTTCCTCCGCCTTGGGAACCGGGAAAACCGAGATCGAGCCGCGGCGGAAACTGCCCTGGAAGGTGTCCCGGATGGCCGGATCGCCGTTGGGCCCGGTGCCGTGGCCTTTGGCGTTGACCACGTACATCGTGCCGCCATCCACCGCCACGCGGGTAGGGAACCAGCCGACTGGCAGATGACCGATCAGGCGCATGTCGCGAGTGTCGATGACGCCGACCGCGTTGATGCCCGCCTCGGCCACCAACAGCCACTTCGCGGGGGCGTACCAGGTCAGTCCGATGGGCAGGACGCCGCGCAGTTGGTCGAGTCCGGGAATGCGGATCGCAATAGTGCTGCGGACGCGGTTTGTGCGCGCGTCGACGACCGTGATGGAATCGTTGTGCCCGTTGGTGACGAAGACGGATTCGCCGGCTACCGCGACTCCTGACGGGCTGCTGCCGCCGAGGCTGTCTTTGCCAAATGGGAGACCGGTGCGGACAAGCGCTTCGAGCTTCGGCGCGGCCGGCCGGGCCAGGTCGATCACCGCCAGGGAGTTGGATTCGGGCACGTTCGGGTCGCCCAAGCCGGGCACATCGACGGGTCCGTTGGCGGTATCGCGCCGCGCTCCGGCGGCCGATTCGGGCGAGGGAAAGCCAAAAGCGGGGAACGGCAGGCCGGTCTCCAGCGCCCCTTTTCGAGTGGCGCCAGGCACCGCCTTATACTCGAACATGCCGATATTGGTGACATAGGCCTTTCGGCCGTCGGCCGAGAGGGCGATCGAGAACGGCAGCCGGCCCAGCCGCAGCGACGCCAGGATGCTGCGCTTGCGCGTGTCGATGGCCACCAGGCGGAAGTTGGCCTGGTCCACCACGTAAAGCAGGCCGCGGGCGCGGTCCAGCGCCAGGTCTCCCGTGTAGCTGTCCTGGAATCCTCCCTGGTTCAAATCGAAGACGTGCTTCCTGGCTCCGGTTCGCGGGTCGATCAGGCGGACGCGGCCGGAATCGCCTTCCGAGGCGTAAAGCTCATCTTCCCCGTTGAAGGCCAGCCCCATGAAGACGCTGTGCCAGTCGTCCTCTTCGGGCTCGGTGGCCGGTTCCCTGCGTTTCTGCGGAGCGATCAACTGGCGGACGTTCCAGGAGCCGTTTTCTTTTCGGAGAACGGTCAAGGAGTAGCGGTCGGGGCCTCCGTTGGCTGAAACCACCAGGTTGCCGCCAGGGCTGATCGCCAAGCCGAACGGTCCAGGCCCGGTGGTGTACTGCTGGCCGAGGGAAGCGACGATGCGGCCGCCCGGAAGGATGCTCTCCGCGCCGGGCCGGCGGGCGGCGGGGCGAACCCCGGCGGGCGCGGCGTAGTCGGCTGCGAAAAGCGGCGCGGCGGCTAGCAGGAAGAGGAGAATCGCACGATGGCTCATCAGTTATGTCCCAGTCAGATCTGTTCGAAATACCGCCTGCGCTCCCAATCGGTTACGGCGGCGTCATAAGCGTCTTGCTCGGTGTGAAAGAAGTGGGAATAATGCTCGGCCACCTCGGCGCCGAGCGCCTGGCGGACGAACTCGGAGGACTCGAAGCAGGCGGTCGCATCGCGAAGCGTCGCCGGGATGGCCGGAATAGCCCTGGCCGCATACATATCGCCTTCGAAGATCGGTGGCGGCTCCGTTCGCTGGTCGATCCCATCCAGGCCGGAGGCCAGGGAGGCTGCGAAGCAGAGATACGGGTTGCAGTCGGCGCCCGGAATGCGGCACTCGATACGCAGGCTCGGGCCTTTGCCCACCACGCGAAAGCTGGCCGTGCGATTGTCATAGCTCCAGGCTAGACGGGTGGGCGCCCACGATCCCGAGCGGTAACGTTTGTAGGAATTCACCGTGGGCGCGTAGAACACCATAAACTCTGGGACGTGGGCGATCCAGCCGCCGAGAAACCACCGGAATACCTCGCTGCAACAGACGGGACCAAGCTGGCTCGGGCCTTGCATGATGCTTTCGCCATCCCTCCACAGGCTCAGGTGGAGGTGGCAGCTCGAACCGGCTTGGGACGAGTCGAATTTGGCCATGAAGGTGACGCTCATCCCCAACCGGTCGGCGACTTCCTTGAGGCATTGTTTGAAGATGACGTGGCGGTCGGCCATGTTGAGCGCGTCGCTGTACCGCAGGTTCAGTTCGTGCTGCCCCTTGCCCCATTCACCCTTGGAACATTCCACCGGGATGCCCGACTGGGTGAGGTGGCGCCGCACGGCCCCGTTCAGGGCTTCCTCGCGCGTGCCCTGCAGGACGTGGTAATCCTCCAGGTACCATCCGGCAGGCTCGAGGGAGGCATACCCGGCTGCGGCCGCCTGCCGGTAGGATTGGTTGAAACTGTAGTACTCCAGTTCCGAGCCGGCCATGGCCTGGAACCCCATGGCGGCGGCGCGTTCGACCTGCCGGCGCAGAATGGAGCGCGGCGCCTGGGCGAGCAGCGCATGCGAGTCGCGCGGGGTCAGGTCGCACAACACCAGCGCGGTCTTTTCGAGCCAGCTTGCGACGCGCAGGGTGGCCAGGTCGGGAACCATGCGGAAATCGCCGTAACCGCGTTCCCAGCTTGCGAGCCGATAGCCGGGCACCGGGTCCATGTTCATGTCCACGGTCAGCAGGTAGTCGCAGACATGCGTGCCCTGCTGGGCGTTTTCCAGAAAGAAACCGGCGTCCAGGCGTTTGCCGAGCGGACGCCCGTACAGGTCGGTGAACGTCAGCAGAACGGTGTCGATCCGCCCATCGTCCACCGACCGGCGCAGGTCGTCGAGGGAGAGCATTCGCTCAGAACTCGAGCCGTAGCGCGAATGAGCCCACGCGGTTGCCGCCGCTATCGGCGCCGCGCGCGCTGGTAATTACGCCGAAGCTGATGCTGGTGATGTTGGTGCCGGGATCCGCCAGATTAACGTGATTCATGACATCGGTGAAAGACGCTTCGAATTTCAGCTTGGCCTTCTCTTTGATGTGGAATTCCTTGGCCAGCGCGGAATTCAGGTTCACCGTTCCGGGCCCCAACAGCGTGCCCACGCCGGCGTTGCCGAAGCGGGCGATGTTGGTGTTGCAGTTGTACTGGTTGGAAGCGCCAGGGATGCGTCCCGGGCATACAAAAGCACCGATGTTCCAGTAATCGCCGGCGGTTGGATTCGAGAGAAGCGGATTGGTGCCGACGGCATCCGGCCTTTGGGTTCCGCGGGAAGGGGCGTTCGTGCCGGATGGATCTCCTCCGCTCATGGTCGGGCTGAAGAATGGGCCGGTCTGCATCACCAGGATGGCGCTTAAGTGCCAGCCTCCCACGAATGCGTCGGCAGCCCGGCTCATCTGGGCCCCTAGCGTGCGGCCTCTTCCAAACGGCAGGTCATAAACCGCCGAAGTGAGCCAGCGGTGCCGGCGCGTAAACGTGATATTGCCTCTATCGCAACGGCGGCACGCCGAATTGGTCACGCGGCCGCCACCGGTATCTCCCGACCACCCGGTCGGCGCCGGGCCGGCGGCGTCACCGAGGTTTTTCGCCCAGGTCCAGGAGCTGTTCAATGTCAAACCGCTCTTCAGGTGGTGCGTGAACTCGGTCTGCATCGAGTTGTAGATGGCGTTGGCGCCCGTGTCCCGGCTGTTGACGCGTCCCCAGTATGGGAACGGGCGATCGGTTAGCGGCCGGGATGCGTACGGCGTGGTGGAGGGCAGCGGCTGGTTCAAGTCCGGTGCCCAGGGCAGTTGCACCGAGCGCAGCCCGATGTAAGAGATCCGAAGGCCGCTGTTCCATCCCAGGTCGCGTTCCCCGCTCAGGCTCCACTGCATCGAATACGGATCCTTGAAGTGCGGATCGTTGGCCGTGCCGAAGTACGCCTGCCCATACGGCGTCGATGTGATTCCAGTACCGTTGGTGGAGATCTGCGGCAACTTGAACAGCGGAACGCCGTTCACGATATTGTTGGAGAATTCGCGCACATCGGAGCTGCTGATGCCGGTCACCGAATAGAACACGTCTCCCAGGATGGTCATCGTGTAGCGGCCGAAGCCGCCGCGGATCACGGTCTTGGTGTCGTTGAACGGACGGTAGGCAAACCCGAAGCGCGGGTTGAAATCCTTCCACTGGGTGAAGCGCAGAGTCCTTGGCCAGTTCGCCTGGTTGGATTGCAGGAATGGCGTGCAGGGGATACCGTTCCACGAAGGCCCCGGACACGCGTTGATCGATTGCAGGAAGCCCGGAGCCGTGATATCCAACGCGTGCTGCGTATCCGGGATGATCACTCGGCCGGTGAGCGGAACCGAGCGGTCGAAGTTGGTGATGTCCGATCCGGTATCCCAGAACGGCGGGTGCAACTCCCAGCGCAGCCCGTATTCGAGCGTCAGCTTCGAGCTCACTTTGAAGTTGTCCTGGGCGTAGACACCGAATGCCCAGGCAATGCCATCATTGTCCTGGTTCACCGAATCGTACTGGGAGTCATATGGGATGCCCAGCAGGAAATCGGCAACGTCCGAGCCGGAGTAACGGCCATCGAAAGCGAAAGTGCCGTAATTGTCGCTCCCGGTAAAAGTGAGGGCCGTCTGCGCGCGCAGGCGCCGGGCATCGCCACCGAACTTCAGAGTGTGGCGCCCCTTGATCCAGGTAAGGTTGTCGTTCCACTGGTAATTGTGGGAAAACGTGAAGCCGGCCTTATCGTAACCGAAATTCGAAGTCGACCCGCCGAAATCGAAGGCGGTAATGCCGTTAAACGGCAGTGGAGGCAGGTTCTGCAATCCGAAGGTCCCCGTGATCGACTTCCCATCAAACCCGTAAGCCGTGGCGCTGTTGCTGTTGCTGACCCCGAAGCGGAATTCGTTCAAAACGGTCGGCGTAATCGTATAGTTATACGACAACACCACGCTGCGGCTGTTGTTATACGAGGTGCTCGGCGGCAGCACGAACGCAATAGGAGAAGTCGTGTTCTGGTCCTTCCAACTCAACCTACCGAAGATCGACTGCTTGCTGGTCAGAACCTCGTCGATACGGGCGTCGGTTTGCCACGAGGTGGTCGGGTTCGCGGCGTTCGTCCGGTAGTTGGAGGACTGCTGAACCGTGCTGGAACCGAAGTTGGGCAATGGGTAGAAGGGCAGCACCTTCTGGGTTACCGGATTGAGCTGCGAGGTGGGGATCTGGTTATTGGGGTATGGCAGGCCAGTGGCCGGGTCCTTGACCGTCACGTTCTCGTTGCTGAAGTTCCCGGCCCGTTGCGCGGCGGTAGGAACCGTGAGGCTTAAGGTTGACCCGGTTCGGTATTGCATATCTTCGAAGGCGACGAAGAAGAAGGTGCGATTCCGAATCAGCCGGCCGCCGAGATTGCCGCCGAAATCGTTGGCGGTCTTTTGCGGCTTGGAGGTGGCTCCGAACGCAGTGGCGTCGAATGCCCGGTTCTGAAGATACTCAAACACCGCGCCATGGAAATCGTTGGTGCCACCGCGGGAGGTAGTGGAGATGTCGCCCACCTGTCCGAATTCGGCATTGTTGCCCACCCCCTGCACTTTCATCTCGGCAATCCCATCGGCCGAGGGAAACAAGTGGCCGAGAGGGGAGTTGGAGGCGGTGCTGACGGTGGAAATCCCATCCAGCGAGACTTCGGTTTGGGACGGAAGCGCGCCCTGCACCGCGTAGCCGTAGCTGTTATCGCTTTGCACGCCTGGCTGGTAAGCCAGAACACTGAGCGGGCTGGTGCTTCCACTGCCGCGATAGTTGATGGGCAATTCCAGCACCTGCTGGGTCCCCAATGAAGACGCGATGGTGGCGTTGTCCGTGGTGACCACGGCCGCGGCCGCCGAGACACTGAGGGTTTCGGTTACCTGCCCCAGTTCCAGTGCGATGTTGACGCGCAACGTCTGCCGGGCCGTCAACTCCAGCCCGCTGGTTTTGGATCTCTTGAAGCCGCCTGCCTCGGCCGTCACCGTGTAGTTGCCGGCCTTCAAGTTAAGCGCCTCGAAGTTCCCCTGTAGATCCGTCGAGATGTTGCGGGAAGTATTCTCTCCCTGGTTGGTGATGACGATTTTGGCCTGGGGCACGACAGCGCCGCTCGCATCCGTGACCGTTCCTAAAATCGTGCCGAATGTGGATTGCGCCGATAGCAGCAAGGGCGCCGTTAGTAGCAAAGCCGCAATTCTCCAATGTTTGTGCATGGTTACTACCCCTTTTCGTTGTCGACTAATCTCTGTTTTAAGAAGGTCTCAAAGTCAGATACGGGTAATCATACACCTCTCTCCCCCTGTGCTACAATCTTTTTCTGTTTATTAAGGCCCCGCTGGGCCGAAAGGTGCAATGCCTCGCGTTAGAGTGGTCTCTTTTGATCTTTGGGATACGGTGTTCATCGATGACTCCGACGAACCCAAGCGGACCCGGCAGGGCCTTCCGCCCAAAGGAGTCGAACGCAGGGATTTGGTGCGGCATTTTCTGGCCCGGCACGCTCCGGTGGAGCGGGCGCTGGTGGACTGCGCCTATGACACCGGGGACGCGGCCTTCCGGGAGGTATGGCACAACCAGCACGTCACCTGGCCGGTAGAGGTGCGGCTGCGCACGGTGCTGGCCGGTTTGAACCGCGAATTGCCGGAAGGCGAATTCCAGGAGCTGGTACGGCTGCACGAGGACATGGAACTGGGCGTGCGTCCCGACCTCGTACCCGGAGCCGCGGAGGCCCTCAGGTTGCTCCACCAGCGATACCCCCTGGCGGTCGTGTCAGACGCCATTTTCTCGCCCGGCCGCGCCCTGCGCGAGTTGCTGGCGGGGTACGGCTTGTTGGATCTGTTTTCGGCTTTCGTCTTCTCCGACGAGGCGGGCCGCTCGAAACCCGCTCCGGAGATGTTCCTGCGGGCCGCGGAGCTGACGGGGTGCCGCGCCGACGAGATCGTTCACGTCGGCGACCGCGAACACAACGACATTGCGGGCGCCAAGGACGCGGGCGCGCGGGCGGTGCTGATCACGGCGGCCGTTGACCGCGGCAGCGCACATACTCGCGCCGATGCCGTGTGCCGGAATTTCGCGCAACTTCCCGAAATCATCGGGGCGCTCGATGGAGACACTTATGCCATCCACACTTCGGTTTCTGATCATTGACGGCTACGCGAAAGCCAGCCGCGACGAGTTCGACCTGGTAGGGATGAAGCACGCCTGGCGGCTCTACGCCGAGATGCTGAACAAATACCTGCCCGCGGCGGAGTACGCCGTGTGGTTGCCGAGCGACAATCCTTCACCTCCGGACGGGCTGGGGCCGGAACACTACCAGGGGATCCTTTGGACCGGCTGCAATCTTACCATTTACCATCTCGACAATCCCTGCGTGACCCGCCAGATCGACTACGCCAAAAAGAGTTACGAGGCCGGGACTCCGGGGTTCGGCACATGCTGGGGGCTGCAGATGGCGGCCGTGGCGGCGGGCGGCGAGGTGCGGGCCAATCCGCGCGGGCGTGAAATGGGAATCGCCCGCAAGATCCGGCTGACTGACGCGGGGCTGCGCCATCCCATGCTGCAAGGAAAACCTCCGGTGTATACCGGTTTCATCAGCCATCTGGACGAGGTGACGCAACTGCCGCCCGGAGGCACGCTGCTGGCCACCAACGATTTCACCCATGTCCAGGCTATCGAGGTGAAGCACCGCAAGGGGACTTTCTGGGCCACCCAGTATCATCCGGAGTACGATTTGCACGAGGTGGCGCGCCTGATTGTGGCGCGGGAGCCCAGACTGGTCCGGGAAGGTTTCTTTGCGGCGCACGAAGACCTGGCCGGGTATGTAGAGAAACTGGAAGCGCTGGCCCAAGATCCGGCGCGGAAAGATCTGCGCTGGCAACTCGACATCGACGACGACGTGCTTTCGGACAACGTGCGCCAGATCGAGTTCCATGGCTGGATCGACAAACTGGTGCTGCCGCTGGCGGCAGGAAGGTAGTTGGCTATGTTCGACGAGATCACCACGTTTTCCTTTCCCACGAAAATTCTGTTCGGATGCGGGGCGGTACGGCGTCTTCCGGCCTGCCTGGAAGAAACCGGGATTCGTAAGCCGCTGATTGTCACCGATCCGGGCGTGCACGCCACCCCGGTGTTCGCCGCCGTGGCTTCCGCACTGGCGGATGGCGGTTTGCCATTCGAGGTCTTCTGCGGTGTGCACGGCAACCCCATCGAAGAGGACGTGCTCGAATCGGCCGCACTCTACCGCTCCGCCGGTTGCGACGGGGCCATTGGGCTGGGCGGCGGCAGCGCGCTGGACGTCTCCAAGGCGGTGGTGGTCATGGCGCGGCACGAAGGCGCACTGACCGACCTCGAATGGCAGGCTGGCGGCATGGAGCGGATGAAAGGGCCGTACGACCCCATCATCGCGATTCCAACCACCTCCGGAACCGGCAGCGAGGTGGGGCGATCTTCGGTGATCACCTCGCACAAGCTCGGCCGGAAGATCATCATCTTCAGCCCGTGGCTGATGCCCAAGCGCGCCATTCTCGACCCGGAACTGACCGTAGGGCTGCCGCCATTCCTCACGGCGTCGACCGGCATGGACGCCTTCACTCACTGCCTGGAGAGCTTGACGTGTCCGGTATTCCATCCGCTGTGCGACGCCATCGCCATCCACGGGCTGGAACTGGTAATTCGTTACCTCGAGCGGGCCACGCGCAACGGCCAGGATATCGAGGCGAGGGGGAATATGCAGGTGGCGGCCACCATGGGGGCGATTGCGTTTCAGAAAGACCTGGGCGCGACGCACTCGCTGGCGCATCCCCTTTCCACGGAGTTCGGCCTGAATCACGGACTGGCCAATGCCTTGTGCCTGCCCGCGGTGATGCGCTTTAACCTGGAGCCGGCGGTCAGTCACTACGCCCGGCTGGCTGGTCTGTTCGGCGTAGCCACGCAGCAGATGACGGAGAGCGACGCCGCGGCGAGGTCGGTGGCGGAAGTCGAATCGATGATCGGGAGAATTGGAATCACTCCCGGCCTGAGGAACTACAAAGTGCCCCGGGAGAGTCTCGGCCCGCTTTCGGCCAACGCGTTTGAGGATTCCTGTCACCGGACCAATATCCGGCCCTGCACGCAGGACGATCTGTTGCGGCTCTACGAGGCGAGCTGGTAAGGAGAGACATATGAGCGAGTCATCTGTTTACAACCTGATCAATCCGGCCAACGAGACGGTCTTTCGCAATATCGAGCCGACGCCGGAGGCGGAGTTGGAATCCATCCTCTGCCGCATGCGCGCCGCGCAGCAACGGTGGCGCGATGTCCCCGTCGAGCAGCGGGCGGACATCTGCCGCCAGTTCATTGATGCCTTCGGGTCCATGAAGGAGCAGGTCGCCCTGGACATCACGCGCCAGATGGGAAAGCCCGTGGGCCAGGCGCGCCACGAGGTAGATGCCATGCTGGACCGCGCCCGGACCATGGTGCGGCTGGCGCCCGGTTCGTTGCAGGACGACATGCTCCCGCCGAAGGAGGGATTCCATCGGTTCATCCGGCACGAGCCGCTGGGGATCGTGCTGGACATTCCCGCCTGGAATTACCCGCTGTTGATCGCGGTGAACGTGGTGGTCCCCGCTCTTCTGGCAGGCAATGCGGTGCTGATCAAGCACGCGCGCCTGACGCCGTTGTGCGGGGATGCGTTCGCGGACGCTTTCCGCCAGACCAGCCTGCCGCCGGACCTGATAGCTTCCATTCATGTAAGCCACGCCATCATCCGCAAGCTGATCGACACGCGCGCGGTGGATTTCATTTCGTTCACCGGCTCGGTGGAGGGCGGCCGCCAGGTATACCAGGAAGCATCCACCCAGTTGCTCGACATGGGCCTCGAACTCGGCGGCAAAGATCCCGCCCTGGTTTGCGAGGACGCGAATTTCGACTTCACGGTGCCCAACCTGGTGGATGGCGCCTTCTACAATACCGGGCAGAGTTGCTGCGCCATCGAGCGCATCTACGTGATGCGGCCCCTGTTTTCGCGGTTCGTCGATGCCTATGTGGCCGAAGTGGAGAAGTACAAGGTAGGCGACCCGGAGGATGAATCGACAACCATAGGGCCGCTGGCGCAGCGCAAGGCGGTGGACTTCATGGAGTTCCAGGTGGGCCAGGCGGTCAGCCGGGGCGCCAGGGCGCTGACGGGGGGCCGCCGGCTGCCCGGTCCCGGGTATTATTTCCAGCCCACGGTGCTGGTGGATGTCGATCACAGCATGAGCGTGATGATGCAGGAGAGCTTTGGGCCGGTGATCGGAATCATGCCGGTAGACACGGAGGAGGAAGCCATCCGGCTGATGAACGACAGCCCGTACGGCCTGACGGGTTCCATCTGGACCGAAGATATGGCGCGGGGCGAGAAACTGGCGCACCGGACGGCGGCCGGAACGGTCTACGTGAACCGTTGCGACTACCTGGATCCGGAACTGGCGTGGGTGGGCATTAAGGACAGCGGACATGGCTGCACGCTCTCGCATCTGGGGTTTCGGTACCTGACGCGCCCCAAGAGCTTCCACTTGCGGACGCGGACAGCCAACTGAATGGAGCAAGAGAAGAGCCTCGACCGGGCTTATCGGCCGTGGCAGATCCGTATTTTCACCGCCACGTGGCTCGCCTACGCGGGCTACTACTTCTGCCGGAAGCCGTTCTACGTGGTCAAGGCCGACATGTCGGGCGCGCTCGGCTTGTCTACCATCCAGCTTGGCCACCTGGGGACTGTCTACCTGGCCGCCTACGCCGCCGGACAGTTTTCCAGCGCCTACTTCGGGAGGAAGCTGGGGCCGAAACTCCTGCTGATCCTGGGCATGGGAATTTCGGCCGCCTGCAATTTCGTCTTCGGCGCCGCCAACGGCTTCTGGACGCTCATGCTTTTTCTGGCGATCAACGGCCTGGCGCAGGGGACTGGCTGGCCGGGCTGCATCGGGAGCCTGGCGTTCTGGTTCCGCAGGGAGCAGCGGGGAAGCATCCTGGGGGTCTGGTCCACCTGCTACCAACTGGGCTCGCTGATCTCGACCTCATTTGCCGCTTACATGCTGGGGCGCGCGGGATGGCGGTGGTCCTATTTCGGAAGCGCGCTAGTGCTGCTGGTGATCTGGGCCGTGGTGCTGCTTCTCCACCCGAACCGGCCGGAGAGCGTGGGGCTGCCGCCGTTGAGCGACGAGGCGGAGAGTACCGCGCCCAATGGCGAGGCAGAGAAGGTTCAGGGGCTCGGCTGGACGGCAGACGTAATCCGCAGCATCCTGACCATGGGGGTCATTTACTTCACCATCAAGTTCCTGCGATACGCGCTATGGAGCTGGGCGCCTTTTTTCCTGCGGCAGAATTTCGGGCTCTCGGGCGACCGGGCGGGGTACCTGTCGACCATCTTCGAGCTGTGCGGATTCTTCGGGGTGATTGCTTCCGGGGTGGCTTCCGACAAACTCTTCCATGGGCGCCGCGCGTTCATTGTGTTCGCCATGCTGGCCATGATGACGCTCTCGTTCGTGCTCATGGCGACCCTGGGTGCGACCAGCGTGGTGTTCTTTACCGTCTCGATGGGTCTGGCGGGGTTCATGCTCTTCGGCCCCGATGCGCTGCTCTCGGGAGTGGGGGCCATCGACGTGGGATCGAAGCGTGGCGCGCTGGCAGCCGCCGGAATCATCAATGGGATGGGGTCGATCGGCCCCATCTTCCAGGAAGAGATCATCGGCTGGATGTACAAGGCCTTCGGGCACCGGCTGTTTCCCATCCTGGCAATGCTGGTGTGCATGGCGGCCGCGGGTGCCTTCGTGGCCTTTCTGCTTTGGCAGTGGGAGCGAAGAGGAAAAGTGAACCTGTAAGCGCGGTTCCGTGCAAACTGACTTTACACCGTCCTGGTCGTCAAAAATGCCGTTTGCGAAGAGAATCAAGCGGTTGCGCTCGGGATCGTTCTGGTCCTTGACAGACTCCGTTCAAATAACCCCTTGGCGGGGCGA
>OCZT010003582.1_pt1 | contig 15806 bp, 12 predicted proteins | sample 1539031 | NCBI WGS metagenome assembly OCZT01 (sample SAMEA3539308, study PRJEB22396) | soil metagenome | biome: tundra; feature: field; material: soil | place: USA | collected 2010-05 | depth 0.15 m | reverse complement strand
GTCCAGTTTCTCGGCAAAGTGAGGATCATTGCTGACCTTGAAGCTTTCGATACGATGCGGCTTCAGTCCGTGTGCGCGCCAGATGCGACCCACGCTGGAGTCGGAAATGCCCATCTCGCGCGCCATCCTGCTGCGCGACCAATGCGTCGCTCCGTCCGGGTTGGACTGCGTCGTCCGGGCAATTACTTCGGCGACCCTCTCCGGCAGAATCGCCGGCGTCCGCCCGGGGCGCGGAGCATCCTTCATCAGCCTGGCCACGCCAAGTTCACGAAACCGGCTCCGCTGCGCCACTCGCACCGGCGTGGTGCGTCGGCGCGATAATCTCTCCAACTCAAGCCGCGCTTCGCAACTCAATTCAATCGCTGGCGCAACACGCATATAAGCTCACCTCACCGTATGAGATGAGCGCTCACTTTTAACTGATGCTATTTATGGCGGATTACACTAGCCTTCAGGCCAGGATAAAAGTGGTTCTCCAGCTTGTGTAGTATCTCTGCCGCCGAGAGAATGGGTCTTCATTTAGGGGGAAGGTCACTCAGCGACCTGGCCAACCGGAGAACTGCTGCACCTTCTGCTGCGAATCGGGCGGCCCTCAATGCAAAGGAACGCCCGGATTACCAGCGGATGCGATCTCTTTCCTATTGCCCCGGCTCCTTTGTTAATCGGTCCATCAGCAGGTCCAGAAATCCCTTCTCGTCCGATTGCAGGCAGACCTGGGCATTGGGGGTTCCGTCCGTCTGCCGGGTAAAGCCCTTGTCGTCCACCTCAAGGTCCATGGGCGTCGCCGGGCACAACTCGGGCCGGACGGCATAGGCAACCGCCGCCGCGTCAAAAAGAGTGGGCGTAGTCCAGTGCCCGTCCGATTGGGCATGCCACTGGTGGTAGAGAAGGGTCAACTGGTCGGTCAGCGGGCTGCCGTGGGAGAAGATCGCCTCCCGGCTCTCGGATTCCAGGTGGATCTGGGTCGAGTCCAGGGGCATCATGTAGACCGGTACGCCCGAAGCCAGCAGTGCCTTCGCCCCGGCCGGGTCGGCTGCGATATTCCACTCCGCATCGGGAGGCCCGGGCGCATGGGTCTTGCCGTCGTCGTAGCCCCGGTTGATGCTGCCGCCCATCATCACCACCCGCTTGAGTTTCCGAAAGGTCTCAGGATCGCGCTCGATCGCCGCCTGAACATTGAACAGCGGACCGATGGGAATCAGCGTGATCTCGCCGGGATGCGCGCGAATCTGATCCAGCAGAAACCCGGCTGCGTCATGCGCCGCCCGCTGCTGCATCAAGTGGGCTGCCCCCGCCATCCTCTCGGCTTGTTCCGCCTTCCATTTTTCGGCGTTCTGCTTTTGCTGCTTCTTGAGGCGTTCCGCCTCGGCCTTGCTCCACATCTCGGCAGTCATTACCCCGCAACTTGTATTTGGAGCGCCGTGCGCATATGCGGCCTGAGTCAGGTTGTTCTCGTGCGGCGTCGGAACGCCGGGAATCACGTTTACATCGAAGCGGCAAAGCGAACCAAGATACCGGCCTACCAGCTTCGCACGCAGATCCGTATCGCCAAAGGTCGTTGTCACGCCCAGCAGTTTCAGCTCCGGGCTGCGCAACACCAGGGCCAGCGCAAAGGCATCGTCAATGTCGTCGCCAATGTCGGTATCGACAAAGGTCAGTTGAGGCGCGCGGCTTCAAGGCGGGCAAGGTTGCCCTTACTGATAGACGCGAAACAACCGGACCGGCCGTCGCGATTCGTATCACTCCGGATCGCACAGAGATCAATGCCGACGGCGAAGATGTGGCCGTCCTCAAGGTCGAGGTTTTGGACAAGGAAGGCCGAGCGGTGCCCACCGCCGATAACTTCATTTCGTTCAAGGTCTCCGGCGAGGGCGTGCTGATCGGCGTCGGCAACGGCGATCCCAATTGCCAGCAGAGCGATAAAGAGCCGCGCCGCTCGCTGTTCAATGGCTTGGCGCAGGTGATTCTGCAGTCCACCAAGACCGCCGGCGAGATACACATTGAGGCCGCCAAGGAAGGCTGGGATGGAGCCGAACTGACTCCGGCCAAACTCATGATCAAAACCAGGGCAGTTCAGGCGCGCCCCTCAGTGGACTGACCGGAATACCAAGCGCAAGGTGAACCATTACGCAAAGGGATATCCGCGCCTGCAATCTCTTGCCGCGACATGCTCTATTCCGGGTTCGCCCTCTCTGCTTCGTCGGTGATGGCCGATTCTGTCTTGGAACGGTCCGTCGAGTTGCTGGCCGGCTTTCCAGAACAAGCTTCTGGCGAGCTGCTAGCCGGCTCGGTGCCTGTTCGATTGGCAGCTTGTACGCATACCCAACTGAGTTCTACAAGCAGGTCGCTCCAAATTCAGTTACTAGAGCACCCTGATCGCCGCAGCGCCGAATGCTAGTTGCGAGAATATCTGCGTCCAGTCGAGCACGCCACGGAGCGCGGACGGCTTAAAGGTCTTTTCCGGGACCACGATCGTATCGCCTGCATTCACGCGCAGGCGACTGAATTCGTTACCCCAGAGTCCATTTCCCGCTTTGTAGCTTACCACCTCTCCGCTGGCGCGGATCAGGAACTCATGGTGCCGATCGGCGTCCCTGTTTGGTCCGCCTGCCTGTTGAAGATAGGCGCCAATCGTCTTTCCATTCTCATATAAAAAAGAATTCTGATCGTACACCGCTCCAACAACATTAATGGTGGCGGGAACAGAAGGCACGATGAACCGGTCTCCGTCCTCCAATGAGATCTCGGGGAGGCTGCTCGTGCCGCTGCTGCCGGGTGTAAATTTCAACACGATGCGTCCCGTGGCGCGAATTTGCTTCAGGCTTGCAAGAAGTGCTTGCTCGCTGTTCTGGGCAGCCGTGCCGCTGGCAAGATCTTGCGCCGAACTCGTCGGAGACGCTGCCATTTCCAGATTGCTGCGCTGGATTCCCCTGCTCAGGGTTTGCACATATTCGTCCATCTTGGCTTGCTGCAAAATGCGGGTCGACTCGCGAGTAAACTCTGAGCCGTAAAGGTACGCATTCGGCGTTATCCCTCCGGCTCGTTCCACTAAATGACGAAAGGTTTCAGCGGGTTCGACTGTGTACACCCCGGCATGTGTGAATTCGCCGCTCAGAGTAACCAGCTTGGTCTGCTGTGCAATGGGCACTCGAATGTCGGCCTCAGAGAAGATGGAGACCACGTCTCCAGCCTTAAGCTCAATATCCTGGGAAGCGTCGTGTTGCAGCACAAGCTTACCCAGATCGAATGGGACCAACGTCGTCTTCAGGGTGTCGGAGTCAAGGCGCTCGACGACCGCGTAGTCCCAGTCAAGCTCCGGAGCCAGGGCCTTAACCTCGGTTCGCTGCACCGAACCTAAGAAGTGGGATGTGAGTTCGTTTTGTTGGGCGGCCAGCGACGAGCTGCCGGCACGCTGCTGTGCGCTCAGGTTTTGGTTTTGTTGCATTCCAGGCTGGTTTTCCTGCAATCCAGACTGGTACGGTTGCAATCCGTATTGGTCCAGCGCGTGGATCTCACCCGCAACAGGCGGTTTGAGGCTGATGGGAAGATTTTCCCCTGGCTGGCGCATATCGGCAAAGCCGGGTGTTGGCTCAAACTCCGGAGCGGGAAGACCAAGCTGCGCCCGCTTCCACCAGTAGTTTCGCGTGATCAGCGATTCCTTGTCCGGAATCAAATCGCTGATATGCATGTTCGGATGCCAGGCAAAGCGACCCGGATTTGCGATGTTGCCGCGAAGAATCACCGTCTTCCGGTATAAGGGCACGATCGAATAGACATGAATCAGGTCGCCGTTGGCCAGCGGAGTGGCCAGACCGTCCGCATCATAGGCCACCTCCATCGCGTGGCGGTCGCGATGGTCATCGACGCGTTCGATCGAGACCCGCGCCTCCGCGGCAACGGAAGTGACGCCGCCGGCATTGGCGAGAGCATCGCTCAGCGATTCATTTGCCCGTAACTCGTAGATCGCAGGATTCCTTACGCTGCCGGTGATTGCGGCCTCAGGGCCGCCTGGGGGAATGAAGATCACATCTCCGGATTGGAGCGGCACGTCTTTCGATTTGTCACCATGGATAAGCAAGTCATAGAGGTCGAAATCGGTTACCAACGCATTGCTTCGACGCAGTTGGATGTGGCGCATCGATCCCTGCATCGAGGGCCCGCCGCTTGCGAAGAGCGTATCGACCAACGTGCTCAGCGAGCTTACCGTGTAGACTCCGGGACGGCGCGCTTGCCCCGAGACATACACTTGTATGGCACGAATCTGACCTATATCCACAGTGAGTTCGAAGTTGTGATAGACACGTCCGATGGCGGCGCGCAGATGCGCGGAAAGCTCCGAAAAACGTATCCCGGCGACATGCGTCGGACCCACCTGGGGAAGATAGACCTCGCCCGAACGGTCCACGCGCACATTGGCCTGAAAACTCACTTGACCCCAAACACGCACGCGCAGTTCGTCGCCAGGTCCGATTTCGTAATCAGGGGGAACGGGTGTCATGTCAAGAGGCGCAAACGTGGAAGGCACTCTGCGGAAAAGATCTGCGCCGAAAATTGGCAAAACCTGGCCTGAACTCGAAGCGACAAACTTTTGGAATTCAGTCAACGGTTCCAATGGCAGGGCTGACTGTCCCAGTTGGTTCCGCGCGGAAGATTGACGCGACAAAGACTCTACATCTGAATAATTCTCGTTTGGGTTCCGCTGTCGAGCGGCTGCGTTTCCTGGCGCAAGCGGGAGCATTTGCGGGCCACGCAGACTGTTGGTATCTCCCGAATTTTGGCCGGAGCAATCGGAAAAACTCGCCAGGAGTGGGTCGGCGCAGTCCAAGGCATTCCCACTCTGCGTCCCCTGCGAACCGCCGCCCTGAGATGGCTGTTGCCCGTACAGCGATGATGAAAATGACGTTATCAAGATTAGGCACCCAATTAGGCACCCAATCCTCTGAACTTTGCACACTCGTAATGCATGTCGATTACAGGCAAAACCAGCGCGGCACCCTCCGATGCCCCTTTCGCAACCGATCAGATTCATATGCCATGAGTCTAGCATGCGCCATGAAAAGTACTGCAAGCGCTTTCGATAGTACACAATGACCCAGTTTGCCCGGCCCAGCCCACTGAATTGGCATCCATAAAAAAGCCTGGTTCAGCAAGCATGGCAGTGCCATCGCTCGAACGCGCAATTTTGAACACTTTCCGCTATCGATAGCGTGCGGCATAAGGAAAAGTTTCCGACTCTAACATTTTACGGAGCCAATAGATACCTGATTATCCTGCCATTCATTGAATGGAGCGCGGTCGCAAAATAACAGGAAGTTAAATTGGCAACTTAAATGATCGAAATCGGCCGCTTGGCGCGCATATCGCCCTTCCATGCTGGCTTTGATCAGTCACCTGTATCGTCTTTAGATCTTGCTTCGTGCTGATGTTATGACGATGCTATTGACTAGTTAAGAAATAATTTGCAAGGACATCTGACACGACAAGGACCTCTGACAAGAAATGTGACAGCCATCACGGACGTCAATGAAAAGTAGTTTCAATTAACCCGGCTTTAAATAATTCTCTTGCTCATCTGCAGAGCGCCAGCTAAAATGGGTCCAACAGTAAGACTCATTAGCAGTTTTTCTGCCACGAGAAGGCGCGATGCCTTGAAGCAACAGGCCGCGATGGTAAGCGACTTGTATCTTCCGTTGAACATGATGGGCTCACAAGTCAATTCACGGTTACAAGCGCAACAAACTCAGATGGCATAGCATCGTTGCACAGGTCCTTCAATAAGCTGCTAAGCCTGATCATATCGAGGGTCATTTGAGCGCTAATTCGCTTTTAAATCCTACTCTTGAAGTAGAGGCCTTGGACAGAGCCGCACAGCGTCCCATCCGCGACCGCGCTGATGTGTTCGAAAGAACGGGATTGGCTCGCTACCTTGCCACTAAGGCTCGCGCGCCGCTCTTTATGTGCGGAATCCGGCTGAGCCTTTGGGCAGGATCGGGTGCCAAACGCCTTTTCGACTCCGCCTGCGTTGTGTTAGCCTTGCCTCTCGTCGTTCCGGTCCTGCTGGTGGTCGCCTTGGCGGTGCGGCTAACGTCATCCGGTCCGGTTCTCTTCTTGCAAGGGCGCGTCGGACGTCACGGCCGGATCTTTACCATTCTGAAGTTCCGAACCATGATCGTCGCCACAGACAAAGCCCATCATGCGGTGACAACGATGGATAACCAGCAGTTCACTCCAGTAGGCCCTTTTCTGCGCAAGTGGAAACTGGATGAGTTGCCGCAACTGCTGAATGTGCTTGCCGGGCACATGAGCCTGGTAGGCCCCCGCCCCAGGATGCCAGAGCATGTGAATTCCACTTTCGGATGCCGTCCAGGAATCACCGGCGCAGCCACCATCGCATTCGCTCGTGAAGAGACGGCTCTCGCAAATGTGCCCAACCATCAATTGAACGCCTTTTATCACGCCGTCGTCCTTCCTGAGAAACGCCGGTTGGACGCTGAATACATGTCCCGCGCCACCTTTCGTTCCGATCTCAAGCTAATTATTGATAGCGCTTTGCGGCGCTGGGACACTTCTGTCATAGACAGCCTGGTCAACGCCGGGGCATTCAACAAAGAAGATACAGACTCGCTCTCCCGCAATCCTGGGAGGCCCATTCCTCCATTTGGCTCTCGCAGGATGCCGATGAAGCAAGGATTTGATCAGCCCGGCGCTGGAGAGTAAGTTTTCGGCTTGAGGATTGGTTTCTGCCAACGGATCGAAGGACATCGTTGCGGCCTGCGTTAGCGGTTAGGCCGATGCAGAACATGGAATCGATGTGGCTCCCCGGTAGGTGTTAGCAGCACAGATGTTCGATGACTGCCTTTCGAGCCACGAAATTGGGCGATTCTCCTTTGTTCATCGGCTGCCCCTTCCTCAGGCCGTTGAGGGATGGCACCGCGCTTATGGTGCCCGCACACGACGTTGCCATGTGCATCACCTTCAACATGGCGAATTTTCAGACCAGGCACGCGGTCACAACTCATTGGCTCATCTCTTACCGTGACTCGTGCGGAAACCAGGTAATTTGAACGGTGGCGCTCGTGTCGCTTTGTGCTCCGGTCTTGTAAAGCGGAGCCTGCCAACGTTCATACTGCACCCATCCGCGAATTTCGATTTCCTTTAGCATTCGTTTACACACCAGGAATGTGTAGTCGTTCTGCGTGGTACCGCCAGGAAGGAAGCCGATTGCAGCCTTCGCATTCCGGAACTGGAATTGCAACTCCACCTGCGGAGATAAGTGATAGGTCAGCCACGCCTGCCCGCCCTTGCCCTGCCGCCCCAACCAGTCTCCGACTAGGAAGCCTTTGTTTGTTGGCCCTTGCCGTTGGATGCCTTCCCAGTAGATGTACTGGCCCGACTGTAGTGTCGACTTGGGCGTATCGGTACTGCCTCCCTCCACTCTCAGGTCGAGTTGCTCGAGGCCGGGAACCCTCGCAAGGTAAATTCCCGGGTGCAAACCTGCCCGCGGCGGATCGCTGACTGGACTGACGCTATCATGCACCACGGAATCGCTGTACAGCGTCACCCAGCGGCGCACAAATGGCAGTCGATAACTGAAATCGAAGTTACCGAGCCGCGCTCCCGGATCGTCGCGGGAATTCTTCTCCGCGGCCGTCACGTTTTGAAAACTGAAGAAGCTGTGCAAGAACGTGTGGAGCGTGATCGGCGCGTGTCCCTTGCCGCCCCAGATCGCCATGCGGCTAAACCCGAACTCCAGATTGCGTGTGGGCTTGAAACTAATCTTCTCCATGTGTACCCATGGATCATTCGGATAGGTGTGCCCCTTTAGGCTGCCCACAAAAAAATCGTACCGGAATGGACCTGTCAACCGCGAGAGAACCGGGATGCGCAGCGGTTCGACCCGATTGATCTCAAAGTCGTAGATGTCCTCGGCATTATTGCTCCACAACATCGCCGCTCCCTTGTCCGGGCCGAGCCAGTGATCGCTCTTGCCTAAGGAAATCTCATGTCCCTGCAAGTAATACGAAAGGTTTGCCTCCAATATCCGAACGTTTTTTGCCGCGGCAATTGGACCTTCGGGAATGGTGTCCTGCACCGGGTTGGTAGCATATGGAATGTCGTCGATATTGTTGGACAAATACGCCGCCAATGTCGATGAGTAACCCACCGCGGATGGTGCATACTGAGCTTCGCCGCGAAAATAGAGCGAGAAGCGACCGGCTTCCGCACGTGCGCTCAGGCCTGTGTAGTTATTGAAGCCGCTCTCATATGGGCGTCCATAGTCGTTGACGATGGTTTGGCCCAGGTGAAAGCTGTCGCCGAGCGGCGTCCCGCTGATCCCGCGCAGCACTGTGTATACACTCTCCAGCTTGGCACGAGAATGAAATACTTCGTCTGGGTGATCGAGGTCGGGTTGAACCTCGCGCAGCGCCGCAAGGTAGAGTTCGCGTGCCTCGTCGTTGTTTGTATCGGTCTCGATGCCGTCAGCGCTGAGGGCTAGCATGTGCGCGATACTCCGCCGCGTCCACGGGCGAAGTCCCAGGTAGGCGCTGTCTACGTACCCAAGCGCGTGAAGCCGGTCCATCGCAGAATATATCCAGTTGTCGATTGGCACGTACGTGGAGCCTTCCGTGCCGGCATCGATCATGGCTGAACTTGGCTGGTAGCTGGGAGAGAGCGGCTGCTTATCTGAAGTTTGCACTTGGCAGCGGGCACTCACTCCACTCCAGACCAAAACAATTGACAGAAACAAGCAGAATTTCACGCGTGCTCCGATGTACCGCTGGGATCACTCAGGTTTCCCTGATTCATAGTTTTGTCACTTGTTTCGAAAAATGCAGGCTTGACGTCCCTGCTTCCACTGTCGAGTGATGCCTTTCCATCACTTCTTCCGGGTTCCGCCTCTTACATTCTTCCGACGATTTCACCGCTGCTCCACATCGTCGACCGGCGCTCCGCACACTTCCGTATAGAATACCTCAAGAGCTGGAATTACCGTTGTCATTGCAGCGGTTGACAGAGCGAAATCCCAGTAGCATTGTTGCCACGTTCCAGACTGAAGTATTCTGTCTTACCCATCAAGCCAGAGCGTGTTTCTATCTGTGACTGGGAATTGCCGCTCGTCAGGACTAGCGGCACGCGGGCGAACATCGAGAGAATAACCGCCCATGGCAAAAAGATTGGGCGAGGCCCCGTTCCGCGAGCTGGCCTTGGTTTCTGGGTGTCGAAGCAGATCGTGGACAAGCATGGAACTTCCATCCTGGCGAAGAGCACTCACGGCAAAGAGACTGTATTCTCGATTGCCCTTCCGATCTGCGAAGCCGAGAATGCAGTCTGGTTGTGCATCGACTCTATCCCGACAGAGAATCCTGAATTCAATTCTCAACTTATAACCTGGGCCGGGGCACTCATTCACCTTGTTCGCAGCAATCTACCTGAACACGGAAAAACTGGATGCAGTGTGGCTCGAAGAGCGCATTTGGGTCTGCCAGGAATCCTTCGGTGAGGTAACCGTTTATATGTGTTGACGCTATCTACGTTCCAATCGAGGTATTCGACACAAACCATTTCTCTGTCGATTCAATGAATATGTGGGATTCGCGTATTAATGTGCAAAATTATAGGAGACTTCGATTCCAGTTCCATTGGGCGTTCGCACGGGAGCTACAGAGAAGTTGCTGAAGGAGACTTCAGTGGAGCGACGCCGAACAACATATCCGCCGATGCAATATCCGAGCACCCCTCCGACGAAGACATCAGAAGGGAAGTGTTTGCGTGCAAACACCCGCGCAGCGGAAACGCTGGTAGCAAGCGAGTAAACCACTACTTTGGTTCCCAGGCCGTTGTATTCCGAAGCAACTACGTGCGCGAAAGACCATGCCAGAATGGAGTGATCTGAAGGCATGGACTGTCCATCTGGCCACGTCTTTGTACCATTTGGCCAGATGTTCCCTCTTCCGTTGCCCTGCGTTGGCGTCTGACGATCAATCGCGTATCCAAGCGCAGTATTCAGAATGAAGGAATCAGCCATCGCATCTTCGGCAAGGATCGTGGTTTCCTGGAGATGATGGTTATGCTGGGCGCTGCCGACGAAAAATCCTAGTGCTAGTGCGGCTGGAGGCGCGTAGAGGCCGGCATAATCTGAATACTTGCGCGCCTTGTCCTCCCGGCTCGGATTCACGCCGACTTTCTGCATTGCATCCGTGTCTGTGGCCAGGGCAAGTGTGGTGCCCAGGCCGAATGCCGCCACCATCGGCATATTGCGCTCACGAAAACGCAGGGGGGCTGTGAGGATTCCCCATTCGTCTTGTGCAACGTGCAGCGCACAAGTCGGTATTGCCTTGATGCCGCATTCTTTGACATCGCTGGCAGAGGACGCACTGCCAGGGGTCTGGCCCGGCGCGGCATGCGAGACACAAAGAGAAAGAAGCAGAAACATCAGAAGGAAGCGCTGGTGCATAGTTGAAATGCTAAATTATCGGCCTTCGGTATGCTTGCTCAAAATGATCCTGGGATACAGTTTGCATTAGCTGATGGAGCAGCAGCTTTGCTTGCGATAGGTTGACGTCCGCGAAACTCTGGTCGAAGATGGATTTCAGTTTGTTTTTCGTCATCTCGCTGACCTGCGTCTCCGTCGTCTGCCGTGTGCTGACGTTTTGGTCTGCCACCTTAAGCAGCGCCTGGACCTGAAGAGCATTGAAGAACACCTGATCGGCAGCAAGAACGATGTCTTCCGTGGTGGCTAGCGCATTTGCATTCTGCCACTCATCCAGTCTTTCTAATAATTGCCGGTCCAATTAGCATTGCTTGTATTGGCTCCATCCACGGCTGAGTAACCCGCATACGAAAGGGGGTACTCGAGATGGCGCAGTTCAGATGGCCTGGCGTGCTCTTCTTGGGCTTTGTTCTTTCTTCGTCGGCGCAGGAGACGCCCCCCGCTGCGAGGACATCAGGGCAAGATGCTGCGCCCACTTCCCCCTCCCTTACTCCGCGATCCCACGAGGAGCGAGAACGCAGATATCAAGCCGAACACCGGATCACGCTAAACGTAATCGTGACAGATTCCTCTGGCCGGGCTGGGAAGGGCCTGAAGCAGGAGGATTTCACAATTCTTGATGATGGGGTTCCCAAGGCCGCAATGTCCTTTCGTCCCATGGAAGGCAGCAAGGGGATTGCGCCGGCGCACGTGATTCTGATGCTCGACACCGTAAACAACAGCCCAAGGAGCATTGCCTTTGAGCGCCGGGAGGTAGAGAAATTTCTAGCCCGGAGTCAGAAACAACTTGAATACCCGACGTCGATTGCTGTCTTGTCCCGGTTAGGTGCGACCGTGGGTAAGCAATCCCGGGACCGGGATGCGCTCGTCCGTGAATTCCGGACGCTCGTCAACAGCGTTCATCGGTACGGTTGCGAAGACGAGGGAATCAGTTCGCTCCAGCTATTTGCAGGATCCGTTTTCGGAAACGTAGGCGTGCATGGTCTTGCAGATGACTCACTAGCGGGTCAAAGGGCAAGCTGCGAGAACCAACGGTTTCTCCTCTCCGTTTCCTCGCTTCACCGGCAGGCCATGCGGCAGATAGACGTGCCTGGCAGAGCCATCCTCATCTGGATCGGTCCCGGTTGGCCTCTCTTGTCCAGTCAAGAATTTAGACCCGACTCGCCGGCCCTCAAACAAAATTTCTTCGCTTATCTCGTCCTCCTCTCCACCGCGTTGCGCGAGGGACAGGTGACGCTGGACGCTGTTTCATCGCCTGAACTGTTTCGAGCCGAGGAGAATCTAAGTGATCACGACATAGCATTGATGAATGGTGTCTCATCGGAAGAACAGGTAACTGCCGGCAGTCTGGCTCTACAGGTTCTTGCCCACCAAAGTGGTGGGCAGGTCCTCACCGCAGGCAAGGATCTTGCAAAGGAAATCGCCCAATGTGTTGCCGATGCCGATTCGTACTATGTGCTCTCATTCGATTCCGCTGCTGGTACCCGGCCAGGAGAGTTCCATCCCCTGCAGGTCAACGTTAAGAAGCCGGGACTGACAGTACGCACCAACACCGCGTATTACGCTCAACCGTAAACAGTTCGGTTGGGTCCCTGGCGTGGCTCAAATTGGCCATCTGCCATCTGCTGCCGTTGCCGTGTTTCGGGAGTATCGTCGGCATCCCCGGTACTGCCCTGGCGGATTGTCCAGTTTTGGGGGTAGGATTGCTAGACTGGACGCGAGAGATTGAAGTTCTCTCACGCACCAAAGTTTCCCCAATTCGAAATCTGACTTTAGAGGGAGGTCTCTATGGCCACGATTAGTGTGAATGGCGTCCAGCGCGAGGTCCACGCGCCCGGCGACACTCCTCTTCTCTATGTTCTCCGCAACGATCTCGGGCTTACCGGTCCACAGTTCGGCTGCGGACTGGCGCAATGCGGAGCGTGTTCCGTTCTGATCGACGGCAAGGAAGTGCGTTCCTGCATCACCGCCCTTTCCGACGTCGCTCCAAACCAGGAGATTACGACGCTCGAAGGCCTGCCTGCGCGGTGGGCCAAGCAGAAAGGCATGGCGGCAGAGCAGGCCAGGAACACACTTCACCCCGTGCAGCAAGCCTGGATTGAGGAACAGACTCATCAATGCGGATTCTGCCAGAACGGGATGATGATCAAGGCAACCGAACTGCTCGAAAGCAATCCCCACCCGACCCTGACGCAGATCAAAGAGGCCTTCACCACATCCGGGCTGTCGCCCATGCTGTGCCGCTGCGGAACCTACGGCGCCATTATCGACGCCGTAAAACATGCCGCCGGGATCATGGAGAGGAGCTAAGCGATGACAATCATGCGTAACAAGCAAGTGAATGTTTTCGGAGCGACCCTGTCGCGGCGTCAGTTCATCAAGGCGGGAGGCGTCCTGATTGTGGGGGGTGGCCTGGTTGGGCCGAATGTTCTGAAAGGCGATGGGGCCAAGCCCGCTGCGATGGGAAACTCGCTGGATGCGACTCTGCCTAACTCCTGGATTGAGATCAACCCGGACAACACCGTCCTGATTCGCACGGGAAAGAACGACTTCGGCCAGGGCACAGTCTTTACCGCCTACCCGCAGATTGTCGCCGATGAGTTGAGCGTGCCCTTCGAGGCAATCACAACGGTGGTGCAGGGACATACCGATCGCACGCCCGACGGAAGCGGCGCTTTTGACTTTCTCGGCGAAGGAATGCCTAACATCCGCAAGGTGGCCGCCTACACCTATCAGGCTTTGCTCGATCTGGCGTCAGAACGCCTCGGCGTGGCCAAAGACAAGCTCACTGTCAAGGACGGCATCGTTTCAGGAGGCGGCAAGACCGTTTCCTATGGCGACCTGGTCAAGGACCAGCAGTTGAAGCTTACCATCCCGGTGAGCGGAAGCCTCACTGGAATCGAAGGTCTGAAGGTCGAGGGAAAGCCTCCGATGAAGCCGGTAAGTGAGTACACCGTCATCGGCAAGTCCTTCAAGAATCCCGCCATCACTGCCAAAGTGACTGCAAAGGAAAACTGGGCCACCGATGTGCGACTGCCGGGCATGTTGCATGCGCGCGTGGTACATCCAAGGACGCTCGGGTCAACACTCGTTTCTCCCGGTCAACTGGACAAGGCCAAGTTCCCGAATGCGCAAGTCATCGTAAAGGGCAATCTCGTCGGCGTGGTCGCGCCTACCGAGTGGGAAGCAATCCAGGCGGCGGATCAGGTAGCCGGCGCCACAAAATGGACGCAGTGGAAGGGCTTGCCCGGCAACGCGAAACTCTACCGGCACCTTCGAGATGAGGCTGATTGGAAGGCAGCGCCGGTCTCGACCGGGAGCGCCAACAAAGGCAATGCGAAGTCCGCGCTGGGGGCGGCTCAAAAGAAGCTTTCCGCGACCTACCAACTGTCTTACATGAAGCACGCGCCGATTGGCCCGACCATGGCCGTTGCCGATGTGAAACCGGATGGCACGGTGCACATCCACACCCACAATCAAAACCCACAGCTGCTCCGCAGCCAGATTGCGCTCATGCTGCTGACTACGCCCGATCACGTGATCGTGCACGCGTACGCCGGGCCGGGCCACTATGGACGATCGAATGGCGGAAACGCGGGCGCGGAAGACGAGGCAGTGATCCTCTCAAAAGCTCTTGGCAAGCCAGTGCGCGTGCAGTGGATGCGAGCCGACGATATGCAGTGGTCTACAAATTCGCCGGCTGCCTACTCCGATGTTCAGCTGGCCATCGACGCCTCGGGAAAGATGGCGGCGTATCAAATCGACCACTACATGCCCGCAATGCAGGATGATCGCCCGATTGGTGCGGTTCTTGCCGGCCTGCCCACCATGTCCGCACCCGATGTCCATTCCGATTCCGTCTCATCCACGGTCAACGACCTTTCCGATCCCTGGGTCTACGCTCCGGTTCCCAATGTACTCGAGCGCGGCCATGGCACCTTCCAGGTGGGTCAGAAGGCTTCGCCAATCGCCGTCGGTCTTCGCGATCACAGTATGCGTACGCCGGGACAATTTCAGCAAAATTATCCCCGCGAACTGGCGATCAGCGAGGCAGCAGCGCTGGCGGGCGCTGACGCCATTCAGTTCCGCATCGATCACGCAAGCGAAGAGCGGGCTATCGGAGTGCTGAAGGCTGTCCGCGATGCTTCCGGTTGGGAAGTGCGCCCTTCCCCGCGCCCTGATGCAGTATCCACTGGTTCAGCGCCTGTGCGGGGCCGCGGAGTTTCGCTCATGTACCGAAGCCTCACTTACTGGGCCTGCGCCTGCGAGATATCCGTCACTCCCAGTACCGGTGCCATCGTTGTGGAAAAGTGTACGATCGCCGTCGATCCCGGCATAGTCATCAACCCCGTGCAATTGAAGCGGCAGGTCGAGGGCGGCGCGGTCATGGGAGTAAGTCATGCGCTCTTCGACGAGGTTAACTTCAATGAAAGCGGAGTTACAACGGATGACTGGATCTCTTATCCCATCCCAACCATGGCTGACCTTCCCGAAATCAAGGTCGTGCTGCTCCACAATCCGAAAGTCGGCACTTACGGCGCTGGCTCGGAAGCCGCGAACGCGCTGGCTGCGCCGGCAATCGCAGCAGCCCTACACGATGCAACTGGAAAGATGATTCGGCAACTCCCCATGAAACCCGCTCGAGTCCAGGCTGGCTTGAGAACGTAAACGAACTCAAAAAGGCGACGCTGACATCCTTGTCAAATCTCCGCCTAACAGCCCGTGGTGAAAGTCGGGTTTTGAAAGGGCACGACTTCAGTCGTGCCGCAAATGCTGGATAAGAAATGACGGGCTTTAGCCCCTGAGGGATGTCTTTCAGCGATCTGGACTTTTACCACAGGCTGGTAAGAGAAGCGGCGGGTCGTGCACTATATGTTCATGCTCTGCGTTCGATCGTATTCCACTAGAAAGACAGAGTTTGTCTCACGCCACCCACCAGCTTGAACCGCCTCTTGTCTTCTTACTGGTTTGGCATGCCTGTTCCACAGGAGCTGCGTTCCGCGCAAGGCTTCTCCATCAGAGGTTGAAAAGTGCGGCTTCGATCACCTTTGCAATCTCCCCTGCAACAAGTTACGGCAACGCACAGTTCGGACAATCGGAGCACTAGCAGGCTGCGGAAAAACTCGCTCGGGCGGTAGGCCGGGACTGGTAGGTCAGGGCTTCAGCCCTGACAATAACGTCGTCGTATGAACAGGGTCTTTAGGCCCTGAGGTATGCTTTTTCATCCTTCCGCCCAAAAGCATGCCTTTTCCCGCAGCCTCCTAGTACTACAGTTGTAGATAGAAGACAGGTAGAGGCGATCCGCGCCTTCGGT
>OCZT010003581.1_pt1 | contig 15813 bp, 16 predicted proteins | sample 1539031 | NCBI WGS metagenome assembly OCZT01 (sample SAMEA3539308, study PRJEB22396) | soil metagenome | biome: tundra; feature: field; material: soil | place: USA | collected 2010-05 | depth 0.15 m | reverse complement strand
TACGGATGCGCTTTTCATCCGTATAGAAAACACGGTTGGCGCGCGCAGCGCGCAACCCCGCTGCCCCGTGCGAAACTACTTAATAAACCTCTAGACCACCGCTTCCTGCTTGTCCTTCTTCGGCGGGAGGATGAACTGCTGGCGCGACACGCCCAGCCATTTCACGATCGGCGCCATGACCAGCACCGAGGAATAGATGCCGAACAGAATGCCGATGGTCAGCGCCAGGGCGAAGTAATACAGCGCCGCGCCGCCGAACAGCAGCATCGACAGCACCATTGCCTGGGTGCAGCCGTGGGTGATGATAGTGCGCGAGATGGTGCTGGTGATGGCGTTGTCGATGATCTGCGTGACCGAGGCTTTGCGCATCTTGCGGAAATTCTCGCGCACCCGGTCGGCGATCACCACCGACTCGTTTACCGAGTAACCGAGCACCGCCAGCACCGCCGCCAGCACCGGCAGGGAAAACTCCCACTGGAACAGCGCGAAACAGCCGAGGATGATAATGACATCGTGCAGGTTGGCGACGATCGCGGCCACGGCGAAGCGCCACTCGAACCTGAGCGCCAGATAGGCCATGATGCCGAGGCAGACGACGACCAGGGCGAGCGCGCCGTTCTCCGCCAGCTCGCGCCCCACCTGCGGGCCGACGAATTCCACCCGGCGGAGCTGTACACTCTTGTCCTCGGCCGCGAGCGTATCCATGACTTTTTTCGACAGTTCGGCGCTCGATTGGCCTTGCTTGAGCGGCATGCGGACCAGCACGTCGCGCGAGGAGCCGAAGTTCTGCACCGAGGTGTCGGCGTAGCCGGCCTGCTCCAGCGCGCTGCGGATTTTCTGGACTTCCGCCGCATGGTCGTAAGCGAGCTCGATCACCGTGCCGCCGGTGAATTCGACCGAGTAATGCAGCCCCTTGGTGGCAAGGAAAAACACCGCCAGCAGGAAGGTGATCAACGATATGACGTTGAACACCAGCGCATGGCGCATGAACGGGATGTCTTTGCGGATCTTGAAGAATTCCATGTCTAGCGCTCCGCGTTTTTCACTTCCACGACGTATTCCCGATCGCCAGCTTCTCCAGCCGGCGGCGCGAGCCGTAAGTCAGATTGACGACGGCGCGCGAGATTACCACCGAACTGAAGATCGAGGTCATGATGCCCAGACAGTGCACCACGGCGAAACCGCGAATCGGGCCGGAGCCAAAGATCAGCAGCGCCAGGCCCGCGATCAAGGTGGTCACGTTGGAGTCGAGAATGGTGCCGAAAGCGCGCTCGTAGCCGGCGTGGATAGCCGCCTGCGGCGTGGCGCCGTTGCGCATCTCTTCACGGATGCGCTCGTTGATCAGCACGTTGGCATCGATGGCCATACCCAGGGTGAGTGCGATGGCGGCGATGCCCGGCAGGGTCAGCGTCGCCTGCAGCAGCGACAGGATCGCCATCAGCAGGAGCAAGTTGGAGGAGAGCGCGAGCACCGAGATGAGCCCGAACGCCACGTAGTACAGGCTCATGAACACGGCGATGGCGGTGAAGCCCCAAAGCGTGGAATGGAAGCCCTTGCTGATGTTGTCGGCGCCGAGGCTGGGGCCGACGGTGCGCTCTTCGATGATTTCCATGGGCGCGGCGAGCGAGCCGGCGCGCAACAGCAGCGCCACGTCGGTCGCCTCGGTGGTGGTCATGCGCCCGCTGATCTGCACCCGCCCGCCGCCGATCTCGCTGCGGATCACCGGCGCGGTGACGACTTCGCCTTTGCCTTTTTCGATGAGCAGTATCGCCATGCGCTTGCCGATGCTCTCGCGCGTCACATCCTTGAAAATGCGCGCGCCCGGGCCGTCCAGGGTAAGGTGCACCGCAGGTTCGTGGGTCTGGCCGTCGAACCCGGGCTGGGCGTCGGTGAGCCGGTCGCCGGTCAGCACGACCTGTTTCTTGACCAGCAGCGGCGAGCCGCCGCGCTCGGTGTAGAGCTCGTCGCCGAACGGCACCTGGCCCTGCTGGGCCGCCAGCAGCGTCGCCGGATTGCTGTTCTCTTCGTCGACCATGCGGATTTCCAGGGTCGCGGTGCGGCCGAGGATCTCCTTCGCCTTGGCTGTGTCCTGCACGCCCGGCAACTGCACCACGACGCGATCGGCGCCCTGCTGCTGGATGATCGGTTCGGATACGCCCAGCTCATTGATGCGGTTGTGCAAGGTGGTGATGTTCTGTTTCAGCGCCGACTCCTGGGTGCGCTTCACTGCCTCCGGCTTGACCGCGGCCGTCAGGCGGAACTCCTCGCCTGCCAGGTCCTGCTCGGTGAACGTCAGGTCCTGCTGGTTGTCCTCCAGCACCTTGCGCGCCTTGGAGCGCGTGTCGGCGTCGCGGAATTTGATCAGGATATTGGTGCCTTCACGGCTGATGCCGGTGTGGCGGATGCTCTTGTCGCGCAGTTGGGTGCGGATGTCGCCGGTCAGGTTCTCCAGCCGCTTGGTCAGCGCCGCTTTCATGTCCACCTGCAGCATGAAGTGCACGCCGCCGCGCAGGTCCAGGCCCAGGTACATGGGCAGCGCATGGATCGCGGTGAGCCAGGTGGGCGAGGAAGAGAGCAGGTTGAGGGCGACGATGTAGGAGGGGTTGTCGCGGTCGGGGTTGAGGCTCTGGCTGAGGACGTCCTTGGTCTTCAACTGCGTATCGGTGTCGGCGAGGCGCACCTTGACGCTGTTGGGATCGAGGAACGTACCCTGGCTGACGATGTTGGCCGTTTTCAGCGCCTCTTCGACGCGCGCGAGCAGCGCCGAGTCCACTTTGACGGTGGCCTTGACGCTGGAGACCTGGACCGCCGGCGATTCGCCGAAAAAGTTCGGCAGCGTGTAGGTGAATCCGAGTACCAGCGCGCAAGCGATGAGGACGTAGATCCAGAGCGGATAGCGGTTCATTATCGCGTGAGGAGGGAGCGGTGACGAGAAAGGAGCACGAGCAGAACGCGGTTGCCGCTACTCACGACATGGCTTTGATCGAGCCCTTGGGCAGCAGGGTCTGCACCGCGGCTTTCTGCAACTGGATCTCGGTGCCGGAGGCGATCTCCAGGCTGATATAGGTCTCGCCCACCTTGGTGACCTTGCCCACGATGCCGGCGGCGGTGACCACTTCATCGCCTTTTTGCAGCGCGTCGGTCATGGCCTTCAGTTCCTTGGCGCGCTTCATTTGCGGGCGGATCATGAGGAAGTACAGCAGCGCGAACATCAGGATGATCGGCAGCAGGCCCATCAATCCCTCGCCGGACAGGAAGCCTCCGAGGCCGGAACCTGTTTGGGCGTGGGCAGCAGAAATCAGCACGGGCATCTCCATTTTCGGTTGAAACGACGCGAAATTATACCAGCATTGGGCTAGCCGGAGCCCGCTTCTTTTCCGCTGTTGCGCTGCTCGTGAAACGCCGCGGTGTAGTCGCTGAGCCCTCCGGCGGCGATCGCCGCGCGCAGTTCGCGCATCAGGGTCAGGTAGTAGTACAGGTTGTGAATCGTGTTGAGGCGCGCTCCCAGAATTTCGTTGACGCGGTGCAGGTGGTGCAGATAGGCGCGGGTGAAATGCGTGCAGCAATAGCAGCCGCAGCCCGCGTCCAGCGGCCGCATATCGCTGCGGTGCGCCGCGTTCTTGATTTTGATGTCGCCGTGGCGCGTGAACAGCCAGCCGTTGCGGGCATTGCGCGTGGGCAGCACGCAGTCGAACATGTCGATGCCGGCTGCGACCGCCTCGACCAGGTCCTCGGGCGTGCCCACGCCCATCAGGTAGCGCGGCTTGTCCGCGGGCAGTTGCGGCGCGGTGTGCGCGAGAATGCGGCGCATGTCGTGCTTGGGCTCGCCCACCGACAACCCGCCGATGGCGTAGCCGTCAAAGCCGATGCGCTGCAACCCGGCGAGCGACTCGTCGCGCAGGTTTTCATACATTCCGCCCTGGACGATGCCGAACAGGGCGTTGGCTTCATCGCCTGCGGCAGCAGCGGCGTGGGCACCGTCCGCAAAAGCGCGCTTGGAGCGTTCCGCCCAGCGCAGCGACAGGCGCATCGAGTCGCCGGCTTCGCGTTCGTCCGCTGGGTAGGGCGTGCACTCGTCGAAGATCATGGCGATATCGGCGTTGAGCACGCGCTGGATGCGCATCGACTCCTCCGGCGTCAGCATCAGCCGGTCGCCGTTCACCGGCGAAGCGAATTTCACGCCCTCCTCGGAAATCTTGCGCAAGGCGCCCAGGCTGAACACCTGGAAACCGCCAGAGTCGGTGAGGATGGGGCCGTCCCAGCCCATGAAGCGGTGCAGCCCGCCGTGCGCGGCGACCACCTCCAGCCCCGGGCGCAGCCACAGGTGGAAGGTGTTGCCGAGCACGATTTCGGCGCCGATCTCGTGCAGTTCCGCCGGGCTCATCGCCTTCACCGTGCCGTAGGTCCCGACCGGCATGAAGGCTGGCGTCTCGACCTGGCCGTGGGCCAGGGTGAGCGTGCCGCGGCGCGCGCGGCCGTCGCTGCAATGCAGAGTGAATTTCATCGGGGCATTCTATCAATCAGCATCGCGTCGCCGTAGGAAAAGAAGCGGTAGCGCTGCGAAATGGCGTGGCGATAGGCGGCGCGCATCGGCTCCATGCCGGCGAAGGCTGCGACCAGCATCAGCAGCGTCGACTTGGGCAGATGAAAGTTGGTGATCAGCCGGTCCGCGACGCGAAAGCCGTAGCCCGGGGTGATGAACAGATCGGTTTCGCCTCCTCCGGAACGGAGGCCACAATCGGTTCCGGCATGTAGCGCGCCTGCGCGCGCGGCCGATTCGAGCGCGCGCAGGCTGGTGGTGCCGACCGCGATCACGTCGCGCCCGGCTGCGCGTGCACGGGCGACGGCCGCCACCGTGGACTGCGGGATGTCGTAGCGCTCGCTGTGCATTTTGTGTTCGGCGAGATTGGCGACGCGCACCGGCTGAAAGGTGCCGGCGCCGACGTGCAGCGTGAGCCAGGCCAGCTCGACACCCATGCCGCGCAGCCGCGCGAGCATGGCTTCGTCGAAATGCAGCCCCGCAGTCGGCGCCGCGACCGCGCCCGGATGCTGCGCGTACACCGTCTGGTAGCGCGCCGCGTCTTCCTCGCTCCCGGCATGGCTGATGTAAGGCGGCAGCGGCAGGCGGCCATGCTGCTCGAGCAGCTCGAACACGCTGGCCGAGCCGTCGAAGCGCAGCAGGTATAAATCGCCGCGGCGCGCCAGCACTTCGGCTTCGATCGCCGCCTCGAAGACGAGGCGTGTGCCGGGCCTGGGCGCGTGGCTCGCGCGCATCTGCACCAGGGCTTCGTGCGTCCCGGTGACGCGCTCCACCAGCGCCTCGATCCTGCCGCCGCTCGCCTTGACGCCGTAAAGGCGCGCCTTGATCACGCGCGTGTCGTTGAACACCAGCAGGTCGCCTGCGCGCAGCAATTGCGGCAGTTCGGCGAAACGCCGATCGGACAAGATCCCGCCCGAGAGGCGCAGCAGGCGGCTCGCCGTGCGCTCGGGCGCGGGGAATTGCGCGATCAGCTCCGGCGGCAGGGCGTAGTCGAAGTCGTCCAGGGTGAGCGGCATTACGGGGCCGGCTCCGTTGAGAGGATGCGCGAATTAGAGCATAATTCGCCTCCCTCGCGCTCGATTCCGGGTGCATGGCCGGGATGGCGGAATTGGTAGACGCACGGGACTCAAAATCCCGCGGTGGTGACACCATGGGGGTTCGATTCCCCCTCCCGGTACCAGGACCTGCGCTGGTTTTACTCTTTGAGGTGAGCGGGATTTCAGTGCAGACTAACATGTCCGCAGGGCATGTTATGCGGGGGGACGCTCGCGCCGAGGGACAAGCAATGAAGATTTGCGTAATCGGAGCCGGTGCAATCGGCGGGCTGCTGGGCGCGCGCCTGGCTCAGGCGGGGCATGAGGTGAGCCTCATCGCGCGCGGGGCGCATCTTGCGGCCATGCGCGCCGATGGCCTCAAGCTGCGCTCGAAGAAGGAATCTCTGACCCTGCGCGTGAACGCGAGCGATAGCGTCGCCGGCCTCGGCCCGCAGGACGCGGTATTCATCGCGCTCAAGGCCTACAGCATCGCCGACATGCTACCGCGGCTCTCGCCGCTCCTGGGCCCGCAGACGGTGGTGATCCCGGCCATCAACGGCATCCCGTGGTGGTATTTCTACAAGGAGGGCGGGCGCTTCGACGGTGAGCGCATCGACTGCCTCGACCCAGGCGCAGCGATGCTGCGCAGCCTGGACTGCGGCCGCATCCTCGGCTGCGTGGTGCACGCTGCCGCTGAAGTAATCGAGCCGGGAGTGATCGAACATACCGCCGGCCGGCGCTTCATTTTGGGCGAGCCCGACGGCAGCCGGTCCGAGCGCGCCGAACGCGTGGCCACCGCGCTCGAGGAGGCGGGGCTGGAGGCGCCGCTGTCGCAGCGCATCCGCGACGACATCTGGACCAAACTGATAGGCAATCTTGCTTTCAATCCGATCTGTGCGTTGACCGCTGCACGCATGGATCAAGCCATGAACAATCCCGCCATCGTTGACCTGACGCGGACCGTCATGAGCGAAGGCATGCGCGTGGGCGAGGCCTACGGCGCCAAGTTCGGCATCACCATCGAAGAGCGCCTGCACATGGCGCAGCGCATCGGCAAGACCAAGGTTTCGATGCTGCAGGATCTGGAGCGCGGGCGTCCGATCGAGTCCGAGGCCATCGTCGGCGCGGTTTGCGAGTTCGCCCGGCGCGCCGGCGTTCCCACCCCGGCCACGGACCTCATTTGCACGCTGATCCGCCAGCGCGGGATGTCCGCGGTCCAGCCGGTCGGCGTATCCATGCACTAGCGGCGGGGCCGGTCGCCGGCCGGATCGGGCGCGAAGCGCTGTCGCCGAGCCTGGCGCTGGCCTGCGACTGGCCAATGAGGTAATCTAGTACCGGTTTCCCCGTCGTCAGCGTGCCGGTCTGAAGGAACATTTTCGTGCTGCGCAGTTTGCTTCCCATGGTTCCTGCCGCAGCCGTCTTCGGCGGCGTCACGCTTTACCAGCAGCAACGGTTTGCGAACTAGCGCACGCCATGGGCGCGCACAAGGACTCCTTCGGCACGCTGGATTTTCTGCGCAACCTGCCGCTATTTCGCGAACTCGACGTGCGCGAGCTCGAGGCCATCGGCGCCGCTACAACCGAACAGCGCGTGGCCGCCGGCACCGCGCTGTTTCGCCGTGATGATCCCTGCGATGGGTTTTACGTCATCGTCGTCGGCAGGGTGAAGCTCGCGCTGCTCGCGCCCGCGGGGGCGGAAAAGGTGGTGGAGATCCTGGGCCCGGGCCAGAGTTTCGGCGAGGCGGTCATGTTCCTGGGCAAGCCCCATACGCTGTACGCGGAGGCCCTTGCCGATTCGCTGCTGCTGTTTATCCGCAGCAGCGCGATCCTGGACGCAATCGAGCGCAATCCGGAGCTCGCACGGCGCATGCTGGACGAGATGTCGCAGCGCCTGTACCGGCTGGTCGCCGACATCGAGGCCTATACCCTGAAAAGCGCCACCGAGCGCGTCACCGGCTATCTGCTCGCATCGCTGCCCGATGGCGCCGTCCCGGGACGGCCCGCCGATGTGTTGCTGGCGGCGAGCAAGAGCGTGCTCGCCTCCCGGCTCAACATCACGCGCGAGCATTTTTCCCGCATCCTGCACGAACTGTCGCAGGCCGGCTTGATTCGGGTCAGCGGCCGCAGCATCCGCATCCTCGACCCGGCCGGTCTGTGCGATCGAAAAACCTGAGATGGTCTCAGCCTGATCCGCTGGGTGCGCAGCCAGGTCTGAGCGTCAGGCGGGTGTTGAAAAAGGGGGCATGCCCCCTTTTATATCCTCCAAATCAGAGGCTGTTGGGAGCGAAACGATTTCATGATCGTGCGCAAATGGCCTATGAAGCGAGTTTTTCAACAGCCTGTTAGCCGATGGTGTGAACGTCGCCGCGCTGCGGAACCTCGACGCTGGTCCAGCCGAGCTCGCTTTTCACCGTATCGCCGAAGCCGACGGCGGTCTCGCGTTCGCCATGGACCACAAAGGTGCGTCCGGGTGCGCGCGCAAAGCCCCGCAGCCAGCCAAGCAGCCCGTCCCGGTCGGCGTGTGCCGAGAGACCCCCTATGGTGTGGAGTTGCGCACGCACCGCGATGTCATCGTTGAAAATGCGCACGTTGCGTGCGCCGTCCACCAGGCGGCGGCCCAGGGTTCCTTCGGCCTGGAAACCGGTGATGAGCACGGTGGATTCGCTGCGCGGCAGATTCCAGCGCAGATGGTGCTTGATGCGGCCGGCGTCGCACATGCCGCTCGCCGAGATGATGATCGCGCCGCTCCTGATCTGGTTGAGCGCCTTCGAGTCCTCGACTTCATGCGTGTAGCGCAGTTGCAGTTCGGCTGGATGGCGCCGCATCCAGTCGTCGAGCTCGCGCACCGGCGGGGAGAGCAGTTCCAGGTGCCTGCGCGTGATCAGGGTGGCTTTCTCGGCCATGGGCGAATCGATGAACACGCGCAGCGGCGGCAGCCTGCCCGCGCGCGCCAGCTCGGCCAGGGCGTAGAGCACCGCCTGGGTGCGGCCGACGGCGAACGCCGGGATGATGACGTTGCCTCTGCCGAGCGTGCCCGATATGGCTTGCACCAGTTCTGCCTGCGTTTCCTCGGGGGTCTTGTGCAGGCGGTTGCCGTAAGTCGATTCGATCAGCAGCACATCGGCGCTGTCAATGCGAGCGGGCGCCGGCAGCAATCCGCTTGCCGCCTGGCCGAGGTCCCCGGAAAAAACCAGGCGGCGCGTGCCGGAGGCAGTGCGCACGCGGGCATCGACGATGGCCGAGCCGAGGATGTGCCCGGCGTCGTGGAAGCGGCAGGTGACGGCGGGATGCGGGCGAAACTCGGTTTCGTAGGCGATCGTGTGCAGCTGTTTGAGGCAGGCGTTCGCCTGGATCACGGTGTACAGCGGGGTCATCGGACGGCGGCGGCGAGCGTCGCGGTGGCGCGAGCGCCACTCGGCGTCCTTTTCCTGCAAATGGGCGCTGTCGGCGAGCATGACCTCGAGCAGTTCGGCCGTGGTTGCCGTGACGTGGATCGGCCCGCTGTAACCCAGGGCAGCCAGGCGCGGCAGCAGGCCGGAGTGGTCGATGTGCGCGTGGGTGAGCAGCACAAAATCCAGGCGGCGCAGGTCGAATTCGAGCGCTGCCAAGTTTTTCGCCCACGCCTCGTGCCCACCCTGGAACATGCCGCAGTCCACCAGAAAGCACGCGTCCCCGGCCTCCACCAGGGTGCACGAGCCGGTGACCTCGCCGGCGCCGCCGAGAAAACTAAGCCTCATGTTGTGAATATCCCGGCCGCTCCATTTGCATAAGGCCCAGTCTGAGCCGAGAACGCGGCGCGCGTTTGATCAAGGTCAAGCAAGGCCAGCAAAATCGAGCAAGGCCGGCGCTGTCGGCTTAACATCGCAGGGCAGGCCGGCGTGCGTATGGTGCAGGGCTTGCGCAGCGGCGGCAAAATTGGGTTAGAGTTACGCGTAGAACCCTGCCTTAGACAGGGTTTTCGGTCTGCTTTCGATGGGGTTGACGGCCCCGTTGCATTTGGAGGGTGTTCATGTACGTAATCGTCTACAAGTCCGACGGCTTCCCGATTTGCGTCCAGGTGCCCGGTGTAGCGCCCGATCCCGTCGTCTTCTGGGCTTCCGAGAGCGCGGCCAAATCCTTCATCGACAGCAAGGGCGGAGCAGATGACTTCCAGCCGGTCGCCGTCGATGACGGCAGCCTCGACGCGATGGCCTTGGCGATGGGCTGCCCGGTCGAGCAGATCACCCTAGAGCCCTATCCCACCTAGTCCTCGCCCCGGCTCCTGGGGCCTATAGGGGGGTACCCCCTTTTTTTGTGTCCGCCGTTTCGGGCGGATCAATTTGATCCAGGTCACAAAATCCAAAAAAAACTGCTCGGGCGGCCTCGATGGCGTTGCGGACCACTATAGCTTGGGCTAATTTACGGTCTCGCCACAGTATCTTGTGTCGAAGATTTAAGAAGCTGTTGCAGGATGATCTGCAACAGCTTTCTGATCTCGGGGAGATAAAAGGGGGTCCAAGGAAGGGGCGGGACGCTTCCGTTCCCACCCCGGCCACTTTTTGCAACAGGTTCCAAGAAAGAAAATAAACAGGATAAACCCATGACCCAGGCCCCGATCGATTCCCCCTTGTTTAAAATGGCCGGCCTTCCCCAGAGCATCCGCAAGCGCGAAGGCAAAATGGTCGCATTCGATGCGGCCAAGATCGTGAACGCGATGCAGCGCGCGCGCGCCGCCACCGGCGAGTTCGAGCGCGCCGCGCTCGATCCGGTGGCCGAGCGCGTGCTTGCCGACATCGCGACGCTGCCCGCCAGCAGCGTGCCCGACATCGAGCGCATCCAGGACAGCGTCGAGCTGGCGCTGCTGGGCGCCGGCTATTACCGCACCGCGCGCGCCTACATCGCCTACCGCGAGCAGCACCGGCGCCTGCGCGAAGACAGCCGCACCGCAGTGGACGTGGAGAGCTCGATCAACGAATATCTGGAGCGGCGCGACTGGCGCGTCAATGCCAACGCCAATCAAGGCTATTCGCTGGGCGGCCTGATCCTGAACGTGTCGGGCAAGGTGGTGGCGAACTACTGGCTCAACCACGTCTATGCGCCCGAGGCCGGGCGCGCCCACCGCGAGGGTGACATCCACATCCACGATCTGGACATGCTCGCCGGTTACTGCGCCGGCTGGTCGCTGCGCACCCTGCTGCACGAGGGCCTGAACGGGGTGCCGGGCAAGGTCGAGGCGGCGGCGCCGAAACACATGTCGAGTGCGGTCGGGCAGATCGTCAATTTTCTCGGCACGCTCCAAAACGAGTGGGCCGGCGCCCAGGCGTTCTCCTCCTTCGACACCTACATGGCACCCTACATCCGCAAGGACGACATGTCCTACGACGCGGTGAAGCAGTGCATCCAGGAGCTGATCTACAACCTCAACGTGCCCTCGCGCTGGGGCACGCAGACGCCGTTCACCAATCTGACCTTCGACTGGGTGTGCCCGGAAGATCTGCGCGAGCAGGTCCCGGTCATCGGCGGCAAGGAGATGCCCTTCGCCTACGGCGAGCTGCAGCGCGAAATGGACATGATCAACCGCGCCTACATCGAAGTCATGACCACCGGCGACCACCTGGGCCGGGTGTTCACCTTCCCCATCCCGACCTACAACATCACGCCGGATTTCGACTGGGAGTCGGAAAACGCCACGCTGCTGTTTGCGATGACCGCCAAATACGGCCTGCCGTACTTTCAGAACTTCCTCAATTCCGAGCTCAAGCCCAACATGATCCGCTCCATGTGCTGCCGGCTGCAGCTCGACCTGCGGGAGCTGCTGAAACGCGGCAACGGTCTGTTCGGGTCGGCGGAGCAGACCGGTTCGGTGGGGGTGGTGACCCTGAATTGTGCACGGCTGGGGCACCTGTACCGCGGCGACGAGGCGGCGCTCCTGGCGCGCGTCGACCAGTTGATGGATCTGGCCAAGAACAGCCTGGAGTTGAAGCGCAAGGTGATCCAGCGCTACATCGATGCGGGCCTGTTCCCCTACACCAAACGCTACCTCGGCACGCTGCGCAATCATTTTTCCACCATCGGCGTGAACGGCATCAATGAAATGATCCGCAACTTCACCGCCGATGAACACGACCTCACCAGCCAGTGGGGCCATGGTTTCGCCTGCCGGCTGCTCGATCACATTCGCGCGCGCATCGTGGCGTTCCAGGAAGAGACGGGCCACATGTACAACCTCGAGGCAACGCCGGCCGAGGGCACGACGTATCGTTTCGCGCGGGAGGACAGGAAGCGCTTCCCCGGCATCCTGCAGGCGGGCACGGCCGAGATGCCGTACTACACCAATTCATCGCAGCTGCCGGTGGGCTTTACCGACGACCCGTTCGAAGCGCTGGAACGGCAGGACGAGTTGCAGCGCAAATACACCGGGGGCACGGTGCTGCACCTGTACATGAGCGAGCGCATCACTTCGGCCGATGCGTGCAAGAAGCTGGTGCGCCGGTCCCTTGAGCGTTTCGGCCTGCCTTACATCACCGTGACGCCGACGTTTTCGATCTGCCCCAGGCACGGCTACCTCGCGGGCGAGCACGAATTCTGCCCGCGCTGCGACGAAGATCTGCTGGCGAAAAAGCGCCGCGAGGCTAAAGCCGCGTAGCACGCGGACCGGCGACAAAGAACCCCTTGCAAGATGAATTTTGCAAGAGACCAATTTAGGGGAGCATGAGGGGAGGTATCCCCTCATTTCGAAACAGTTTCGAGGAGGAAATGCCATGAATGCGATGACCGAAACCCAGGCCTTCACGCAAATCGAACTGCGCGACGACGAGCGCCAGCGCTGCGAAGTGTGGACCCGCGTGATGGGCTACCACCGGCCGGTGGCGTCCTTCAACATCGGCAAAAAAGGCGAGCACCACGAACGCAAATTCTTCACCGAGTGCCGCGCCAGCCTGCGCTGATCGCGCGGCCGCGCCGCTGCGCATCGGTGGGCTGACAGCGCTTTCTGCGACCGACTATCCCGGCGAGCTTGCCGCGGTAGTCTACTGCCAGGGCTGCCCCTGGCGCTGCCGCTATTGCCACAACCCGCACCTGCTGCCGGGCCGGGCGGCGGCGGGCGGCATCGCCTGGAGCGAAGTGCTGGAGTTCCTCGGCCGCCGCCGCGGGCTGCTCGACGCCGTGGTGTTCAGCGGCGGCGAGCCGACCGCCCAGTCGGGGCTCGCGCGGGCGATGCGCGAAGCGAAGGCGCTGGGCTATCGCATCGGCTTGCACAGCGCCGGCATTTACCCGCGCCGTTTCGCCGAAGTGCTGCCCCTGGTCGATTGGGTCGGCTTCGACGCCAAGGCGCCGTTCGACACGGCCTATGAGCGCATCACCGGCGTGCGCGCGAGCGGCGGGGCGGCGCTCGAAAGCGCGCGGGCATTGCTCGCCGCTGGCGTGGACTGCGAGTTTCGCACCACCTGGCACGCCGGGTTCCTGTCGCCGGCGGAACTCGACCGCCTCACCCGGACGCTCGCCGATCTGGGCGTGCGCCGCTACGCGCTGCAGGAGTTCCGCGCGATCGGCGGCGTCGGCGTCCGGCCGGAGGGGGCCCCTGTCGCGGCAGACCTCGATGCTTTGGCGCGGCGCTTTCCGCAGTTCAGTCTGCGGTGTGCATAGCAATCGTGTCGGGCGCGGTTCGATGCCGGGGCATTGCGCCGTCGCTCAGCCGCCGGATGCCTTGCACTCGGCGTGGGTCACCGCGGCGCCATCCGAGAGTGTCGCCCCGCCGTCCTTGATGTCGAGCGTGGCGTTGCCGTTGCTGTAGCGGGTGCCGCTGCCCGAGGTGGCTTTGTTCAGGCGGAATTCCCGCTCCGGCAGGATCACCCAGGCGGCGGCGCCGTTGTCAAGATAGCGTACGAACAGGCGCTTTCCGCCTTCGCACGTATATGCGGTCGCGCCGGCCGGAGTGCGCGACAGATCCTGCTCCTTGCCGCCACCGAATGGCCACAGGTCCACGCTTACGCTGCTGCAGGCGCCGAGCAGCAGGGTTGAGCCGGCGAGGGTCAGTGCTGCCATGCGGGTGATTGGATGCTTCATGCTCGTATCCTTCCAGAAACGGGATGTTGAAACCAGTTTATTCTAGATCGCGCTACAGGGTCAGTTCGATGTTGTCGACGAGCCGTGTCCTGCCGAGATAGGCGGCGGCGAGCACCACCAGCTCGCGATCCTCAGGCCCGGGCGCCTGCAGATCGGCGCGGCGGCGCACCGAGATGTACTGCGGCACCCAGGCTTTTTGCGACAGCAGCGCCATGGCTTCGAGTTCGATGCGCTGGAAATTGCGCTCGCCTTTGGTGATACTCTCCTGTGCGTTCCTGAGCAGCGCATGCAGGCGCGGCGCCTCGGCGCGCTCGGCCGGGGTCAGGTAGCCGTTGCGCGAGGACAGCGCCAGGCCGTCCGCGGCCCGCACCGTCTCCGCCGGGATGATTTCCACCGGCAGCGCGAGCTGGCGCACCATGTCGCGCAGCACCAGGTACTGCTGGTAGTCCTTCTTGCCGAAAATCGCCGCATGCGGCATGACCATGTTGAACAGCTTCAGCACTACCGTGGCGACGCCGCGGAAGTGCCCCGGGCGGAAGGCGCCGTCGAGAATGTGCTGCAGATCGGAGGGTTCGACGATGAAGGTCTGCGGCTCGGGGTAGATTTCCTTTTCGTCCGGCGCGAACACCACGTCCACGCCCGCGCCCCTCAACTTATCGCAGTCGGGCTGGAAGGTGCGCGGATAGCGCTCGAAATCTTCCTTCGGCCCGAACTGCAGGCGGTTGACGAAAATGCTCACCACCGTGCAGGCGGCCTTGGGTTTGGCGATGCGTATCAGGTCGATATGCCCCTCGTGCAGGTTGCCCATGGTGGGCACGAACACGTTGTTGGGCTCGCGCTGCAGCCGCTCGCGTAGCGCTGTGACGGAGGTGACGATGTCCATGTTCATTCGCCCAGGTTGAAGAACTCGCGCTGCCCGCGCATGCCCTCGATGCGCTCAAGCAGCAATCCGAAATCGGCCGGCCGGTCGACGAAATTGAGCCGTTCCGAATTGACGATCAGCACCGGCGTGCCGCTGTGGTGATAAAAGAACCGGTTATAGCTTTCCGCAACCAGGGCGAGGTAGGCCTCCGAGATCGGCCGCTCGAACTCGACGCCGCGGCGCCGGACGCGCTCGATCAGCGTTTCCGTCTGCGCCTGCAGGTAGATCACCAGGTCGGGCCGCGGCGCCTGCGGCGAGAGCGTGGCGTAGATCTGCTGATACAGGTGCAGCTCGTCGTTGTTGAGGGTGAGGCGCGCGAACAGCGGATCCTTGTCGAGCAGGAAATCGGCCACGGTCACCCGGCTGAACATGTCGATCTGGGCGAGGTTGCGCAACTCGTTGAAGCGCTGGAACAGGAAGAACAGCTGCGTCGGCAGCGCGTAGCGCTCCATGTCCTGGTAGAAGCGCGCGAGGAACGGATTTTGCTCCGGATGCTCGAGCAGTAGCTCGGCCTTCAGGTGCTCGGAAAGGCGCCTGGCGAGGCTGGTCTTGCCCACGCCTATGGGGCCTTCGACGACGATGTAGCGGTACTTATCCAAGGTTGGAGCGCAATTCACAAGCTGAGTTTAACCGCACCGGACGCAGCGGGCGCAAAAACGCTGCGTCATTGCGCGGCAAGCCGGACGATGGGTTGATTCGCGCAGCGCGCGAGCCAGTCCGCCGCGGGCCCTCTGCCGGGAATGACGCAGGCGGGCGCGATCTCGACGAGCGGCGCCAGCACGAAGGCGCGCTCGTGCATGCGCGGATGCGGCACCACGAGCCCGGGCTCGTCGATGGTCTGCGCATCGTAGAGCAGCAGGTCGAGGTCGAGAGTGCGCGGCGCGTTGCGGAAAGAGCGCTCGCGGCCGAAGCGCTGTTCGACCGCCAGCAGGGCCGCGAGCAGGGCCTGCGGCGCGAGGCCGGTCGATAACTGCGTTACGGCGTTGACGAAATCGGGCTGGTCCGCATAGCCGAGGGCAGCGCTGCGGTAGAGCGAAGAGGCGGCAACAAGCTGCACCTGCGGCAATTCGGCCAGCGCCGCGAATCCCTGGCGCACCTTGCTCTCGGGGTCGGCGAGATTGCTGCCCAGGGCGATGAATGCGATGTGCATCGATGTCAAATATCAGTTGACTACCGCAGAGGACGCAGAGAGGAAACCAAGAGGCCGTTTCAGAATTACCGAAACGGCCCCTGAATTAGGGGAGCATGAGGGGAGGTATCCCCTCATTTTGTAAC
>OCZT010003580.1_pt1 | contig 15815 bp, 14 predicted proteins | sample 1539031 | NCBI WGS metagenome assembly OCZT01 (sample SAMEA3539308, study PRJEB22396) | soil metagenome | biome: tundra; feature: field; material: soil | place: USA | collected 2010-05 | depth 0.15 m | reverse complement strand
AGAGCGGCGCGCCCGTGATCGCATTCGACCTGTCGCCGGAGCCGCTGGCGCGGCTGCGCGCCGAAGGCGCGACCGTGGCCGGCGCTGTAGCTGAAGTCGTCGGCAACGGCGAAATCGTGTTCCTGTGCCTTCCCAGCGCGAAACATGTGCGCGCGGTATTCGAAGGCGACGGCATCCTGAAGAATATCAAGGCGGGGCAGGTCGTGGCCGATCTCGGCACCTCGTCGGTCAAGCAGACCCGCGATTTCGCCAGGCAGTTGCAGGCCAAGGGCGCGGTATGGGCCGACGCGCCGATCGCGCGCACGCGTCAGGCCGCGCAGGATGGAACGCTAAGCGTCATGGTCGGCGCGTCGCCCGAGCTGTTCGCGGCGATCGAACCCTTGATCCGCTGCTTTGCCACCGATGTGACCAACTGCGGGGATGTCGGCGCGGGGCAGGTGACAAAAATCCTCAACAACATGGTGCTGTTTCAGACCGTCAACGCCCTGGCCGAGGCGGTCGCCGTCGCCAGACGCAACGGCGTCGATCCGGCGCTGTTGCTCGATACGCTATCGAAAGGGTCGGCCGACAGCTTCGCGCTGCGCAATCACGGCATCAAGGCGATCGTGCCGGGCAATTTTCCCGAACGCGCGTTCTCGACCGAATACGCCTTGAAAGATCTGTCCTATGCGCTGGAACTGGCCGCGGACGCCGGTATCAAAATCCGCGGTGCCGAACTGGTCGGCAAGGTTTTGCAAGAAGCGATCGATGCCGGCTCCGGCGGCGCTTATTTCCCGGTGATCGCGAAACATATTGGGAGCAGTTAGGAAGCCGTCGGGCGCGCATCAGCGCGAGCCCGGAATCTGGAACCACATCGGGATTCCGGGTCCACGCGAAGACGCGTGTCCCGGAATGACGGGGGTTGAGTCAATGGCCTTCAATACGCGCCGGTTTTGTTCGCTTCCTCGCTGGTTTGCACGAGGTCGAGACTTTTCTCGATCTTGCCGAGCATGCGCGCAAAATCCCTTCGCTCCTGCGCGGAAAGGCAAGAAAGAATCTCCTGCTCCTTGCCCAGCAGGCGCGGGATCAGCTTCTGGTACAGCGCCTTTCCCTTCCGCGTCAGGCGCAGCCGGTACTCGCGGCGGTCGTCTTCGTTCTCGACGCGTTCCGCGAGTTGCCGCGTCATCAGTGCCGTGACGGCGCGGCTGATGCTGGATTTGTGCGTTCGGGTGCAATGCGCAATGTATTGCGCGCTGCCCGCATCATCGCGGAAGCCGAGCGTCGCAAGCACGCGCCATTCCGGAATATCCAGCCTGTAGCGTTGCTGGTATTCGCCTGACAGCGCCGCGCTGACTTCGGCCGCCAGCCGGTTCAGCCTGAATGGCACAAACCTGAACAGATCGAGTGTGGCCAAAAAAGCCGCTCCCACGGGAGTTGACGCCGAAACGCCCAAGGCGCTTAGATGGTTGCAGGTGCGACCATCCTAGCGAGGGCGCCGTCCCTTGGCCAGAGCAGCGGGAGCGCATGGCGCAATCCAAAACCCAGTTCGGCTATCGCCGCCACGCCGACCAGGATCGGACCGGCGCCAACGCGGCTGAATATCCCGTCGTGGTGGTCGGCGCCGGGCCGGTCGGGCTGTCGCTCGCGATCGATCTGGCGCAGCGCGGCCTGCCCGTGGTGCTGCTCGACGACGCCGACCGCATCGGCGACGGCTCGCGCGCCATCTGTTTTTCCAAGCGCTCGCTCGAGGTCTGGGATCGTCTCGGCGTCGCGGGTCGCATGGTCGAGAAAGGCGTGGTCTGGAAAGTCGGCAAGATTTTTCTCGGGAAGGAGATGCTCTACCAGTTCGACCTGCTGCCGGAAGACGGCCACAAGATGCCGGCCTTCATCAACCTGCAGCAATATTACGCCGAATCCTATCTGGTCGATCGGGTGCAGGAATTGCCGGGAATCGATTTACGCTGGCGCAACAAGGTGACGGGGCTCGAGCAGCACAACGATCACGCGGTGCTGACCATCGAGACGCCGGACGGACCCTATCGGCTGCGCGCCGAATATGTCGCTGCCTGCGACGGCGCGCGGTCGGCGCTGCGCGGCATGGTCGGCGCAGAATTCGCCGGCGAAGTGTTCGAGGATCAGTTCCTGATCGCCGACGTCAAGATGACCGCCGAATTTCCGACCGAGCGCTGGTTCTGGTTCGATCCGCCGTTTCATTCCGGCCAATCGGCGCTGCTGCATCGCCAGCCCGACGATGTCTGGCGCATCGACCTGCAGCTTGGCCCCGATGCCGATCCCGCCATCGAACGGCTGCCGGAAAACGTCCGGCCGCGAATCGAGCGCATGCTCGGCCATAGCAACTTCGATTTCGAATGGATTTCGATCTACAAATTTCAGTGCCGGCGGATGCAGCGATTTTTGCACGAGCGCGTAATCTTTGCCGGCGATTCCGCCCATCAGGTGTCGCCGTTTGGCGCCCGCGGCGCCAATTCCGGGCTCGAAGACGGCGAAAACCTGGCGTGGAAACTGGCGATGGTGCTGCGCGGCGACGCGCCCGCCGCCTTGCTTGCAAGCTATGAGATCGAGCGCGGGCTGGCCGCCGATGAAAATATTCGGGCGTCCACCCGGTCGACGGATTTCATCGCGCCGCATTCGAAACAGGAGCGCCGTCTGCGCCAGGCGGTGTTGTCGCTGGCCAAGGAGGCCGATTTCGCCAAGCGCATGGTCAATGGCGGCCGGCTTTCGGTACCGTCGGTGTATGACACGCCGCTATCGTCCGACGATGTCGATAGATGGGAGGCTGGTCCGCGACCGGGCGCGGCCATGCCGGATGCGCCGCTGACGCGCGCGAACGGCGAACCGATCTATCTGACCGAATCGTTCAAATCGGCCGGCGGCGGGTTTGTGCTGCTGGAGAGCTCCAACGGCGCGACGTTCGATGCGCCCCGTGATGTCGGCCGTATCCGCGTGGGCGCGGGAGCGCCGCTGCACGATCACGCCGGATTGTTTGCGCGGCGCTACGACGCGACTCCCGGTTCGGCCTATCTGCTGCGTCCGGATGGTTATGTCGCCGCGCGCTTCAGGCATCCGACGCCGGTGGCGATTGAGCAGGCGATGGCGCGCGCCAGCGGAAGAGGTTAGGAACCAGGATGGCGCTTTCGACCAAATCGAATTTCGCCGACCCCGACGCCGCCTATCGGTTGATCGTCGAGGCGCATCGCGGCATCAGCGATGCGCAGAGCGCCGATCTCGATGCGGCGCTGGTTCTGGTTCTCGCCAATCATATCGGCGATCTCGACGTGCTGCGCGAGGCGATTGCGCTCGCGCAGCGGCGGATGGTGGCGGCCGGACAGCAACAGCAGCAGCAATAACAACGAATTCGCAGAGCATCGCAAAGGGAATTGAATTGATGGCCAAGGGTTTCGCATCCACGACCGACATGGCGGAGAAGAAGATCACCTTCTCCGAGATCGGCACCGATCTCTATGCCTTCACCGCCGAGGGCGATCCCAATTCCGCTGTGATCGTCGGCGACGACGGCTGCATCGTGTTCGACGCGCAGGCGACGCCGGCGATGGCGAACAAGGTGATCGAGCGGGTGCGCACCGTCACCGACAAGCCGATCAAATATGTGGTGCTGTCGCACTATCACGCGGTGCGGGTGCTCGGCGCGTCGGCCTACAAGGCGCAGGCGGTGATCGCGTCGCAGGAAACCCGGCGGCTGGTCGAAGAGCGCGGCCAGCAGGATTGGGACTCCGAATACGGCCGCTTTCCGCGGCTGTTCCAGGATGCCCAGAGCATCCCGGGCCTGACCTGGCCGACGCTGACCTTCGAAGGCGAGATGTCGCTCTATCTCGGCAAGCGCGAGGTGCGGCTGATGCAGCTCGGCGCGGGACACACCTCCGGCGATATCGTGGCCTGGGTGCCGGATGCGGAGGTGATGTTTTCTGGCGACCTGATCGAGTACCATTCCGCCTGCTATTGCGGCGACGCACATTTGCGCGAATGGCCGGCGACGCTGAACGAAATTCGTGCCTTCAATCCCAAGGCGATCGCGCCGGGGCGCGGCGATGCTCTCAAGGGTGTTGCGACCGGGCGCGACGCCATCGCGATGACCCGCGATTTCGTTACCTCGCTCTATGGCGCGGCAGAAACCGCGGTCGCCAGGGGGCGCAACCTCAAGGACACGATGGCGGCTGCCCGCGAGGTGATGGACCCGAAATTCCAGAGCTTTGCGATCTACGAACACTGCCTGCCGTTCAACGTCTCGCGCGCGTTCGACGAAGCCTCAGGCGTAGACGATCCCGTGATCTGGACCGCCGAACGCGATCGGGAAATGTGGGCCAGCCTGCAAGGAGGATGACCATGAATATCAACACTTCGCCGGACGTGATCGGCCGCAGCTCCGTCAATGTCACGCCGGGCTATATGTCCGGCTTCGGCAACAGCTTTGAGACCGAGGCGCTGCCCGGCGCGCTGCCGATCGGGCGCAATTCGCCGCAACGCTGCGCTTACGGGCTTTATGCCGAACAGCTGTCGGGCTCGCCGTTCACGGCGCCGCGCGGCAGCAATGAACGCTCATGGCTGTATCGGATCCGGCCATCGGTGAAGCACTCCGGGCGCTTCGCCAAAGTCGACGCCGGCCTGTGGCGCACTGCGCCATGTTTCGAACAGGAGATATCGATCGCGCAATTGCGCTGGGATCCGGCGCCGATCCCGAAACAGGACATGACTTTCCTGCAGGGCGTGCAGACCATGACGACGGCGGGCGACGTCAACACCCAGGCCGGCATGGCCGCGCATGTCTACCTCATCACCAAATCGATGGTCGATCAGCATTTCTACAATGCCGATGGCGAGATGATGTTCGTGCCGCAGCAGGGCAACCTGCGTTTCGTCACCGAGTTCGGAAGGATCGATGCCGAGCCCGGCGAGATCGCGGTGATCCCGCGCGGCGTGAAATTCCGCGTCGAGATCACAGGCGGCCCCGCGCGCGGTTATCTCTGCGAGAATTACGGCGGCGCCTTCACGCTGCCGGAGCGCGGTCCGATCGGCGCCAATTGTCTCGCCAATGCGCGCGATTTCCTCACCCCGGTCGCCGCCTATGAGGACAAGGACACGCCGACCGAATTGTTCGTGAAATGGGGCGGCTCACTGTTCGTGACCAGGTTGCCGCATTCGCCAATCGATGTGGTCGCATGGCACGGCAATTACGCGCCGTACAAATACGATCTGCGGACCTTCTCGCCGGTCGGCGCAATAGGTTTCGACCATCCCGATCCGTCGATCTTCACGGTGCTGACGTCGCCTTCGGAAACCGCGGGCACCGCGAACATCGATTTTGTCATTTTCCCGGAACGCTGGTTGGTGGCGGAGAACACCTTCCGTCCGCCCTGGTATCACATGAACATTATGTCGGAGTTCATGGGACTGATCTACGGCGTCTATGACGCCAAGCCGCAAGGTTTTGTCCCCGGCGGCATCAGTCTGCACAACATGATGCTGCCGCACGGTCCGGACCGCGAGGCGTTCGACCACGCCAGCAATTCGGAACTGAAGCCGGTCAAGCTGACGGGCACCATGGCCTTCATGTTCGAGACCCGATACCCGCAGCGCGTCACAACGCATGCGGCAAAATCCTCGACGCTGCAGGATGACTACGCGGATTGCTGGAAGGGGCTGGAGAAGCGGTTCGATCCGAACCGGCCGTGAGGGCTTCGCTTCAGTAAGCAGGGCTATCACTCTTTCTGGCGTCATTCGGGGGCGCGAGCGCAGCGAGCGAACCCGGAATCCATAACCACGACTGGAAGTATGGATTCCCGGCCTGCGCCAAAAGGCGCATCCCGGAATGACGAAATAATTGAAGATGCAAAAGGCGGAAAGTCTTGACCCACCCCAACGATCCTTCCCTTCGCTCCTTCATTCCAGTCGGTGCCGCATCCGACTTTCCGATCCAGAATCTGCCCTATGGCGTGTTTTCCACATCTGCTTCTCCCGCGCCGCGCGTCGGCGTCGCGATCGGCGATACCATTCTCGATCTCGCGGTGCTGGAAGCCGAAGGATTGATCGATCTCGCGCCCGCGTGGGACGTGTTCGCGCAGCCCTCGATCAATGCCTTCATGGCGCTGGGGCCCAAGGTCTGGTCGCGCACCCGCGTGCGGATCAGCGAGCTGTTGCGCCACGACCATCCGCAACTGCGCGACAACAAGGCTTTGCGCGCACACGCGCTGGTGCCGATGGCGAGCGCCAAACTGCATTTGCCGATCGAGGTGGCCGGTTACACCGATTTCTATTCGTCGAAGGAGCATGCCACCAATGTCGGCACCATGTTCCGCGACAAATCCAATCCGCTGCTTCCAAACTGGCTGCATATTCCGATCGGTTACAACGGCCGCGCGTCGACCGTCGTGGTCTCGGGCACCAAGGTGAAAAGGCCGCGCGGCCAGCTGAAGCCGCCGAATGCGGAATTGCCGAGCTTCGGCCCCTGCAAGCGGCTCGATTTCGAGCTGGAAATGGGCGTCGTGATCGGGCAGCCGTCGCCGATCGGCGAGATGCTCAGCGAGAGCCAGGCGGAGGAGATGATTTTCGGCTTTGTGCTGTTGAACGACTGGAGCGCGCGCGATATCCAGCAGTGGGAATACGTGCCGCTCGGGCCGTTCCAGGCCAAGGCGTTTGCGACCTCGATCAGTCCGTGGGTAGTGACACGGGAGGCGCTGGAACCGTTTCGCGTCCGCGGTCCCGTGCAGGATCCGACGCCGCTGCCATACTTGCGGCAGGCGCAGCCGAACAACTACGATCTTGAGCTCGATGTCGGCTTGCGCACGGCGCAAATGAACGAGGCCGCTGTTATCTGCCGCACCAATTTCAAATACATGTACTGGTCGTCGGTGCAGCAATTGGTGCATCACGCTTCATCCGGCTGCGCCATGAATGTCGGCGATCTCCTGGGGAGCGGCACCATCAGCGGTCCGGAGAAGCACCAGCGCGGCAGCCTGCTTGAAATCAGCTGGAACGGCACCGAGCCGATTGAGCTGGCGAGCGGCATCGTCAGGACGTTTCTCGAAGACGGCGATTCGCTCAGCCTCCACGGCTGGTGCCAAGGCGACGGCTATCGCGTCGGCTTTGGCGAAGTCGAAGGCACGATCCTGCCGGCGACTTAATGTATCGCGTCAGCGATCCTCAGGCGGAATATTCCGAATCCGGGCCGAGTGTGCAGCGATATCGTCGGGGCTGTAGGAGAGGTGCACGCGCTTGGCCGATGGCGGTTGCTTCTGCACCGACACACCGGGCCGCCATTCCGTTGCCGGCCTGATCGGCCGCGGCGCAAAACCGCCGCCGCAGTTCGGGCAAACATTATGGAGCGTGTTCTCGGCACAGTCCGCGCAGAACGTGCACTCATAGCTGCAGATGCGCGCTTCCGTTGCGCGCGGCGGAAGGTCCTTGTCGCAATATTCGCAGTTCGGCCGAAGTTGCAGCGCCATGGTCGCCTCGTCAGTTTGAAGCGAGGCGGATCATTGCAAATCAACCGCCGGGCGCGAATGACGAATAACCCTCAATTTCAGCCATGCCGGAAACGCCGTCAGCGCTCGCCTTGCCATTCGGCGATGATGCCCGCGAAATCCGCCACGACCGTCTTGCGGATCGCCGAGGGCGTGCGAGAAAAACGCGGCGCCGGCGCAGGCTGCACCACGCCTTCATGGATAACGAAGATCTTGCGTTCAGCCATATGCGGATGCTTGGGCGCCTCGGAGAGCGAAAGCACCGGCGCGAAGCAAACGTCGGTGCCTTCCATGATCGCGCACCATTCGGCGCGGGTCTTGTTTTTGAACACCGCCGTCATCTTCGCCTTCATCGCTGGCCAGTTCTTGGCGTCCATCTGGCCGTCGTAGAGGGCGTCATCCAACCCGGCAAGCCTGCGCAATTCGGCATAGAATTGCGGCTCGATCGAGCCGATCGAAATAAACTCGCCGTCCTTGCATTCATAGGTGCCGTAAAAATGCGCGCCGCCATCGAGCAGGTTGCTTTCGCGGCCGTCCTTCCAGCGGCCGATCGCAGTTAGCTCGCAAAACAGCGACATCAGCGACGCCGCACCGTCGCACATCGCACAATCCACCACCTGGCCCTGACCGGATTTGTGCGCCTCGAGCAGCGCCGCGAGAATGCCGACCACGAGATATAGCGCGCCGCCGCCATAGTCGCCGACCAGATTGAGCGGCGGAACCGGCTTGTCCTTGCCGCCAATCGCGGCCAGCGCCCCGGTGACGGAGATGTAATTAATGTCGTGGCCGGCGGCGTTCGCCAGCGGACCGGATTGTCCCCAGCCAGTCATGCGCGCGTATACCAAGCGCTTGTTGCGCGCCAGCACCGCATCAGGCCCAAAGCCGAGACGCTCCATCACCCCGGGGCGATAGCCCTCGATGAGAACATCGGCGCCTTCGAGCAGCGCCAGAACCTGCGCGACGCATTCCTTGTCTTTCAAGTTTGCCGCGATTTGCCGGCGACCGCGCATCATGATGCTTCCGCGCAGACCCTGCTTCTGTTCGCCGCGCGTTAGCGTGACGACATCAGCACCCATATCGGCCAGCATCATCGACGCGAAAGGTCCGGGGCCCAAACCAGAAAATTCGACGATGCGAACGCCAGCGAGCGGCCCGCTGGCGCGCGCGCCGGAAGCCCGGGTTTCGGAAACAGCGGAGGTCATCGCATCGGTCACGTCAAAAATCCATTTCTTATTGTTTCACGGTTGCCTTATTTCACGAAAGCCTTGGGGTTGTGCCGCAGTGGATCGCTCAGGGTTACCTTGGCGGCATCGGCCCATAATTTGGCGTTCTGCTTCTGGCGTTCGGTGCCGGTGCCTTCTTCCGCGACCTTGCGGCCAAGCGCGACGTAGACCGGAATCTCCTCGTCGCGCATCGGTTTTGTCATTTGTTTGCGCGCCATCGCCTTCTCGACATAGGGCGCGAGTTCTTCCTGCTTTTGCTTTTCCCGCTCGATTTCGCGCGCCCGAAATTCGGGCATCACGTCTTTCGCGAACAGCTCCAGCGCCTCGCAGATGTGCTCATGCTTGTTGCGGCCGCCCTGCTGGATGAACACGGTCTGGTCGACGCCGGAGTCCTCGAAGTGCCGCAGATGGGTACGCAACTGATCCGGCGTGCCGATGCCGTGATCGGCGCCGGCTTCGGGCAACGCATGCCGCGCCTTTTCGAAATTGGCCCAGATGTCGGTACGCCCCGGCTTGTGCTCGCCGAAAATATAATGATGCGCCAGGCCGTAGCGGAAGAACCGCAGGCCGTCCTCGCCGCGGCGCCGGGATTCCATTTCGTCGGGGTGTACCGAGAAGCCGGTCACCATCGCGACATTGGGATTGACCGCGTGGCCGATCGGCACGCATTCCTCCCTGAAGATGCGGTAGTAGTCATCGACCCATTGCCGGGCCTCGCGGGGGTCGACGAACGCAAAGGTCAGCGCGCCGATGCCGTGACGCGCCGCCATCTTGATGGTCTCGCGATTGGAACAGGCGACCCAGAGCGGCGGATGCGGCTTCTGCAGCGGTTTCGGCACCACGTTGCGGCACGGCATCTCGAAGAACTCACCCTTGAAGCCGGGATACGGGTCCGTCACCATCATGTTGGTGCATTGCTCGACGCCCTCGGTCCACATCCGCCGCTTCTCGACCGGATCGAAACCGATATTGAAACCGCCGAGCTCCATCAGCGAAGCACTTTCGCCGGTACCGAATTCGACGCGCCCGTTGGAGACGAGGTCGAGGGTGGCGATGCGCTCCGCGACCCGCGCCGGATGATTGTATTTCGGCGGCATCAGACAGATGCCGTGGCCGAGACGGATTCTTTTGGTGCGCTGCGAGCACGCCGCGAGGAATATCTCGGGCGCGGAGGAGTGCGAATACTCCTCGAGAAAATGGTGCTCGACTTCCCAGGCGTAGTCGATGCCGAGCTGGTCGGCGAGTGCGACCTGATCGAGCGCCTCCTGAAACAGCCTGTGCTCGTCGCCATCGTTCCACGGCCGCGGAAGTTGGTGCTCGTAAAAAATGCCGAATTTCATGGGCGCGCTACCCTATTGTTTGAGCATGATCTTTTCGGAAAACCGGTACCCACCCCGCATCAAGGGCGGGGCAGGCTTTTTCCGGATCATGCTCGAAGTCTCTTGTTGGCGAAATTGTCTAGCCTTGCAGGGAGGGTGGCAAGCGCCTTTTGACCCGAATCGGCTAAATACGAAAGCGGCGCGCATCGCTGCGCGCCGCTTGGCTGAGCTGCGGGAAGAGTGATCAGCCGGCGGCGGCAACCGCGCGCTGCGCCATCACCTTGATCAGATTGGCGCGGTAGTCCGACGAGCCCTGAATATCGCTCATCAAGCCGTCTGCGGAAATCTTGACGCTGTCCACCGCCGATGCCGACCAGTTGGCCTTCAGTGCCGCCTCGATGGCCGGCACCCGCATGACGCCGCTCTGCGATGCGCCGGTGGCGGCGACGCGGACGTCGCCTGCCTTGGTCTTGACCACGAACACGCCGGTCAGTGCGAAGCGCGAGGCGGGATGGGGGAACTTGGAATACCCCGCCTTGGCCGGGATCGGGAACGACACCGCGGTGATGATCTCGCCGTCCGCCAGCGCCGTCGTGAACAGGCCCTTGAAGAAGTCATCGGCCGCAATGCTGCGCTTGTTGGTCTTGATCGTCGCGCCGAGTGCGAGCACCGCCGCCGGATAGTCCGCCGCCGGATCGTTGTTGGCGATCGAGCCGCCGATGGTGCCGCGATAGCGCACGGCCGGATCGCCGATCAGCGAGGCGAGATGGGCGAGCGCAGGAATCGCCTTTTGCGCAGGTCCGCTCCCGGCCACGTCGTAATGCGTTGTCGCCGCCTTGATCGTCACCGTATCGGCGGAAACTTCGATGCCGACCAGTTCCTTGATCTTCCCGAGATCGATCACGTCGGACGGCGAGGCCAGCCGCTGCTTCATCACCGGAATCAAGGTGTGACCGCCGGCGAGATATTTCGACTCCGAGCTCTTGGCGAAAAGCGCCGCGGCCTCTTCGACGCTGGAGGGGCGATGGTAGGTTGTCTCGTACATTTCTTGTCTCCCTCTCAACCGTGAATGGCGTGCCACACCCGGTCGGGTGTCGCCGGCATTTCCAGTTTGTTGTTGCCGATCGCGTCGGTAATGGCGTTGATGACCGCGGCGGATGCGCCGATCGCGCCGGCCTCGCCGCAACCCTTGACGCCCAGCGGATTGCCCGGGCACAGCGTCGTGGTGTGGTTCAAGTTGAACGACGGCAGGTCGTCGGCGCGCGGCATGGTGTAGTCCATGAACGACGCGGTCACGAGCTGGCCGCTGGAGTCGTAGACGGCGCCTTCGAGCAGCGCCTGGCCGATGCCCTGGGCGAGGCCGCCATGCACCTGACCTTCGACGATCATCGGGTTGATCAGCCGGCCGAAATCGTCGGCCGCGACGAAATTGACGAAAGAGGTCTTGCCGGTACCGGAATCGACCTCGAGCTCGCAGATGTAAGCGCCCGCCGGGAAGGTGAAGTTGGTGGGGTCGTAGAACGCGCCTTCCTTGAGGCCGGGCTCCATGCCGTCGGGCAGATTGTGCGCGGTGTAGGCGGCGAGCGCGACCATCGGCAGCGCGATCGATTTGTCGGTGCCGGTGACCTTGAACTCGCCGTTCTCGATGACGATGTCGTCTTCGGAAGCCTCAAGCTGATGCGCGGCGATTTTCTTGGCCTTGGCCTCGACCTTCTCCATTGCCTTGAAGATGGCGGACATGCCGACGGCAGCGGAGCGCGAGCCGTAGGTGCCCATGCCGAACTGCACCTTGTCGGTGTCGCCGTGGACGATCTGGACCTGGCTGATCGGAATGCCCAGACGGTCGGCGACCAGTTGCGCGAAGGTCGTCTCGTGGCCTTGGCCGTGGCTGTGCGAACCGGTGAGGATTTCGATGGTGCCGACCGGATTGACGCGGACTTCCGCGGATTCCCACAGGCCGACGCCGGCGCCCAGGCTGCCGACCGCTTTCGAGGGCGCGATGCCGCAGGCCTCGATGTAGCAGGAGAAGCCGATGCCGCGGAGCTTGCCTTCTTTTTTGGCCTTCGCCTTGCGCGCGGGGAAGCCGGCGTAGTCGATCGCCTTCAACGCGGAGTCGAGCGACGCACCGAAATCGCCGATGTCGTAGGCCATGATGACAGGGGTCTGGTGCGGGAAGCTGGTGATGAAGTTCTTGCGGCGCAATTCCGCCGGATCGACCTTCAGCTGCCGCGCCGCCGTTTCCATCAGGCGTTCCACCACGAAACTTGCTTCGGGCCGGCCCGCACCTCTGTAGGCGTCGACCGGGGTGGTGTTGGTGTAGACGCTGATCACCTCGGCGAAGATGTTGGGAATGTTGTACTGGCCCGACAGCAGCGTCGCATAGAGGTAGGTCGGCACCGACGACGAGAACAGCGACATGTAGGCGCCGAGATTGGCGTAGGTCTTCACGCGCAGCCCGGTGACCTTGTTGCTGGCGTCGAAAGCCATCTCGGCCTTGGTGAGGTGATCGCGACCATGGGCGTCAGTCAGGAACGCCTCGGAGCGGTCGCCGGTCCATTTCACCGGCCGCCCCGTGCGTTTGGAGGCCCAAAGCGCCACCATTTCTTCCGGATAGATGAAAATCTTCGAGCCGAAGCCGCCGCCGACATCGGGTGCGATCACCCGCAGCTTGTGCTCTTGCGCGATGTTGTAGAACGCCGACAGCACCAGGCGCGCGACGTGCGGATTCTGCGACGTGGTATAGAGCGTAAAATGTTCCTCGGCACTGTTGTATTCCGCGATGGCTGCGCGGGGTTCCATCGCATTCGGCACCAGCCGGTTGTTGGTGATGTCGAGTGAGACCACGTTGGCCGCCGATTTGAATGCCGCCTCCGTCGCCGCCTCGTCGCCGATCGTCCAGTCGTAGATCACGTTGCCCGGCGCTTCCGGATGCAGCTGCGGCGCGCCCGGCTTGATCGCCGCGCGAATGTTGGCAACGACCGGAAGCTCCTCATAGGTGACGACGACGGCTTCGGCGGCATCCTTCGCCTGATTCTTGGTTTCGGCAATCACCACCGCGACCGCCTGCCCGGCAAAGCGAACCGTCTCCGGCGCCATCGCGGGCCATGCGCCCATCTTCATCGGCGTGCCGTCCTTGGATGTAATCGCCCAGCCGCAAATCAGATTGCCAATCTTGTCATCGACAATCTGCTGACCGGTCAGCACGTCGACCACCCCCGGCATTTTCATCGCCGCCGACGAGTCGATCCCCTTCACCTTGGCATGCGCGTGCGGGCTGCGGATGAAGTGGACATGGGTCATGCCCTGCAGCTTGATGTCGTCGACGTAGCGGCCCTTGCCGGTGATGAAACGCCGGTCTTCCTTGCGCACCACGCTTGCGCCAATACCTTCAACACCCATCGCATCTCTCCCTGTCGGGCCGCATCAACTGCGCGAAAATCTCTAAAGGCGCAGATCGCAGCCAGTTTTTGAATTTCGAAAGTCCTGACCGTGCAGATCAGGATTTGGGCTGATTATTCCGCCGCCTGCGAGACCTTCATGCGGCCGGCGGCGTCGAGCACCGATTTGACGATATTATGATAGCCGGTGCAGCGGCAGATATTGCCTTCCAACTCGTGCCGGACGGTGTCCTCGTCGAGCTTGCCACCGTGCCGGTTGACGATATCGATCGCCGACATGATCATGCCGGGCGTGCAATAACCGCACTGCAGTCCGTGATTGTCGCGGAACGCGGCCTGCATCGGGTGCAGTTCGTCTCCCTTCGCGATGCCCTCGATGGTGGTAACATTGGCGCCATTGGCCTGTCCGACCAGCACGGTGCAGGATTTGACCGCCCGGCCATCGATATGCACGACGCAGGCGCCGCATTGGCTGGTATCGCAGCCGACATGGGTCCCGGTCAGGTTCAGATGATCGCGCAGCAGATGGACAAGCAGGGTCCGGTCCTCGACTTCGGCCGAGACCGCCTTGCCGTTCACCGTCAATTTGACTGTAGACACGCTGAATCCTCCCGATGCTTTTTAGTTGTTCCGATTAGAAGCAAGGGGACAGGACTTTGCAACTAGGATTTTCGTCGCGGAAGTCATTGTAAAGTCATCATCTCGAACGCCCGCCGACGTTCTGGTCGCCTGGCGCGGAGCTCGACCGCGCCGCTTGCAGTCCGCTCAATCAAATTTGCCCTTTATTGGGGCAGGCGTTGATGGTCTATTCCGGCCCAATTCGGTCCTGGCGTAAGCCACGGACTCCAAACAACAATGCCGCTCGAAGGGGCTTTTTTGACGTGATCGACAAGCGTGTGAAGACCACCGCCGACGCCGTGGCCGGGATTCGTGACGGATCGACGGTATTGGTGGCCGGATTTGGCGCCGTCGGTGTCGCGGACAATCTGCTCGATGCCCTCCACGAACAGGGCGCCAGGGAGCTCACGATCGTCGCCAACAATTCCGGTAACGGCGATTACGGACTGGCCCGGCTGATCAATTCCGGCCGCGTGCGCAAGGTGATCTGCTCTTATCCGCGCTCCGGCGACTACAGCGCCTTCCTCAACGCGTATCGGGCCAAGAGCCTTGAACTGGAATTGCTGCCGCAGGGCACCATCAGCGAACGGATGCGCTGCCATGCGGCAGGCCTTGGCGGGTTTTTCTCGCCGGTTTCGGCCGGGACAAAGCTCGGGGAGGGCAAGGAAACCCGCGAAATCGACGGCCGGCTGCATGTGTTCGAGAAGCCGCTCAAGGGCGATGTCGCGCTGATCAAGGCCAACAAGGCCGACCGCTGGGGCAACCTGACCTACATGAAGTCGGCGCGGAATTTCAACCCTGTCATGGCGATGGCCGCGGATTTGACCGTCGTCGAGGTAGATCTGATGGTGGAGCTGGGCGAGATGGATCCCGAAGCGGTTGTTACCCCGAGCATTTTTGTCGATCGCGTCGTCGTTGTTGGAGCAAATGCATGATCCCGTTGACGCGCGAACAAATGGCATGGCGCGCCGCGCAGGATCTAATGGAAGGCGATTACGTCAATCTCGGCATCGGCATTCCGACCCTGGCCGCCAGCTACGTGCCGCCGGGGCGCGAGGTGATCTTTCACAGCGAGAACGGCATCCTCGGCATGGGTCCGAAACCCGAACCCGGCAAGGAAGACCCCTATATGGTCGACGCCGGCAAGAACAAGACGACGCTGGTCGCCGGCGGCTGCTTCGTCCATCACGCCGACGCGTTCCTGATGATCCGCGGCGGCCATCTTGATGTCAGCCTGCTCGGCGCCTTCGAGGTCGAGGTCTCCGAAAAGGGCGATCTTGCGAACTGGACCACCGAAGACCCGGCATTCCCGCCCGGCGTCGGCGGCGCCATGGATCTGGCGGTCGGCGCCAAGGCAATCCGCGTCATCATGGAGCACACCAGCAAGAACGGCGAGCCGCGCATCCTGAAGGCTTGCACCTATCCGCTCACCGCGGCCGGCTGCGTGAAGCGGATTTACACCAACCTTGCGGTGATCGATGTGACGCCGCAGGGCCTGTTCGTGATCGAGATGATTCCGGGCATGCCGCTCGAGAAGCTGCAGACGCTGACCGAGCCGAAGCTGCAACTGGCCTCCAGTTGGCAGGCATTGGCGCCGCCCGAGGCCCCCGAGGCTCGTGCAGCCTAGGCGTTCCTCTGAGTCGGGCCGGAAATGCCACGGGCGACGATGCTTAGGCGCTCCTCGATGAGGATTCCGCGCAAATTTACGGCCCTTTATCCATTCCGCTCTAGTTTTCCGCTTTGGACCCCGGGCCGGCATTCCCGGTTCTGCTGGGTTTCAGA
>OCZT010003579.1_pt1 | contig 15817 bp, 13 predicted proteins | sample 1539031 | NCBI WGS metagenome assembly OCZT01 (sample SAMEA3539308, study PRJEB22396) | soil metagenome | biome: tundra; feature: field; material: soil | place: USA | collected 2010-05 | depth 0.15 m | reverse complement strand
CATGACCGGCAGGTCGCCCGGCGGCGCGCGGCGACAACCGCGCCGCCCGGCCGTGGCCGGCTCCTTCTATGACTCCAATCGTGGCCGACTGGACAAAATGGTGGCCACATTGCTTGCTGATGCCCGGGCCGAACGGCGGCCGCAGGGCCTGGAGCCGAGTGCAGTTGCCGGACTCCTGGTGCCTCATGCCGGGCTGGTCTACTCAGGCGCCGTGGCGGCGCTCGCCTGGTCACTTGCTGGGGAGATAGCGCCGTCCACGATCATCCTGGCCGGCACGGACCATGAGGCGCGGGCGGCCGGCGTCGGCGTCTGGGCCGGCGGGCCGTGGCGGACGCCGCTCGGCGATGTAGCGATCGACGAAGACGTGGCCGACGAGATCGCGGCCCTGGGCCCGCCGTTCGAGCGCGACGACTACGCCCACTTCGGCGAACACTCGCTGGAAGTCCAGCTGCCGCTGCTCTTGCGAGCCTGCCCCGGGGCGAGGATCGTGCCACTGGCGGTGAGTCCGCGGCTGACGCGCCACGCTGAAGCAGGCCGGGCCCTTGCCCGCGTGATTGCCCGCTGGCGCCACGCGGGCGATCGGATCGTACTGGTCGCCAGCTCGGACATGGCCCACTACCCGCCCGCCGACGTCTGCAAAGAAGTTGATGCGGACCTTCTGGAGCCGCTCCTCCGCCTTGACGCCGATGATCTATATGCGCGTGACGCGCGCGTGACACGAGAAGCCCGGTCCGGCGTCGTCTGCGGCATGTGCGGCATCGATCCGACTCGGGTCGCGCTGGTCGCGCTCACCGAACTGGGCGCCCGCCGCGGCATCCTCCTGGGGGCCGCCACATCGGCAGACGCAGGCGGAGACCCCCGCCGGACCGTGGGCTACGCAGCGGCGGCGTTCGTGTAGCGAGGCAGCATGAGCGGCGTCAGCGGGCCGGCGCACGCGGCGCACCCGACGACCCATCCCGAGCATTCTTCTCGGAATTCAGGTATTAATTACGCTCCCTGTTTCCCCCGATGCTTCGGGAAAAGCCGCGTCGGCGGCGCAGAGGCGGCGCGTCACGAACGAACCGCCCGGAAGTCACAGCATTTCTAGCGCGAGTTCACGAGTCCTTCACAAGCCAACCTCAGGCTGGGGCACGGTCGAATGCACGCTGACAACCGACCCTTCGACAACTGACAGCGCAAAGCGCAAGGAGACTTCATGACATCACAGATCGCCAGCGCGCCGGAGCACGCCGCGATCGAGGTCAACCCTCGCGCCCGGTTTGAAATCCTGGGCGCCATTCTGCTCGCCCTCTTCCTCGGCGCCCTGGACCAGACCATCGTCGGTCCGGTCCTGCCGAAGATCTCCACCGAGCTCAACGGCGCCGACTTCTACACCTGGGTCGTGACGGCCTACCTGATCACCAGCACGGCCGCCATCCCGGTCTACGGCAAGTTGTCCGACTACTTCGGCCGCAAGCCGATGCTGCTGATCGGCATCGTGCTGTTCCTGTTCGGCTCGATCCTGTCCGGCTTGAGCCAGACGATGACCGAGCTGATCATCTTCCGAGGCGTTCAAGGCCTCGGCGCAGGCGCCCTCTTTCCGATCTCACTGGCCGTCATCGGCGACCTCTTCACCCCGGCCGAGCGAGGCAAGTACCAGGGTCTCTTCGGCGCCGTCTTCGGTGTCGCGTTCCTGGTCGGACCCTTCCTGGGCGGCGTGCTGACGGACAACGTCGGCTGGCACTGGATCTTCTACGTGAACGTGCCCGTCGGGCTCGTTTCGCTCTACCTCATCGGCCGCCTGCTACCGCGCGTCACGCCCAAGGACCGGAAGTTCACGCTGGACATCCTGGGAGTGGCAACGTTCGTGGGCGCAATCGTGCCGGTACTGGTCGCATTGACGCTGGCCGAGACCAGCGCCTGGACAGATCGCTACGTTCTGGGCTGGTTCGGTGTGGGCCTGGCCTTCACGGTGATCTTCATCCTGGTGGAGTGGAAGGCCAAGGATCCGATGATCCCGCTGGACCTTTTCAAGAACCGCACCTTTGCCGTTTCCGTCGTGGCGACCTTCTTTGCGGTCTTCGGCTTCTCCATCCTGATCATCTTCCTGCCGCTCTGGTTCCAGATCGTGCAGGGCGCCAGCACCACAGCCTCCGGCTATCTGCTCTTCCCGTTCCTGTTCGGGCTGATCTTCAGTTCGATCCTGGCCGGCCAGATTGTCAGCCGAACCGGTCGATACAAGTGGCTTCTGGCCGGTGCGATCGCCCTGATGGCGGTCGGCCTCTTCCTCTTCCAAGGCCTGCGCGCCGACACCGGCAACCTGCCCCTGTGGAGCTGGATGTTCATCACCGGTCTGGGCGTTGGACCCACCATGGCCATCTTCACCCTCATCGTTCAGAACGACGTGCCGTTCGAACGGTTGGGGACGGCCACAAGCGACCTGACGCTCTTCCGGCAGATCGGAACGTCGGTTGGACTCACGGTCGCGTTCACGCTTTTCAGGAACTACCTGAACTGGAACCTGCTCAGCACCTCGGTCAACAACGCGCTCCCGGCCGGTGCTCCGATTCAGGCGAAGCTGCCGGCCCAGGCGCCGGCCGGCTTCGATCTTGGGGCGCTGACTTCGGTCGGAACCTCCCCGGTCGGGACCATGCTTTCGCACGTTCCGGCTCAGTTCCAGGGCGCCTACATCAGCGGCTTCCACCAGGCGTTCTCCATCGCCATCGCCGATTCAATGTGGATCGGAGTGGGAGCGGCGGGCCTAGCCTTCGTGGCCGTCCTGGCGCTCAAGGAGAAGCCGCTGCGAGCGCACTTCCACGCCGAGGCGCACGAACGAAGCGGCCTTGCCGCCTCGGCCGCAACGTCGGCTGCGACCCCGGCAGTAAAAAGCACGACGGCGGGCGCCACGGAGTAATCCAAGCACATTCGCTATTTCGAGCAGCCGCAGGTTCGCCCTGCGGCTGTTTTGTTCTACACGGCCGGATGGACGACAATCGTGCCGTGAAGACCCGGCGGGTTCCTGCAAGGTTGAGGGCGGCAATCCTCCTCTCGGCCATGGCCGCTGTTGCCGCCTGCGGAGGATCGGCCGCTACAGCGTCGAAGACGCCGGTTGACGCGACACCGCCGGTTGACGCGACACCGACCGGTTCTCCCGTAATCACCTCCTCGGCCCTGCCGACCGCATCTGCAACGCCGACGCCCGGCTCGGGCCTGCCGAACTTCAAGCACATCTACCTGATCGTGATGGAGAACAAGGACTACGGCAGCATCGTCGGCTCCGGCGCGGCGCCATACGAGAACCGGCTGATCGCCCGCTACGGGCTGGCCACCAACCTCTACGCCGAGACACATCCGTCCGAGCCCAACTACATCGCCCTGACCTCTGGCGGACTTCAGGGCACGAACTCTGACGGCACGTACGACCTGTCCGTCCCGAACATCTTCGACCAGGTGGAGGCATCCGGCAGAACCTGGCATGTCTACGCCCAGGGCTATCCCGGCAATTGCTTCCGCAGCTTCCAGGCCGATCCCATGCAGGACGGCCCCGGAGCGCCCGGCGACTATGTCCGAAAGCACAACCCCTCGATCAGCTACACGTCGATCAGCGGCGACCCGGCGCGCTGCGCCAACATCGGCAAGCTGGCCGGTTTCGATCCCGGCGCGGCAGACTTCGAAATGATCATCCCCAATGAAATCAACGACATGCACAGCAGTTCCGTTTCCGCAGGCGATGCATTCCTGGCAGACTTCGTGCCCCAGATCATCGATAGCCCGGACTTTGCGGACTCGCTGCTGTTCATCACCTGGGACGAAGGCGGCAGCCCCGGTACGGGCGGCGGCCACATCGCCACAATCGTGGCCAGCCCGGGGATGGCATCGGGGTCGCGCTTCGACGGCGCCGCCACCCACTACTCCATGCTCAGAACCATCGAACTTGCCTGGGGCATGCCTCTGCTTGGCGAAGCCGCCACGGCCGGCACGATCACGCTGCCTTACTCCGGCACGATCTTCCTGCCCTACTGAAGGAGCCGCATTGCGCCCGCCGCGACGCTGCCCTAATTCGGCCCGAAACATAACAATTCCCAGTGGCAAGGCTGCCTCCGCCAAGGCATCATTGCCCGGGGTAGAAATCGGCAGTGGGAGGCCCGGAATCGGTGGGAGTGAGTGAGCAGGCAGGAAAGCCGGCAAAGGCGTCCATGCTCGTGGACGTCGGCAAGCTCGTGGGCGCCTACTACGACATACACCCGGATCCCAACGTCCCCGCGCAGGCCGTCGCTTTCGGCACATCCGGCCATCGCGGCTCCTCGCTGAACGGCTCATTCAACGAGGACCACATCCTCGCCACGACGGAAGCAATCTGCCGCTACCGCAAGAGCCACGGCATCGACGGCCCGCTCTTCATAGGCGGTGACAGCCACGCTCTATCCGGGCCGGCCTACAAAACGGCCATCGAAGTGCTGGCGGCCCACGGCGTGGCGGTGATGGGGAGCGCGGACAACGCCCTGGTGCCGACGCCGGCGATCTCGCACGCAATCCTGACCCACAACCGCAGCGGCGCCGCAGGCATTGCCGACGGCATCGTGGTCACACCCTCCCACAACCCGCCCGAGGACGGCGGCTTCAAGTACAACCCACCGAACGGCGGCCCGGCGGACACCGACATCACCTCGGCCATCCAGAACCAGGCCAACGATCTCCTCCGTAACGGGTTGGCGGTAGTCAAGCGGCTCAGCTACGAGCGCGCCTCCGCCGAGGTAGAACTCCACGACTACGCCTCGGAATACGTCGCGGATCTCGCCAACGTCGTGGACATGGAAGCAATCCGTGGCTCCGGCCTGAGGCTGGGCGTAGACCCGCTCGGCGGCGCCAGCATCGGCTACTGGGCCCAAATCCGCGACAGGTACGGCCTGGACCTCACTATCACCAACGAAGTCGTGGACCCCCAGTTCGGCTTCATGACCGTTGACTGGGACGGGCGAATCCGAATGGACCCGTCGTCGCCGTACGCCATGGCTCGTCTGGTGGCCCTCAAGGACCGCTTCGATGTCGCCTTCGCCAACGACACGGACGCGGACCGGCACGGCATCGTCTCCGGCGCCGCGGGCCTGATGAACCCAAACCACTTCCTCTCGGCAGCGGTTGCATACCTGTACCGCAACCGCGAATGGGGCAAGGACGTTGCGATCGGCAAGACGCTCGTTTCAACGAGCATGCTGGACCGGGTCGCCGAAGATCTCGGCCGCAAACTCCTCGAGGTACCCGTCGGGTTCAAATGGTTTGTCCCCGGGCTTGTGGACGGCACTCTGGGTTTCGGCGGCGAGGAGAGCGCCGGGGCATCGTTCCTGCGCCGGGACGGCACCGTCTGGACCACGGACAAGGATGGCCTGATCGCGTGTCTGCTTGCGGCCGAACTGACGGCCAAGACCGGCCACAACCCGGCCGCCGCTTACGACGAACTGACCGCCAGGTTCGGCGCGCCGGCCTACAGGCGCATCGACGCGCCCGCCACCCCCGCTGAGAAGGCCATCCTGTCCAAGTTGTCGCCGGCACAGGTCAGCGCCGCCTCGGTCGCCGGCGAGCCCGTCACGGCCGTCCTGACCCGCGCCCCGGGCAACGACGCGCCGATCGGCGGGGTCAAGGTCACAACGGAGCACGGCTGGTTCGCTGCTCGCCCGTCCGGTACGGAGAACGTGTACAAGGCCTACGCGGAGAGCTTCCTCGGTGAAGTCCATCTTGATAGGATTATCGAGGAAGCCCAAGCAGTAGTTACTCAGGCACTGGCATCGGCCGGCTGAGTCGAGAAGCCTCTCGCTAGGACGGTCCTGGGCGGTGCTGGGCGGCACCGGGCCTCACGTTACCCACCAAAAGAACCGGCGTTCGATGCCACATTCGGGCGGTGCAGCCGGAGCAACGATCAACCTGGACGGGTGGCCCACTCAGGGGCAACCCGAAAGTACTGATCGGGTGGGCCGTAAGGCTGGTATTGACTGACCGCCCCTCTCGTCTAACGTGTACGCGCACACGGCCGCACTTATGAGTGTCAACGGTGGACCAGCCCGATCGTCAACAGAACGTAATAACCGTCAAGGGTCCGAGCCGGGCGGTAACCTCGCTTAATCGCGAGTTCCGAGCCGTCCTCGCCAACGAGGAAGTGGCTGGGATAGGCCGCGCGGTGGCCCAGATCGTCCGCGGAGACGGATGGTACGAAGCCAGGGCTTCCGCCGTGCTCGCGGCGGCCGTCGTCGCCTGGCTCGGCGCGGACGCCGTCCAGCCGCTCGGCTTCTTCGCCAACGGCACAGGTCCGGTGGAGGTTGCGGCGAAGGTCGGCAACTACTACCTGACCGGCCACGGGATCGAATCCGAGGACGATCTCACCCGCAATGCCTGCGAACGGCATCGCGCCCGATTCAGCCAGTCACGGCTCGAGGACATGGATCTCGCCATGCCGAATGCCCGCTTCACGATGGGCAGCCCCCTCGCGCAACGGGCAGTGGACAGACTGGCCGCAATTCTCTCGGAAGAGATCGACGGGGAAATCGCGAGAGTCGTCCTGGGGGCGATGTAGCCGCAAGGTCACTCGCGAAACAGCACGAAGTATCGAAGCCGGCGCCAAAGGCGCCGGCTTCGATACTTGTTGCGCGAGATGTCGAAGCCGGCGCCAAAGGCGCCGGCTTCACTCGCTACTGCGTTGGTCCGCCCGCTAGCAGGCGGCGGCTCCGAGCAGTTTCCCGGTAGCGTCTAGACCATAGCCGTACGGATAGACCGCTCCCTGGCAGGCCGTCTTGCCGATGCGCGGTGCATCGTCCGGAGTCTTGGGCCAGGTGTACGGAGTGGTTCCGGTGAACGGCTTGGTCCCGAGCAAGACGTCGGCCAGGCCTTCGTCCTCGGTTCCGGGCAGCCACGCGGCCACGACTGCATCCGCCTTGTCCGAGATGCCGGTGAGCATCACGGGCCGGCCGGAGATGATCACGACGACCAGCTTGTCGACCATCGGCTTGACCTTGTCGATCACGGCTAGTTCGGCCGGAGAGATCGCCAGTGTTGCCGAGTCGCCGACGCCCTCGGCGTAGGGAGGCTCCGCCACGACGACGATACCGACCTTGGCATGCGTGCCGCCGGCGAAGTTTCCGTTGGCGTCAAAGGTGACCTTGTCACCGATCTTGGCCTCCAGCGCGGCCTTGAGGGTTGTGCCCTTGGTCACGTTGCCGGCCTGGCCCTGCCAGCTGAGCGACCAACCGCCCAGCGATGTTCCGATGTCATCGGCGCCGGCGCCGGCGAGAAGAACTGAATTGCCCGAGGCAACCGGCAGAGCACTGCCGTTGTCCTTGAGCAGCACGGCCGACTCGCTGACGGCCTGGCTGGCAATGGCTCGGTTGACGTCGGAGCCTACGGTTCCACCGGCGCCGGCCGGCGGCATCGCGTTCTCGAAGAGGCCCATCTCGAACTTGACCCGGAGGATGCGGGTCACGGCATCGTCGATGCGCGACTGGGCAATGTCGCCGCTGGTCACGAGCGCCTTGAGGGTCGTCTGGAACTTCTGCCAGTTGTCCGGGATCATGGCCATGTCTTCGCCGGCGTTGATCGCCGCTTTGACGGAGGCCGAGTAGTCGGCCGGGGCGATCTGATCGATGGCGCCCCAGTCGGAAACCACGAAGCCGGAGAACCCTAGCTGCGTCTTGAGGATATCCGCGATCCAGTACTTGTCACCGGTGACTTTGCCGCCGGCCTGGGTGCCGGAGAAGGTAGTCATGATGATGCGGGCACCGTTCTTGACGGCGCTCTCGTACGGGGGCAGGAACATCTTGGTGATCGTGGCGTTATCCAGCTTGTCCACGCCTTGGTCCAGCAGATAGGGTCCGCTGGGGCCCTGGGCTGTGGAGGAGCCGTAAGCCGTGCCACCGTCGCCCAGGAAGTGCTTGGGGTCGGCGACAACGGTGTTCGGGTCCGTCAGCTTCTTGCCCTGTAGGCCCGTCAGACAAGCTGTTCCGAGTTGGGCGACCAGATCTGTGTTCTCGCCATAACCTTCGTATGTGCGGCCCCAGCGGACGTCCTGGGGCACGGCAACGACCGGTCCGAAAGTCCAGCGCACGCCGGAGGCGTACATCTCGGCCGCCGTGGCCTGGCAGACCTGCGTCACGAGGGCCGCATCACGCGTGGCACCCAGGCCGACGTTGTGCGGGAAGATCGTGGTGCCGGTGATGTGGGAGTCGCCGTGGACCATGTCCGCGCCGTAGATCAGCGGGATGCCGAGGCGAGTCCCGAGAGCAGCCTGCGCATACGAGTCGACCATCGCGTACCAGTTGTCGGCGGTGTTGGCTCCGGAAGGGTTGCCGTCGCCACCGGACAGGACGCTGCCGAGGAGGCCCGTCTGAACCTGCCCGGGATCGCGGAGTTGGTAGTTGGCGGACGGGTCCTGAACCTCGGCCTGCGACATCTGGCCGATCTTCTCGTTCAGGGTCATCTGGGCAAGAAGCGCCTGCACGCGCTGATCGACGGTCTTGGTCGTGTCCAGCCAGGGCCGGGACGATGTGCCGTTCGGGATGGGCGTGGCGGGCGGCGTACCGGTCGGCGTTGCCGTACCGCAGGCGGCCATCGCAAAAGCCAGAGCCACAAGGCCGAGGCGCGCCACGATGGGGCGATTCGCCGCACGGCCGCGATTAAACGAGAAAGACATCTCTTCTCCCTACTTGGTCCGGCCGGGTCTAGGGCAACCGCTCCGGACAGTGGCAATATCGGGCTAGCCGGATCGTACCGCGGCGGTCTATTTCCGGCCTTCGATCATCCAGACGGCGGGCGGTCGGGCTATGTTCAATCTCCCGAGGGGCTCAGCCGGGCAACCGCGAACGCAACTCCAGAACGTGTCCCCGCTCGTGTTCGAGTAGGCGCCGCAGCATCCGCCGGGCGGACTTGGGCGGCTTACCCTCGCCACGATCGGTGACGGTGGCAAGCACGTCCGGCGTCATCCGGCGATCACCTTGTGACCGTGCTCGCTGAGCTCTCGGACGGCACTTAGTGTCAGGCCGACACGGAACTCGTTGTCCTTGATCTTGCGCGGTACGCCGACAAGCATCTCGACCTCTCCGGACCATCCGGCCGCCACGTCTGAAGGCTCCTGGTCGCTGGCGCTCGGGTGAGTCCCCAGGGCGACCGCCGCCACGCGGGAGCCGTTTCCGTCATTCTGCCACCGGCGCGGTCTGCTGCTCGGGGCAGCGGACGGGGTGGCCCACTGCCCGGCTGTTGGGCATATCCGACAGATCGGCATTAGTGAAGCCCGCGTCCGAGGCGCTTCTGCCCGGATATGGACACGAGGTCAACCTGACGTGCTTTGCATCCCCGCCGGCCGTCGTAGATGCGCTCGGATCCGGGTGGGATTGACCGTCAAGGCAACCCGGCCGGTCCATTCAGGTCACTCATGCCCACCTGATGGGCACGCTAACGGCGGAACGTGCTGGGGCGCCGCATATGTATCTCATTTCGGGCAGGACCCGGCTGGACCCGGCTGGACCGCGCTGGACCGCGCTGGACCGCGCTGGACCGTGCTGGACCGCGCTGGACCCGGCAGGACCCGGCAGGACCCGGCTGGACCCGGCTGGACCCGGCTGGACGCAAGCCGTCCCGGGCCTGCTCGACCAGCGGCACGGGCCGGCACGCCGATCAGCTCCGCCCAACCTCCGATATATTCACCACGCGAGTCGTATCCAGGCAGAAGAGCCAGATTCGCCCTCGCCGACCCTCGAAAACGGCCGTACCAGTCGGCCGGCGAATATGCCAGAAGTCGATGCGCTATACCACTCGCGTGACGAATATCCCGGAGGCTCCAGGCCGCGAAGCCGCCAACGAAGGCCTCGGCCGACTGCCGGAGGATCGGGCCCGGACATCGACCCGGACACGCGGCCGCGAAGCCGCCAACGAAGGCCTCGGCCGACTGCCGGAGGATCGGGCCCGGACATCGACCCGGACACGCGGCCGCGAAGCCGCCAACGAAGGCCTCGGCCGGCTGCCGCCGGGCGGATACAAAGAAGAACGGCGCGACCGGCCCAGAGTCGCGCCGTTCATCGCGAAAGAGTCAAACCCACCGTTCCCAGACCCAAGAAACCCGGCCCAGGGCAACTCAGGCGGGAATGCCCGAGTTGCCGGGATCAGCGTCGCATCGTGGCGTTGACCCGCTGCAGGTGCGATCGGTTCACGAGGATCGCGTCGCGCGGGGTGTCCTTGAGAGTCCGGCCGTTGACCTGGACGCTCGGCGCGAATACGGGCAGGAAGAGTTCCGTGCCACGCTCTGTCAGGGACAACGGATCCTGCGACGGGAGCAGAAGTAGAACGCCGGTGATCACAAACGGCGTGGCCGTCAGGGTGACGTTGTACTCCACACGGAACTTGCTCCAGGCGTCTCGATCTGCGTCGCCGACCACCGGCTCGCCGTCTTCGGCGGGCATGGCGATCGTGATGTCATACGGGTCGACGTTCTTGACGCCACCGGCCGGCGCGAGCGGCTTTGAGCCATCGCACGAACCCAGTTGGGCGTTGTTAACGTTGATCGCTGCGCGCTTCTCAAGCGCATCCGCCAGCTTGACTCCACTCTGCGCCAGAACAGCGTCGATTCGGCCGTCCTCAGTGAGCGCAACGAAGTGGCCGGGCTTCTTGCGGGTAACGACAATTCCGCCTGTTCCCGACGACGGGTTGAAAGTGCCTACGGCCATGACTTTCTCCTATGCGCCCGCTGGGCCACGCTCCCGACCAACAGGTCGAGCCATGCACGGACTTGGGCCTACCGGATCCGCATCAGAGCGGGTCCTCCCAAGGTTTCGGCACTTTCTCGCATCAACTTGATGGGCTTCAGGCCATTCCGGCGCCAACCGGAGGTCATGGTGCCAATAGTCGGGCGGTGCGGCCTTGCACCGAATCTAACTTACTCCTGTCGCTATCGCCGATCAACGGCCTTCTCGGGGGAGACTGGAGGCGGCCTGTTTGGGGACTGTCGGGCGCACCGTGGCCATTCAGGCCGGACGCGGATATAGGTTCTCGATTCGACCTTTCCTCGGCGGTTCCTCGAGAATCGGGCGGCGCATAAGTTGCGTTTGTCCGGTACAGCCGGACAACTTTGCCCCCGCACGAGGCTTAGCACTGCTGGGTCCGTGCCCCGAAGGCCTCTGACGGCAAGAAAGCGTCGCTAACGGCCATCGAAGAGCGCAATCGGGGCCGAATCGCGGGCCGAATCGTTCGGTTCGAACTCGCCCGGACTCAGACCGTGCGTCTGTCCTCGATCTTGTCCGGCACAGCCGGACGAACGCAGGATCGCGCCACGCACCGACGAGGGCAACGAGCGGCGAGAGCGGCCAGAGCGGCGACGAGCCCACGACGAGCCCGCGACGAGCCCGCGACGAGCGGCGACGAGCCCGCGACGAGCGGCGACGAGCCGGCGCCATCCGAACAGCCGGGCAAGGATGGCCAACCGGCTATTCTTCGGCAAGTCGGGAGGCTACGCGCAGGACCCCGCATCACCGGGCACTAGGGCCACGACCTGGATGGATGCCTTGGCCCCGCTCGAGTCCACGAAACGAGTCAGCTGGTTCGAAGCCTGAACAACGGGCAAGAGCGTGGCGAGATCTGCGCCCGTCACGGTGCTGCAGCGGAAGTCCGCGCCGCCGTACGGCTTGCCGAACGTGACGAACGTGCCGGCCAGCGGCCAGGGCTTCTCTGCGGGAACCATACCGCCGCCGCTCACGTCTGTCAGGGGCGTAACCAGGACCGCGATGCTGGTCGGGACATACGGCTGAGATGAGCCCAGTTCGGGGGCAAGCCAGGTGCCGATGCTCGTGGCCTTGCTCCAAAACAGCTCGAACGCGGCCGTCGTTCCCGGATCGGCCGATGTGGGGGCGGCCTCGGCAGGGAGCGGGCCGGTCAGATTATGGGCAACCCCATCCACCGTCAGAACGACATGAGCTAGTACAGAGCCCGGCAAGGACTGGCCCGTGAAGTCGGTCTTGGCGTCGAGCATACCGTCCTTGCGAGCCTCGGCGATGACCGCCGCGATGGCGGCCGGGCTGATCGAACGAGTGGACAAGCTTATGTACATGGGGCCTGGATAGATAGCCGGAATGGCAATCATGCCGTCGATGTACTGGCCGTCCGAGATGGTCGAGGTGGGGAGCGAGCCGAATGTGTACTGCGGCTCCAGGGCTTGAGTCTGGAACGAGCGCAGATAGAACCCGCCCACCGATGCCGAGCCAGAAGGCCCGCCCGAAGCGCCCGAAGGTCCGGCACCAGCCCCCACGCATCCGCCGACGACGGCGGCCAGCACCATCAGGACGGCGGTAATTCGGGCTTTCGAGAATCCGATCGAGTCGAGGCGAGTGGGCATTGCTTTCCCCTATGGCGTCGGAGCCTATTGTCTACCCGCTAGACGCCGGCGCCACGAGCAAAGTTCCAACGGACCGACTAATCCTCGATGACCGCGTTCACCGAAGCAATGACATGGGGCGTATTCGCGACCGTCAGACCGGCAACGTTGATCCGGCCGCGACTGACGACATACACGGCGAACTCGACGCGGAGTCGGGCGACCTGCTCGGCGGACAGGCCCAACAGGGCGAACATGCCCCGCTGGTGACGGAGCGGCTCCCAGTTTCCCGGAACGCCCGCCGCGACGAGCGCCTCAACGAGTGCAGCTCGGTTGCCCAGAATGCGGTTGCGCATCCCGGCCAGATCCTCTTCCCACTGCGCTCTCAGGGCCGCATCCGTGAGAATCGTCTCTACGATGTCGCCGCCGTGAGCCGGAGGGTTGGAGTAGTTGGATCGGATCGCGATCTTCATGTGGCTCAGGGCCGCCGCCGCCCGGCCCGAGTCGGCCGCAACCAGCGTCAAGGCGCCAACTCGCTCGTTGTAGAGCGCGAAGTTCTTTGAATAGCTCGAGCAGACGAGGAACTCCAGACCGGGCCGGGCCAGACCGGCGAGCCAGTCGGCGTCTTCGCGAAGACCAAAGCCGAAGCCCTGGTAGGCGAAGTCCACGATCGGCATCAGTTCGCGCTCGGCAACGACCTCGCCGATCCTGGCCCACGTTTCCGGATCCGGATCCACGCCGCTCGGGTTATGGCACGAGCCGTGAAGCAGAACGACGTCCCCCGGCGCCGCGGACCAAAGCGCCGCGAGCATCTTGTCCACTTCCAGGGCGCGTCCGGAGTCGTCCAGATACGGGTAGGTCTTCGCGGAGAAGCCCGCCATGGAGAAGAGCTGAGGGTGATTGGGCCAGGTGGGCTCGCTCAGCCAGATTGTCTTGTTGGCGCCGGTCTGCATTAGGAAGTCCGCCGCGACGCGCAGCGCGCCCGTGCCGCCCGGAGTCTGGGCGGTTACCGATCGTCCGCTGGTGACGATCTCGTGATCGGCGCCGAAGATCAGATCCCGAACGGAGGCTCTGTAGCCAGGCCGGCCATCGATGGGCAGATAGCCCTTGGAGCCGGCCTTGGCCAGCAGTCGGCGCTCCGCCTCAAGCACGGACGGAATGACGGGCGTAGTTCCGGAGTCATCGACGTAGACGCCCACCGAGAGATTGACCTTGTGCGGGCGAGTGTCCGACTTGAAGGACTCGGCCAGGCCGAGAATCGGGTCCGGCGGAGCGGGCGTCAGCGAGCGAGCGGGGAGGGCCACGGGGACGTTCCTTGTCAGTGATGAGGCGGCTGTGGTCGGCGATTGCCGCGCACAAGATACAGGCCGCGGGGCCGGGGCGAGCGGAGCTGGTTCTGCGGTTCCGGCGGTCAGTCTCCTCGCCCGGCTCAGCGGCCAGCCTCGGGGGCCGCGCACGGCCGACAGCGTCTCGAACATATCGCCCAGGCCGCGCCGTCCGGCCCCGGTGCCGAAAGGCGCCGGGTTATCCTGTTCCAACTCACGCCTACGAGCCTGCCGACCGATACCAAAGCGAGCCCTGAATCACGGCCAGCATGTCTACGCCCGGAGAATAGAGTTGTCGGAACCCACTCCTCTCCCGAGTTCACCTAATGTGACCCTCGGCGATGCCGCGAAGGCTGCCGGCGTCTCCCGGGCCACGGCTTCGCAGGTGATCAGCGGCGGCGGACACGTCAGCTCTCATTCCAGACAGGTGGTCGAGAAAGCCATGGAGGAGTTGGACGTTTCGCCCGAGGCCGAGCCGCGGACGCCCAAGCTGGCCTGCAACTCGGTAGGCGTTGTCGTGACCGAGACCACCACGAAGCTGTTCAGCGACCCGTTCTTCTCACCGCTTATGCGGGGCATCTATACGGCCCTCGCCGAGCGATCGATCCTGCTGGTCATGCTCGCGCCGCACTCCGGTAAGGACATGGAGATGGCCGAAGCGTACCTGGCCGCCAAGCACGTGGATGGAGCGATCTTCGTCAGCCTCCACGGCGACAACCAGATGCCCAGGCATCTCCACGAGCAGGGTCTGCCCATGGTCGTCTGCGGCCGCCCGCCCAAGGGTCTGGCCGCGAGTTGCATCGACAGCGACAACCGCCAGGGCGGCGCGATGGCGGTCGAGCACCTCATCGCCCAAGGCCGGCGGCGCATCGCTACGATCTCCGGCAACCTCGACATGCCCAGCGCAGTGGATCGCCTCGCCGGCTACCGGGACGCCCTGACCGCGGCCGGAATACCCCTCGATCCGACACTCGAAGAGGTCGCCGACTACCAACCCGACCGGGCCCACATGGCGATGGAGCGGCTTCTCCTGAACCATCCAGACGTCGACGCGGTCTTCGCCGCCTCGGACCTGATGGCCTCGGCGGCCATGCGCGTTCTCCACCAGTCACGCAAGCGCATTCCCGAAGACGTCGCTGTGATCGGCTTCGACGACTCGCCGGATGCCTGGGTGACTCGCCCACCGCTCTCCAGCGTTCGGCAGCCGATCGAGGAGATGGGCCACGAAGCCGTCAACGTTCTGATGCGCACTTTGGCGGAGCCGGACGAAGCTCCGCGGCAGGTCATCTTCGCGACGGAACTGGTCATCCGCGACTCGACCGTCGGCTCTTCGGCGGGACGGCCAGCCAGCATCCGCTAGTCCGGCAGGGCGACGATCTCATAGCCGAGTCGGGCGCGCAGACGGCCCAAAGCCATAAGCACCGGGGCGCCGAAGACCAGGACGGCGACTGAGTCTCCGAAGGCACGGAAGGCATCCCAGACCACCGAAGTCAGCACGTAATAGCGCCCGAATTGGGCCAGCGACTCGCCCGCGGACAAGCCCGGGATCCAGCCGACGTTCTGCACGCCCCGATAGAACGTCACCCAGCCGTAGACGTCCGTCAGGGCGCCGTAGGCAAAACCCGTGACGACAGCGACCAGAACCAGGACGCCGATATCGAGCCGGGACGGCAGCCACGTCTTGCGGGCCGGCCGAATGCGGCGCACGAGCAAGCCGGCGATCCCCGACGCCATGCCGACCCAGCCGACGGCGAAGGTTTCGTACGGGAGCCAGGGGCCCACGCCGCCGGTGACGACGGCGGAAACGAGCAGCGAAAACGCTCCGACAAGGAAGCCGTACGACGGCCCGAATTCATAGCCGGCGGCCATCACCAGGAAGAAGATCGGGCTGAAGCCGGCGAGCCCGTTGACCATGGCCAGACGAAGAGCGGCGTCGATCGCGGCGAGCGATGCCAGTAGGGCCAGCCGGCCCGAGTCCAGACGGCGGGCACCGAGTTCCATCAGCACCAGGGCAGCGACGGCGGCAATGGTCACGTTCAGCGCCGGCTCCTGAGGCGCAGCACCCAGCCCAAGGAACGGCCAGATGAAGATGATGGCCCCCGCCAGAGATACCAGGGCGATCATCGGCGTGGCTCCGGGGAGCGAGATCGGAAGAGCACACGTCTGAACTCCA
>OCZT010003578.1_pt1 | contig 15817 bp, 11 predicted proteins | sample 1539031 | NCBI WGS metagenome assembly OCZT01 (sample SAMEA3539308, study PRJEB22396) | soil metagenome | biome: tundra; feature: field; material: soil | place: USA | collected 2010-05 | depth 0.15 m | reverse complement strand
GATGTGCCCAGACCGAGCGCGCCAATCGCAAGCAGCATCCCCCAGGTCGAGGTTTCCACCAACACACTCTTGATCGGCGTGTAAGTCGGGACCAGAGCCGGCATCAGCGGCACGGCGCTATTCAACGCGCATAGCACGAGGAACACGATACCGAATACCGGTACCGGCACCCGCGCCTCCCCGTGCTTTATGCCCATACGGGTGAAATGCCAACCCACGCCCAGCACCACCGGCAGCAACAGGAACACGCGGAACAGCTTCACGATCACTGCGGTGTTGCCGACAGCCGCCGACACCGCATAACCGGCGCCGACCACCTGGGCGACGTCATGAATCGTTCCACCAAGCATTACGCCAGTCGTCTGCGGATCGAAGTCGAGCATGATGCAAAGCGGCGGATAGACCAGCATGGCAAATGTGGCGAGCGCATTGACCGCTACCACAACAAAGGCGATGTCCGCCTGCTTACCGGGATAGTTTGGTACGACGGTCGAAACCGCCAGCGTCGCTGACGCACCGCACACTGCCGTTCCCACGCCAACGAGCGCGCCGAAACCCGGAGCCTGACCACTCCAACGCGCAAAACCAAAGCCGGACGCCAGTGTCGCCACCATCGAAACGACGATCAAGACGGCCGTCGCCGGCCCGAGCGCCGCGATATCGGCAAGCCCAACGCGCAACCCCAGCAGTGCCACGGCCCAGCGCAGAACCGTGCGCACGCAAAAGGCCATCCCCGGCTGCATCGCCGGGCGTACCGCAAGCGGATTGAGCGCAATGCCGACGGCAAGCGCGATCACCATGTTGGGGATCGGGACGAAGTGCGCGACGTAGGGTGCTGCGAGGTAGCCAATAACCGCGACAATCGCTGACAGGGCGACGCCCGGCGCGAATTCGATTGCCATAGCCAAGGATGGTCGCAGGGCATGCGAGTTTTGTGCTGTCACACGATGTCCTTGCTGCTGGTGATCATGCGACCAATTCGGACAGCGTTTCGGCCAGAATTCCGCCGGCGAGGAGCGTCTTTAGTTCACCGGCTGTTGCGATTTTTATCTCGACATCAAAACCCTTAGTATTGCCGCGCCTCATTTCGGCTATAACGCTAACGGTCATTTGCGGTGCGAATTTTGTTGGTAACGAGCTAACTGAAATGCTGACTGCGTCAGCGAGTCCGAGCGACTCAACCGATTCCGTTCCGCTGAATGTAAGCGGCCAGATTCCCATGTTAATAAGGTTCGAGCGATGGATGCGCTCGAACGATTGCGCAATGACGGCCTTTACGCCCGTTAGGTAACACGCCTTCGCGGCCGTATCGCGGGAGGAGCCGCTACCATAGTCGCGTCCTGCAAGGATCACGAGTCCGACGCCGTCTTGCACATAGTGCTCTACCGCATCGTAGATCGGAACGATGTTGCCGTCTGGGAGTAGCCGTGTCCAACTGCCGGCCCGCCCGTCCGCGAGCTGGTTTTTCAGTGTGTGATTGGCCAGGAAAGACCGCGCGACAATTTCGGGACTTGCTCGCCGAGTTCCATAGGAATTGAAGTCCCTTTGCTCTATACCGCGCGAGGTCAGAAAGCGTCCCGCTGCGCTCGCCGGAGTGATGAATCCTACCGGCGCAATATGGTCCGTGTTAATTCCATCGCCCAGCACGGCGATGGGGCGCAGCCCGGAGAGCGATTGTGCTCCGTTCGGAGCACGATTGTCGTTCGCCTTTCCAAAATAGGGGGATGGCTTGAGATAGGTGCTGTCAGCATTCCACGCGAACAACGCATTTTGTTCGTAGCCCAGGGCCTCCCAGGCCGTGCGACTTTCTTCGCTCGCTTTGATTCCGCGCCCTGCGCCGGAATTAGCCGCGTTGGCTTCGACCAGCGCGTTCACCTCCCCCTCATCCGGCCAGATATCCGCAAGATAGACAGGCCGGCCATCGCTGCCGGCGCCAAGCGGTTCGCGCGTAAGATCGCGGCGAACCGATCCTGCCAACGCGTAGGCCACAACAAGCGCTGGCGACATGATGAAGTTAGCTTGGGCATGTTGATGAATTCGTCCCGGAAAATTGCGGTTTCCGGACAGGACTGCCGCGCAACAAAGCTCGTTTTCATCGACGGCTTCAGCGATATCCGTATCGATCGGGCCTGACATGCCATTGCAGGTCGTGCATGCGAAGCCGACCAGATTGAACCCGAGCGCATCAAGATCCTGCTGCAGGTCGAATTCGGCGAGATAGTTGGCAACTTTGAGCGAGCCAGGGGCGAGCGATTTTTTAATGCCGGCGGGCACCAAAATTCCTTTTTTTACGGCATTGCGGGCGAGAAGTCCTGCTTGCAGCATCGCGCGCGGGTTCGCCGTATTGGTGCAGCTTGTGATGGCGGCGACAACGATGTCGCCATCGCCGAAGCTGCGGCCGAACTCCGGAACATCGGTGCGCCGGTCATGTTTGCAGAATGTCTCAAACGCTTGCGGCACACGGTCCAGCGGTACGCGGTCTTGTGGCCGCGCCGGTCCAGCGACCGACGGACGGAGCTTGTCGAGGTCAAGCTCGACAACGCGGTCGAACGATAGATTTTCATCACCGTCGGCCCACAACTCCAATTGCCTCGCCATTTGCTCTACTTTTTCGATCAGCGCGGGCGGTCGATCGTTCATGCGCAAATAATCGAGCACGGATTGGTCGATCGGGAAATATGCGCAGGTGGCTCCATATTCCGGGGCCATGTTGGCGGCGGTCGCCCGGTCGGAAACGGAAAGATGGGAAAGGGCCGGTCCGAAAAATTCCACGAACTGGTCGACCACGCCAATTTTGCGCAGGAGTTCGGTGAGGTAAAGCGCCAGGTCGGTCGCGGATGCGCCAGCTTGCAGGCGCCCCGAGAGGCGGACCCCGACAACCTTGGGCGTGATGATTTCCAGTGGACGCCCAAGCAGGACAGTTTCTGCCTCCAGGCCGCCGACGCCCCAGCCGAGAACTCCGAGCCCGTTGATCATCGGGGTATGGCTATCGTTGCCAACCACGAGCTCAGGGTACAGCCGGGACTGGCCCCCGGAATGATCCTCCACGGCGCAAGTGGCAAGCTGCTCCAAGTTGATCTGGTGGACGATGCCGTTGCCGGGCGGAATGACTTTGAGATTCTTGAACGCATCTCCGCACCAGCGCAGGAACGCAAAGCGTTCATGATTGATCTCGATCTCGCACTGCTCATTGAGATTTCGCGCTTCCGGCGTCCCGTGATGAACGACCGTCATCGAATGATCGATGATGAGATCGGTTTGCAGCTTTGGATTGATCTGGCTCGGATCGGCGCCGCGTGCCGCCAATTCATCCCGAAGCGACGCGAGATCGGCGAGTAATGGGACCGCCAGCAGATCCTGCATCACAAGACGCGTCGGCGTGACGCGTATGGCCGCCGGCGTGCGCTCCAGCAGATGGGCGGCGTCTTCCGGATAGCCGTTGCGCAGCGCGTTTTCCGTCAGGATGCGCAGGGACCGGGGCAAACGCCGGTATGAAGTCAACTCACTAGGCGCGAATAAGTCGTTGAGGTCTGGCATTGCGCAATCCGCGGTAGCAAGGGCCGGGTCCCGGTCTCAGAACGCCAATCCCCACCGCGTGAGCTAACAGAATAGTAGTAGCGATTGCAACAACTAGCGCCGGCCAGTAATGTGGATGCCACCAGTAAAATGAAGGTTCTCCCGTGATGGCGCTCGTCGATGTTAAGACAGAGATTACGGGCAATGTTTGGAAAATCGTCGCCCAGGTCGGGGACAAATTGGACGAAGAGGCGACGATCTTGATCCTGGAATCGATGAAGATGGAAATTCCGGTCTCGGCCCCGGAGGCTGGCACCCTTCGAGAGATATTAGTCTCGGAAGGTCAGGTCGTCACCGAAGGAACCGTCGTTGCGCGGATCGAGGCATGACAGAGCGCGCGATGGCGGACATCCATAAAGTCCTGGTGGCCAATCGCGGAGAGATTGCTCGCCGGATCTTCGCATCCTGCCGCCGCCTCGGTCTCAAAACCGTGGCCGTCTATTCCGAAGCGGACGCCCTGTTGGCGCATGTGACGGAAGCGGACGAGGCTTATGCGATCGGCGGGCCACGCGCGCAAGACAGTTATTTGCGGGTCGACCGGTTGCTCGAGGTCGCGGCAAAAAGCGGCGCTCACGCGGTGCATCCCGGTTACGGTTTTTTATCAGAGAATCCCGAGTTCGCCGAAGCCGTCCGCGCGGCCGGACTCGCCTGGATCGGTCCCACGCCACAATCGATCCGCGACATGGGTGACAAGCAGCGGGCACGCGAAATCGCCACCCGCGCAGGCGTTCCGGTGGTTCCCGGAAGCCGCCGGTTTGAAGCGGACGAACTCGACGGCCTACACGAAGCCGGCGATCGCGTCGGATTTCCCCTGCTCGTCAAGGCGGCCGCCGGCGGCGGCGGCATCGGCATGCGGCGGGTCGATAAATCCGAGCAGCTTATGGATGTGGCGATCGCGACCCAATCGATGGCCGGCAAGGCGTTCGGGAATGGCGCCATATTTCTCGAGCGTTACATTCCGAAAGCACGTCACATCGAAATTCAGGTGTTCGGATATGGCAACGGAGAAGCAATCCATCTATTCGAGCGAGACTGTTCGTTGCAGAGGCGCTTCCAAAAAATCATCGAAGAAAGCCCCGCTCCAAAACTGCCGAATGTGGTCCGCAATCGCATGGCCGCGGCCGCCGTCAATTTGTGCCGTGTCACGCGGTACAGCGGGGCCGGCACCGTCGAGTTCATCGTCGATGCGGCGACTTTCGAGTTCTATTTTCTCGAAATGAATACGCGCATCCAGGTGGAGCATCCGGTAACGGAAATGGTGACCGGACAAGATCTGCTCGAGATGCAAATCGAATTGGCGCGCGGACGTCTGACGACGATGGATCAGGCCGCCGTTCGGGCGAAGGGGCACGCCATCGAGGCCCGACTCTACGCCGAAAACCCGTTGAAAAAGTTTATGCCCTCGCCCGGGCGTCTCGATCGATTCAATCCGCCGCAGGGCGAAGGGATACGGGTCGACGCAGGCTACCGCGAGGGTGATACGATCACACCGTTTTACGACCCATTGATCGCCAAAGTCATCGCGTGGGGTGAAACCCGCGACGAAGCTCGCCAGAAACTGGGTTCGGCGCTGCGCGTATTCGATCTAGAAGGCATCAGGAATAATCGGGATTTTCTGATCGCCTGCCTTGCGGACGAAGTCTTCGCCGCTGGCGACGTTTCGACGGGCTTTATCGAGCAGCGCCTTGAAGGCTTGTTAGCGCCGGTTACCGTCTAATAGCAGTGTCACAATCGCTACGCTGGAGGTCCCATGGCTGTCACCAAGGTCGGTCATTTCCAGACTGGAAACAAAGAGATTTTGTCCGGCCTGCGCCAGCTCAGCTTCACCGATTACGAGGCCCGAATCTATATCCAGTTGCTCAAGGCCAGCCCCGCCACAGCCTATGAAGTCTCCAAAGCCGCCGGCGTGCCGCGCGCCAATACCTACGCCGCGCTCGAGGCATTAGCCCAACGTGGTGCCGTGCTTCCGGTCAATGAGGAACCGCTGCGCTATGTGGCGGCGTCGCCCAAGACCCTGTTCGAAGGAATTTCGCGCCAGACCCGCGCGCTGTGCAGCGACCTTTCCGATCGCCTGTTGTCGATCGCGCCCGCCAACGCGGATTATCATGTCTGGACCACCCACGGCGACATCGCGGTGCAGGGGAAAATCGAGGCGATGATTGCCGAAAGCCGGCATTCGATCTGGATCAAAGCGGCGGACGACGTCATCAGACGTCATAAGGCGTCGCTGCAAAAAGCCGCCGCTCGCGGCGTTGCAATGATGATCGTTCTGTTCGGCAAGGACGCCGACGAATTCCGTTTCAACAAGGATTGCCGTGTCTATATCCACGAGAGCGACGGTACGCGTATGGGAACTGCGGATAATCTTTTCACCATCGCGGTGGACCAGCAAAGGATGCTGACCGCCAATATGGAAGGTGAAGTCATGGCCGCGCACACCGGTTGTCCGCCGATTGTGACGATGGCACTCTCGCTCATTCGCCACGATCTCTACATGGCCGAGATCTTTGGCCGGTTCGGCGCTCAGATCGAAAAGGCCTTCGGCCCGTATTTGCGCGATATCAGGATGTCCTGCTTCACGCCGGACCAGATTGCTTCGTTCAAGACGCGCACTGGCTTGAAGTGAACCGGCCTTTGCCGGCCGTGGCAATTACTTTGCCCGTGCGGAGAGCCGTCTTTCAATATGGCCGACGATCGAGAGCGCCTTCGCCATTTGTGGAATCTCGTCGAATACCGGAACGCTTACTGCCGAAGCCTTGTCGCGATAAATGCGCTTTTTCTCGTCGAGCTGCGGGGAGCCGTCGCTGCGCAGCGCCAGAACGAAATGAGCGACGCGTTGCCATTTCTTCTGCGTGTGCTCGATGACGGCAAGAAGATTGTCGAGCGGATCGATCTCGCCGCGTCCGACGAATGCCGCAAGGTTCAAGTGCATGGCGACGGCGTCGGGTTTGGCGTGCTGATAGACGATATCCAGAATTTCACCGGCAACCCAGCCGTCCTTCTCCTGCAGAGTGCGCACCGGCGTATCGATCGGATTGGCGACGCTGGTACCCGGCGGCAGCTTCAGGGCCTCCAGGAGTCCGCGCGTTGCCGGATCGAAGGGCAGCACATTCAGGCCGACACTCGCAAAAGTGTCGCTTCCCAGGACGCTTGAGCCGCCGCCATTGCCGAACAGCGTAACCAGGTTGGTCGGCTTGGATGACCGAAGCGTCAGAAATTGCAGCGCCAGCAGGGCGTCTAGAAACTCGTCAACGGTCGAAACCATAGCCACTGGTAGCTGGCTTGGGAGCGCCTCCCATGCCCGCTCGTCACCGGCGAGCGCGCCGGTATGCGAGGCTGCCGCCAGGCGCCCTTGGCGTGAACGGCCGCCCTTGAGGATGACTACAGGCTTTATTGCTTTGGGTGAGCGAAGCAGATCGAAAAAGGCCCGGCCGTTTTTGATGTCCTCCAGATAGAGACCAATCACTTTCGTCTGCGGATCTTCGAGATAGTACTCGACCAGCTCGTGCGGAGCGACATCGGCGCTGTTGCCGATAGTTACCAGCCCGCTGAAGCGCAGACCCCGCCATTCCCCGCGCTTGACGATATCGGTCGACAGTCCGCCGGACTGCGACACAATACCCACGGTCCCGACGGTCTTGGGCGCATTCTGCGGGAATGTGAGGCCGCCCCGTGGCGAGTAGGTCCCCAAAGTGTTCGGACCGAGCACCCGCACCCCTGCGGCACGCGCCTTTTCGATCAAAGTGCGTTCGAGCGCTATTCCTTCTTCGACCTCACCGAATCCGGATGAGATCACCTGCGCAATGCGGCAGCGGCCATTCGCTTCCGCAATCGCGCCGGGAATGCGTTCGGCTCCGATGGCGACATAAGCATAGTCGACCGGCTCGGGCGTGCGGCCCAAACTTGGGTAGGCATTCAGCCCTTCGACTTCCGCTGCGCTCGGATGGATCGGATAGATGTGCCCCGCATAGCCGAAAGCCTTCATGCGGCGGATGAAGGTATTGGCGATCACCACATCCTTGGTTGATGCACCCAGCACCGCGACGGTCTTTGGCTCAAACAGTGGCTTGAAGCGATCGAGTGCGGATATCGATTGATCGGGCGACGCAGTTATGGCGGTGGCGGCAGAGGGCTGCGACAGGATGAAGCGTGCGTCGGCGGCCACGGCGCCCTTGCTGGAGACGATCACCGGATTGAGATCGATTTCGGCCACCATGCCGGCGGTCTTCATCATGATTCCGTCGGGACCGCCGACCTTCAAAATAATGTCGATCAGCGCCTGCTTGTCGACGCCGGCCTCGCCGCGCACGCCGTCAAGCAGGGCCGCGCTTTTGAGTTCGGCGATCATGTCGGATGCTTCCGCCACCGTGATCGGACAGAGGCGGAAGGAGACGTCTTTCAACACTTCGACGAAAATGCCGCCGAGCCCAACCATGATCATCGGGCCAAACTGCGGATCATTGAGGCCACCAATGACGATTTCGCGCCCGGCCGCAATCATCTCTTCGACAAGCCAGCCCTCGACCGGTTTACCCGCGATCCCGGGCTTTCCGCCCATGACGGCGATCGCCTGCGCGACGCCTCCGGCATCCGCGACATTGAGCGCGACGCCGCCGGCGTCCGATTTGTGCAAAATCTCGCGCGAGACGACCTTCACGGCGAAGGGCGGCGTGAGTCCACCCAGCGCGGCAACGGTGACATCCGCGCTGGCAACGATAACGGATTTCGGCACGTGAATGCCAAAGGCGTCCAGAAGCGCCTTTCCGGCTTTTTCATCGAGCGCTGCCCGACCCTCGCTGCGTGCGCGAGCGATAATGTCCTGATACATCGACTGGCTCAAAAACTGGTGGGCCAAGTACGCATTAGATGCTGGCCCAGCCCTCCCGAGCGACGACGGCGATGCACGTCGAACATGCGGATCAGGAATGCGCGGGTTTCTTGTGGCTTGATCACATCGTGTGCCGAAAAGATGCGCGCCATGTCCCAGATTTCGAGGTCTTTCTGGATGTGCGCCAGCGCATCCTCGAAGCCCTCGTCTGCGGCCGACAGATTGTGCACGATATTGGTGGCAAACACCGGATCCATGAAGCTGACTTCGGCCATTGGCCACGCCACCATGGTGTCATTATGCGCGCCCCCGCCCATCGCCACATAAGCGCGGCCATAGGCTTTGCGGGCGATGACCGTGATTTGCGGCACAGTTGTCAGACAGGTCGCGTTCATGAAGTTCATGATCTGACCCGGCGCTCCACGGCGCTCGGCCTCAAGCCCGACGACAAAGCCCGGCGTATCCATGATGCGAACGAGCGGAATGTTGAAGCTATCGCAAAGAACGGTAAAATCTACGCATTTGCGGCAGGCATCCGCCGACAGCGCGCCGCCGCCAACGGCGGGATTGCTGGCTATAACCCCGACCGATTGTCCGTTGAGCCGGGCCAGTCCGACAATCGCCGGTTTTCCGAAGCGCGGCTTGATTTCGAAAAAACTGTCGCGGTCGAAGATCACCTCGACTATCTTCTTCATATTGTAGACCTGCGTACGCTTCTCCGGCAGGACATCGAGAATTCGCTCCTGTCCCTCGCCCGATCCCTCTGTGACCTGCGCGACCGGCGGCAGCTCGCCATTGTGGCTGGGCATGTAGGACAGGAAGCGGCGAATCGTCGCCATCGCCTCCTCGTCCGTATCGACAAATTGATCGATGAGGCCAGTCTGCTCTGCGTGCAGCCGCCAGCCGCCAAGCTCTTCCAAATCGACCTTCTCGCCGGTCGCCATCGACACCAGGCGCGGGCTCGACACCGACATAATCGAGCCCTTCTTCATGACCGCAAAGTCCGCGCAACAGCAAAGCCACGCGGAGGAGCCAAACGATGTGTCGAGCGCGGCGGCCACCCAGGGCGTGTCGCGCATCCGCCGGAACTGGGTAATGTCATTGCCGAGAAGATTGCCCATCCCTTTGGAACCCATGGCGTCGGGCAGGCGGGCGCCGGTCGATTCCCCGATATGAACGAAGGGCATGCCGCGCTCGGTGCAAACCTTGCGGATGTAGCCCATCTTTCTTGAATTGGTCGCACCCGTGGAGGCACCTTTGGTGGTGAACTCATTCACCACCACGCCCACGTCGCGTTTATCGATCTTTGCGAAGCCGGTAATCTTGCCGTCACGCGGAGTGTCTGCGGCATCGCCATCGATCGCGGACGCTCCGAGCAAGCCCAGTTCGATAAAGCTGTCCTTATCGATCAGCACATTCAGGCGTTCTTCGGCGTTGAGCTGGCCGCGTTCCTTGCGCTTGGCGAGCTTCGCCGGGCCGCCCATGGTTTTGGCCGCCAGTTTGCGCTTTTCAAGTTCGGCCAGCAGCGCGTCATGAGCCATGCGACATCTCCTTCACGCGTCCACCTTCAAAATGAAATTCCAACTTGGCCGTGGTGAATCTCTCAACGGCGTCGCGGTCCAGTGCGGGCCGGTACTCGGCAGGCAGCCGAATACTGCCGTCGGCGAAAATCAAAGGCGGATCGAGGAGCCGGTCCTTTGGCTTGAGGAAGCCGTTGAATTCCCCGGCGTTGCGAATTGTGCTGCGCGCAACGCAGGCTTCCAGCCAACTCTGCACTTCGCTGCCAAGACCGTCGCCTAGCACCGGCTCCATCCCGCCGGTCCGCACGCGCAGCAGTCCTTCATGCAACCGCTCAAGGCTGCCAAACCGCTTGAGTTTGAGTTTGCAAAAACGAACATTGGCAATGCCGCCGGCCCGCTCGATATCGTCGAGGGTGCAGATCGGTTCGTCCAGCATCAGCGGAACGGTGGACGCTGCCGCAACCGCCGCGTTGGCGTCCCAGTCATCGGAATCGCACGGCTGCTCGAAAAGTTCGATCCCGGTCGGATCGAGCGCCGAGGCAAAACGCATTCCCTGGTCACGATTGAAGGCGCGATTGGCATCCAGGCGAAGGGTGGCGCGATTGCCGACTGCCTTCTGAATGTGGTCGACACGCGCGAGATCGGCGTCGACGTCTTTGCCAACCTTCACCTTGAAGGTGCGGAAACCTTGCGCGAGCCAGACTTCGATTTCTTTCTCAATGCTAGGCTTGTCCATCGCATTGACTGGCGTCAGCAGGGGCAATGTTGTCTCAGCATCGCAGTCAAGCAGCGGGTGATTTTCGAGAACTTCGATGGCGCAGGCCAGCGCGGTGGTCGCCACCTTGCTGGTTTCGAAATGCACGAGCAATTCAGCCTTGGCGGTCTTGAGGTCGCGCCCGAGCATCTGCGGAATTCGCTCGCGCATGAAGGCCCAGCCGCCCTCACGAGTTTCCTCACTAGACCCCGGAGAAATGTGGCCGTCGGCGAAACCGGTCCGGCCGCGATCGTCGGCCACCTCGACCAGATAAGGCTCGAATTCCTCGAACGTCCGATATGACAGACGGTAGGGCCGGATCAGCGGCAGGCGAAGCCGCCGCAGTGACAGAGACATGAGTTTTGGCATTGTCCCGGCTTCCCGTTTGGATCAGTGGCGCAACCGGCAGTGGCTCCGCCAGGGATGCGGACACACTCAAGGTCGTGGATATGGGCCTTGAGCATAGTTGTTGCGATTACTACTACGGCGTCATAGGCTGTGCAACGGCAGGCGGGCACCGCGCCGGTGACGTCCGGCAATCGAATTATAAAAACCTCCCAGCAAAGGGAGGAGCGAAAGGAACAACGGAACAGGGAGGACACAATGCGCGCCAGCGCGATAACGATCACCGCACTAATCGCCGCTCTGGCGGGCCAGCTGCCCGCGCGAGCCGAGTACCCGGATCATCCGGTTCGCTACGTGCTACACGTTTCGCCTGGCGGCGCGACCGATGTGATGGCGCGCAAGCTCGGTGCCGAGCTTCAGCGTGTGCTCGGCCAACCCTTCGTCATAGAGAACAGAGCGGGCGGACGCGGCGCTTCGCAAATGGTTGAGCTAACGCGGGCGGCGCCGGATGGGTACACCATCGGTTCGGTGACCAACACGCACCTTGCCGCATTTCACCAGACGCTCACCCAGTACAAGGTCGACAGCCTCTCCTGGATCGCCAAGCTGGTGTACGAGCCATATGTGTTCGTGGTGCGAAAAGACAGCCCCGTGCAGGACATGCAAGGTCTGCTTAAGACGATCAAAGACCAGCCTGGAAAGATCATTATCGCCGGATTCGTGCGTGGTTCAGGCAGCCATGTCGCCTGGGAAATGCTGATGCAAGCAGCTAAGCTGCCGAGCAACAGCGTCAACTGGGTTCCCTACGACAGCGTGGGCGATGGTGTTACGGCGGTCCTCGGCGGCCATGGATTGGCGACGGTTGCCTACGCCGGGCTCGTCAAGGATCACGTCACCGCCGGCAATCTCCGCGTCATCGGCGTCATGACCGACAAAAGGCTCGATGACCTTCCCTCGGTCCCGACGCTCAAGGAACAAGGGATCGACGTGCCGACAAGCTGGCAGCAATGGCGCGGCGTGGTCGGCCCGAAGGGAATGCCGGCCGACCTTCAAAACAAAGTCGCCGGCGCGATCCAAAAAATCATGAACACCGACGAGATGAAGACCTTCGTTCACAACGACTCACTGGTCATGGACTATATGGGTCCGGCGGACTTCACTAAATTCGTCACCGATCAGGACAAGATCACGGTCGATTGGCTGAAGCAGCTCGGCTTCCTCAAATAGCTGCGGTCTACACATGACCATGAATATCGACGAGCAACTGGCCCGCCTCAATCATCTGCGATCCGGGCCAACGGTGTGGAGCCGTGAGAGGGTGTCGTTTAGAGCGCCGTTGCTCGACATCATCGCCGGCGTCGTCCTGACGCTGCTTGCGCTCTGTCTGTGGTTCGGCGCGGATTATATCGACAACAGCACCAACGGCATCATGGGGCCGGCGGGCTTCCCGCGCGGCATTGCCTTGATCTTCGGCGTTACGTCGCTGTTGATGGCAATTCAGGGCGTTAACGATCTCCGCAACGAGCGTAACGGCGTAAATGTAGGCGTCGATCAGCCGCTGGCAGTCGTTGCAAATTTGGCGCTCGTTGTCGTCTATCCGATCCTGCTCGGCCATTTCGGCTACTACCTTGCCACCGGGCCGTGGCTGTTGGCGCTTCTGTTCGTGACCGGCTTTCGCAAGCCGGTTCCGATGCTGCTCTGCGCTGGCGGATTTTTGGCCGTCACGAAACTCGTCTTTGAAATGCTGGTCGGAATTCCGCTGCCTTGAGGATGCTTACCGATGTTGGCCGGCTTCACCATCGCTCTCCATAATCTTGCGACGTGGCATGTCGCCGCCGCGCTCATCGTCGGTATGATCGTTGGCTATGTCGTCGGTGCCCTCCCCGGAATGTCTTCGAGCGTCGGCATCGCTTTGTTGATTCCGTTCACCTTCGGATTAAGCCCGGTGGTGTCGATCGTGATGCTCGTCACTTTGTACATGGCGACCGAATACGCGGGCGCGATCCCGGCCATTCTGGTGAACACTCCCGGAATTCCAGCCGCGGCCATCACCGCCCTCGACGGCCACCCAATGAGGCTGCGAGGCGAGGCCGGTGCCGCCTTGACCCTGTCGATCCTCAGCGCCGCCTTCGGCTCGATCGTCAGCACCTTGCTGTTGATCGGAACGTCGACAACGCTGGCTTCGATCGCACTGGCGTTCGGGCCGGCCGAATATTTCGCGATTGCCGTGCTCGGCCTTAGCCTGATTTCGTCGCTATCCGGCCACTCAATGCTCAAGGGATTTGTCGGATTGTCGTTCGGTCTGGCAATCGGCCTGATCGGCACCGACCCGATCGATGGCGTTACCCGCTACGTTTTTGCCGACAGTCTGCTGAGCGGCGTCGGCTTTCTGCCCGCCCTGATCGGCCTGTTCGCGCTGTCCGGTATTTTTGCCATGGTCGAGAGGTCGGCGGACCCGACCGAGCCGCTGCGGGACCTTCCAAGCGTGTTCGGGCAATTCGGACTGATGAAGCCGCATTTTTGGACGCTTCTCCGAAGTACCGTGATCGGCTACTTGGTCAGCGTGGTGCCAGGGCATGGTGCCACGATTTCCGCAATTGTCGCCTACGCCTTCCAAAAGCGGATGTCGAAGTCTCCGGAGACATTCGGCAACGGGAACCCCGAAGGTGTGGTCTCCGCCGAGAGTGGGGCAAACGCCTCGGTCGCCGGCGCGCTTGCGCCGATGCTGGCCTTAGGCATCCCGGGCTCGGCAAGCACCGCGGTTCTGATCGGCGCGTTGACGTTGCATGGCGTTCAGCCCGGGCCGTTGCTGTTCGTGAAGAACCCGGAAATTCCCTATTCGATTTTCATTGCCATGATCGTCACCATGCCCTTCATGGTGGTATTGGGACTCGGCGGCGTGCGCCTTTGGGTGCGAGTGACCCAAATTCCAAAAAGCGTTATCGCCCCCCTCGTCACCGCTTTGTGCCTGCTGGGCAGCTACGCGTCTCAGAATGATATTTTTGCGATATGGACGACGATTTTTTTTGGGATTGTCGGCTATTTGCTAAAGAAAATCGACGTCCAGCCTGCGCCCATTGTTCTCGCGCTCGTGCTTGGCTACCTCACGGAAACAAACTTCCGGCGCGCCTTGATTGGATCGTCCGGCGACCCATTGGTCTTTCTATCGTCACCCATCGGCGTCATTTGTATGGTGCTGGCGGTTGCCGTGTTCCTCTTGCCATTGATCAGAAGCAAACAAAACACTCACGTAACCACCGAGGCTCCTGCGGTGCATTGAACACCTAACGAAGGACGGCCGGTGACCTGACCCGGTATACGCGATTCCGCCGAGCATTACGCTCGGTGTCTGACCAGAAACGGCCTTATGGGAACGCTATGGGAACGAGCGGAAGGACCGAGCGCTCGGGTATTAAATCTAAATAGGGAAATGGCGCGCCCGGAGAGATTCGAACTCCCGACCCCCAGATTCGTAGTCAGCCGCTCCAATGACCGAGCCATCCGCCTGCGTTCCAGCCCAATCGCCCCTGGGGTACCTTGCGTCGTGCGATTGCCGTGCGATTCGCACGGGATGTCTCAGAAACTGGCGCGCCCGAACGGATTCGAACCGCTGACCCCCAGATTCGTAGTCTGGTGCTCATTCAGTGGACGCGAGCCTATGTGATGTGGCGCTCAGATTTGCATCGCCCGCGTCCTGGCCCGACGGGCCATGGGCGAGTAAGCGGCCGCCCGCGTGGCCCATGCGGACGGTTACGCTACTGCTGTGGATAGGATCATCCAATCGACCAGAAACTGGTTCGGCCTTTCCGGAGACAGTTCGTTGCACAAGGGATCCTTTCTCAAGCAGCGGTGGCTTGAAGTAGGTCGGACGTCACCGTGACGATCGTGAACGGAGTCAAATGATCACGACCACTATCTGCGACCGGCCCAAATCGAGCCAGATCGATGGTATCGGCCAGAGTTGGATTTGCCGACGGGGCACCCCTATAGCCCTTTTCCTCGTGGTACCTATTTGGTACCTGCGGACGCGCAAACAGTCACAACAAGTTTGCCGTGTCTCCAAGCATTTGATTGTGCGAGTGATTTGGTGGGCGCACCAGGGCTCGAACCTGGGACCCGCTGATTAAGAGTCAGCGGCTCCACTGACTGAGCCGTCCGCCCTCATCCGCCCATGGGCACCTTGCACTTGTCGTGCGAATGCCGTGCGAATCGCACGGAATGTCTCTGAAAATGGCGCGCCCGAAGAGATTCGAACTCCTGACCCCCAGATTCGTAGTTTGGTGCTCTATCCAGCTCAGCTACGGGCGCTGATGCAGCTACCGGTAAATTGGGCCACCGGAGCGGGCATAGCTGTCGTTTTGATTCCCCATTTGCGCAACGGAATACCGTTCCGAGCTTGGGGCAGCGTCCCGCATGGGTATTTCACGATTCGTATCCGAAACGCCTGGGCGGGATTAAGTTGATGGGCACCTGATGATTGACGCAGTCTGGAAAAATGATCTGCGCGGAATTGCCATATTTAGATTAGGACGATGTACGTCGTTTCAACTCGCTAACAAAATACAGTTTCTTATCGAGTGGTCATCTCCGCAGGCATTGCAATGTTTCCGTTGCGGTTATAGTCGGCAGCCTTACAATACATTCGAGTTTCAAATTAGCATCGAATGATTGGCAAACGCGCAAAAATCCTTGCTCAAGCGCACGTCGAAGACCTACTGTTCTTCGCCGAACACACCCGACACCCGATCCGCAACCAGGTGATCGTGCTGTTGTCGTTGAAGGCTGGCCTGCGTG
>OCZT010003577.1_pt1 | contig 15818 bp, 12 predicted proteins | sample 1539031 | NCBI WGS metagenome assembly OCZT01 (sample SAMEA3539308, study PRJEB22396) | soil metagenome | biome: tundra; feature: field; material: soil | place: USA | collected 2010-05 | depth 0.15 m | reverse complement strand
GGTCCAGCGATTCCTCTGTATCGGCATAGATGCGGATAGAGTCGCGCCACTTGCCGCCGAGCATCTGGTAAACGGGGATGTTGTAGACCTTCCCGGCGATATCCCATAGCGCCATCTCGACCGCGCAAACGCCCCCGGCTTGTCGCGCGTTGCCGCCAAACTGCGCAATCTTCTGGAAGAGGTAGTCGATCCTGAGAGGGTTCTCGCCGAGAAGCCGGCTCTTTAACACCAGCGCATATTGCGGACCCGCGATGTCGCGCACCTCACCCAAACCGTAAACGCCCTGATTGGTGTCGATGCGAATCAGGACACAGGGGCTCGGTCCGGGTTTGACGACAACTCCGTAGCGCATGTCGGTGATCTTCAACGTCGACGGGCTTGAGGCTTGATTCACGTTCTTGATTGCCGGTTCGGTTGCTTCCGCAGTTCTGGCAAGAGCGCCGCCTGCCAGCATGGCCAATCCTGTCTTTAGAACGCTGCGGCGGTTGAAGTTTTTCCTGTTGTCATCGGACATGTTCGCGGTTTCCTTTGCAAGCAGTGTAGACGGAGCAGATTGGTTTGTGGAAGAATCCTACACCGTAACCCAAATTGATTCTGGAGCGTGTCGTGGGCAAAACCGAAATTTCACGGAGAAGCTTGATCAAGGGAATGGCAACAACGGCGCTGGCGCCAGCGCTGTTGCCAGTTGCGGCCGCGGCCCAGTCCGAGAAGAAGCCGTGGTGGCTTGGCGACGGCATGCCGCAGGAAAGCGCTGGCACGCCGAACATTGCCCTGCCGATCAATCTGCGCGATGGCCCCACTGAGGAGTCCATTCGCGGTCTGGTCGAGATCGGAGTCTATCACGCCTTCAGCGGCGGCCCCGCACTGCCGTGGAGCGTCAGCCAGCTTCAGCCGTGGGTAGACAAACTCAAGGCGGGCGGCATTGCGCTCGGCAACCTGATGATCGGCGGCTTTCCCAACACCATATACGGGCGGCCCGGACGCGATGAGGAGATTGAGAAGGTAAGGCAATCGATTCAGGCCGCGGGCCAGGTGGGCATCCCCGTCGTCGAGTACAACTTCTATGCGCATCGGGCGATTGAAGGCTACTTCGAAGAGGTTGGCCGCGGCGGCGCCGGATTAACCGGTGTGGACTATGACCGGATGAAAGGCCTTCAACCATTACCTGAAGAAGGCACGCACACGCTGAGCGAAATGTGGGCCAACATCACGTATTTCCTGAAGGCCGTGATTCCGGTTGCGGAAAAATCGAACGTTCGCCTGGCGCTGCATCCCAATGACCCGCCGTTTCCCATGAGCCGCGGATCGCAGCAGATCATGGCAACGCTCGACGGCTGGAAACACCTGATCGAGATTGTTGACAGCCCCGCGAACGGCATCACTTTCGACTGCGGAGTGACGCAGGAGTTAGGAGAAGATCCGGTTGCGGTCTGCCGCTACTTCGGTTCCAGGGACCGCATCAACCATATGCACTACCGCAACCCCCACGTGATGAAGCCCTACGTGAAGTACGTCGAAGGCTTTATCGATGAGGGCGACGTGAACATGTTCGCGATAATGCGCGAACTCGTAAAGCAGAAGTATCCGCGCGAATTGAATCCGGAACATCCGCGGGGTCTTGACTATGACCGCGCGCGCGGCCCCATCAAAGGCTATCCGGGCGGAGGCGGCTATGGCGGCGACCTTTACGACGTCGCCTATGCAAAGGCGATGCTTCAGGCCGCGCTGGTTGTTGAAAGAGCTGGATAAATCCCTGTTTCCTCGGAGGCCGCTGGAGCATACATGGTTGAGTGGCCTCCGGTAGTTATCCGCCCGATTACTGCTCCTTGGCCGGAGAGTTCCCGATTGCTGCCAGTCGCGTATCTGGATTGACGATGAGCCATGCCAGGGCGCCAACGGTGGCTAGCATCGCCGCCGTCAGAAAAGATGCTTCCCATCCAAAGTGCGATGCAATCAATGGCGTAAGCGAGGCCGTAGCGGCGCCGCCCACTTGGCCGCCCATGTTCATTGCACCGGAAACCACTCCTGCGTGTTGGCCTGCATAGTCGGCAGTTACTGACCAGAAGCAACTCTGTGACACGTACAAAGCTCCAGCCCCGCATGCCAGCACAATGCTTGCAACCCCGGCGTTATGCGCTCTCGATCCCACCAGCAAAAGGACCGCGGTGAATCCAAGCGCGCAAGCCGGCAGGAAGCACCGTCCCGCGCGCGCGCTGTAGTTGCGTGCGAGCCAGTCGCTCGCAACTCCACCGCTGAGCGAGCCCACCGTCATGGCGATGAACGGAAGCATGGAGTACAGCGCGCTGGTCTTCAGGTTAAGTCCGCGCACTTGGGCCAGATAGATATAAAACCAGCTGAAGAAAATCCAGGCCACATACCCATAAGTGAAGTAACTGAATGTGACAGCCAGGACTTCTTTGCTTCTGCAAATCGTTCCCCATGGCGCAGAGGCTTTGGATTCCGGCCGGCCATCCGTAGTGACAGCCTTCCTCTTCAAGTCGCCGCGTCCATTGACGATGTGCTCCAGTTCGCCGGAACGCACCAAGGGGTGTTCTTCAGGAGTATTGCGCGCGGCCAGGTACCAGACTACTCCCGCAACAATGCCCAGCGTCGCGCAGAACCGGAATGAAGCGCGCCACCCATGGGCCAGAATGATTGCCGTCAGCAGAGGCGGACTGAGTCCGGCCCCCAACCCCACGCCGGCAAAGATGATCCCGTTGGCTTTGCCCCGTTCCGCGATGGGAAACCAGCGCTCGACAAACTGATTGGCTGCAGGAAACATGACTGCCTCGCCGGCCCCGAGTGAAAACCGAATGGCAACCAGCAAAAACAAAGCGCCAGGCACGAAGGGCGGAGCGAAGGCGGTCAAGGCGATAAAGAGTCCCCACCACATCACGCTGATAGCAAGAAGGCGGCGCGAGCCAAAACGCCGCGCCAACACTCCGCCAGGGATCTGGAAGCAGGCGTAGCCGATAAGGAATGCGCTGGAAATCCATCCCAGATGAACATTGTCAATCCTGAATTCTTCCCTGAGGTGGATTCCGGCGATCGCGATATTGGTGCGATCCATGAAGGCCACGGCGCTGAGCACCATGATCCACGCTACCAGCAGATAGCGGATGGGCAGGCCGTTGCCGGACTTTCTTGACAGATCAGAACTCATCGCGGGCTTTCTGATTCTTGGCTGTGATGCACATGGATCGCTCTTGAAGCTGCGCCCAGTCAAATCTGCTTGGTCTCAAGGCCAGCCAAACTCAGTGGTCCGCGTGCTCCTTTGCCTTGGCCAGCATCAAATCAAACTTGCTGCGCGTCATCTTCAGTTTCTCGGGATGGGCGTCGATCCATTTGGCGAGGCCATCGTACTTTGCCGTGGTCCACCCTCCCTCGAACTCGGCTCCATTCTTCCCTTCCCTGTTCAGCTCAAAGTTGAAGTCGTCCTTGAGGCCGGTGAACTCCGCTGTATCGATCGCCTCTTCCGCCAGGATTGCGGGGATGAAGAGAACGCCCTCAGGCTTGGCCAGCACCAGGTCGCCCGGCAACACGACTGCCCTCCCAATGCGAATGGGTGCATTGATCGCCGTCAATCCCATCTCGGCCCAGGCTGAAGGGTCGTAACCACGATAGAACCCGTTGAAGTTGGGGATCTCACGGTTCTCCTCCTGGTCCCGGATGCCGCCATCGAATACGAAACCCGTGTGCGTATGCGCAGCCACGGCGTTGCCAAGATTCGAACCGATCAAGGTGCCTTCGACGATCTTGCCAAATCCGTCGGCAACGTAGACGTCTCCGATTTGAAGTTCATTGATGGGCCACATGTTGTTTCCGCCCACGCGGCCTTCCGCCTTGCCCTCGGCTTGAATAGCCTTGACCATGTCCGGCCGCGTGGGCATGTACTGCGCCGTCAGAGCCCGGCCGGCAAAGGGCTTTTCAATATGGAGAGCCTGCCATCCCGCTTCAAATTGATTGTTGTACCCTTTCGAGCGCATGAAGTCCCATATGTCTTCAATGGAGATGTCCACCGCGCGCTTGAGCAGCGAATCCGGCACCTTGGGCCGCCCGTCGGGGAACCGGTCGCCCTTCCAGTCCGAGGTGTAAAACAGCATCTGGTCGCGCGTCATCTTGACCTGGCTCATTGCAGGCGATGCGCCGCAAAGCGCGCCAACCAGCAAAATAGATACGATCACAATCTTCATAAAACTCTCCGTGTTGTAGCTTTCACTTCTGCATCCCGACACCGACCAATGAAATGTCAGGATTGGGCTTTCGCTTCGGCCCGGTCCTTCAATGCCTTCATGTACGCAAATCCGTAAGCCTGCTCGGCGTAGTGCCCACCGACAACTTCCGGAGTGTGGTCGAGAATCACGATGCCGTCATATCTGACTTCCACCAGCGCGTCCATGATCTTCGACATATCGTAATACCCGTTGTCCATGAAGGTCTCAATGAAATGCGGAAGCGGCGCGCTCACGTTGCGGAAATGAATCTTCCATATTTTCTCCGCGCCAAAGTACCGGATCATCTCCGCCGGATCCTTGTGCGTCAGCTCGCGGCCGCCTTCAAGCCAGGTGCCGCAGCACAGGCAGATGCCTACGTTGGGACTGTTGGCAATTTCCATCGCCCGTTTATAGCCTTCAAAATTGGAAAAGATACAGCGCGGCACTCCGGCAAGCTCGGGCACCGGCGGGTCGTCGGGATGAATTCCGATGCGCACATTATTTTCCTCCGCCACTGGCGCCACTTGCTTGATGAAATACGTGTAGTTATCCCATATCTCTTCCTTCGTAAACTTACGGCCATGTGAGAGCGGTTCATAGAACTTCTGGTCGATCCAGTAGCCCACCTTGTTCGGGCTGGCCATGTCGAATTCCCTGGCTTTCGCTCCACGCACCACCGCTGTGCCGCTGCTCCAGATGCCGTTGCCCATGTGGGCATAAGTTGTGTAATAGATTCCGGCCTTTCCCAGGTTACGCAGATATTGCTTGTACTCTTCTATCTTCTGGTCGCGGCCGGGAAGGTTCAGTGTAACTTCCGGCATGTTATGGACGCTGTAGTTGCCGATATTCCAAACGGTTATGCCGGCGTCGGCATAGCGCTTCTTGATCTGCATGAAGCCTTCGGCGGTCCTGAGATCGGGAGTCGACCCTACACTTACATATTCGGCGCCAGCCTGCTTCCAGAAGAGAAGCTCTTCGTCAGTCGGCTTGGCGGATCCCTGGCCGCATAGCTTCATGCCCGGCGCATTCTTATGAACGGATGCCGAAGCGGTAGTCTCGGCAGACAGCAGAGCGGCTGCGCCAAGTGCGCCGCCGACAGCCAGTTTGACGAACTCCCTGCGGTCCGGACTGAACCTGTCGTTGGCCCCGGGTACAGTTCCAATTTCCGAAGATACATCTCCCATGGAGCGACTCCTTTGCAACATATTTATAGTGGTTTCCCTGCGACGAGCAAGTATACCGCCCACCACTTGCCCGCTGACTACCCCGCGCTGGCCTCTACTGCTTGATCACTGTTCCGTCGCGCAAACGCAACTCGCCCCAGCCGCCATTGAGCGGGCTGGCCGTAAACGGCGCCTTTGCGGCTTCTTTTTCGTCGATCTCAATTCCCCAACCCGGCTTCTCGTTGACCCAAAGGTATCCGTCCTTCATTTCAGGGCAACCCTGGAAGATGGCCTTCGTTTGCTCATTGAACGCCGAATACTCCTGGATCCCGAAGTTGTAACTAACCAAGTCAAGAGTGGCGTTGGCCGCGTGGCCCACCGGCGATACATCGCCCGGCCCATGCCACGCCGTCTTCACGCCGTACTGCTCGGCAAGGATGGCAATCTTGCGCGCCGGGCTGAATCCGCCCACCTGCGACACGTGCACGCGGATGTAGTCGATCAGCTGTTCCTCGATTAGCGGCTGCCACTCATGTGGACTGTTGAATAGCTCGCCCATGGCAATGGGCGTAGCACAATTCTGGCGGATCTGGCGAAAATAGCCCAGGTCCTCCGGCGACAGAGGATCTTCAAGAAAGAACATCCGGTACTGCTCGGCCTCTTTGCAGAACTGCACTGCCTGGTTGGGCGTCAAGCGTTCGTGCATATCGTGCAGCAACTCAACTTCATCGCCCAGCTCGCGACGGCACACTTCAAGCAGTTTCAGCGCCCGCCGCATCTGGTAGGCGGGTTCAAAGAGCGGTTGATCATGGAGCGCCTTCATGCGGGTGCCGCCGCCATGAGCCGCGCCGTAGCCTGCCATCCCCGGAAGCTCCACCTGCACGCGCACCTTGCGGAATCCCTGTGCCATAAACTTCTTTGCGTTCTCGACCACATCCTCAAACTCCGCGCCACTGGCGTGCGTGTAGCAATCGACAGCCTCGCGGCATTTCCCGCCGGCGAGCTGATAGACGGGCATGCCGGCCTGGCGCCCCTTGATATCCCAGAGCGCCTGGTCGACGCCGCTGAGAGCGTTATTCAACACCGGGCCGTTCTTCCAGTAAGAACTGTCGTAGCAGGACTTCCAGATATCTTCGATCCGGTCAGTAGTTTTGCCAAGCAGGAAGGGCTTGAGATATTTCTCGACCGCGGGCTTGACCAGGTCCGCCCGTTGGGTAAAGGTCGCGCAGCCGTAGCCGTAAAGCCCCGGCTGATCGGTGGTGATCTTGACCACGGTCAGGCGCACACCCGCGGGCTGGCATTCGATAACGCTGATATCTTTGATCCGCGGCGCAGGCGTTCCACGGGTGGAATGCGCAACCTGCTCATCCGCGGCAGCCAAGCGCGGAGCCAGGGCCAGCATTCCCGATCCTGCGATTGCCTTCAACAAATTACGACGCTGTATGGACATTTCTTCACCCGCCACAACTCAAACTGCATACCTCGAAATCCAACGGAGGAAAGAGCAAAATTACGCATGTTGCCGATTTGATATTCCCACGACGAGCAAGTATATCGCCCGCTCACCCCATCCCAACGCACCGCCTTCTTTTAAGCCAGCGCAAACTTGCGGCACTGCTCCTCGTGGATTAACCGTCTTTCCTTCTTGCCAGCGCGCGCTGGTTTGGATACCATCGGGACCAGACAGCGGACCCGAAAACGGGCAGGAGGCACTATGAAGAGGGACGTCAACCGCAGAGAATTCCTCCAGGGCGTGAGCGCCGCGGCCCTGGGACTATACCTCCCTTTAACCCGGCTTTTTGCCGCCTCATCGGCTCCCACGGCGCCGGTGGCCGTTGCCAAATGCGATACCTATGGGCCCGAGGTCGTCCCGGCTCTGGAAAAGATGTTTGACCAGATCGGCGGACTTAAAAAGCTGGTCTACGGGAAGACCGTGGCCATCAAGGTGAACGTGACAGGCACCTCATCGGATCGCTACAAGGGAATGACGCAGGGGCAGACCTACTGGGTGCATCCAGAGGTGGTCAGCGCGACTGTTCACCTGATTGGCAAGGCAGGCGCGAAACGGATTCGCATTGTGGAGAGCCCGACTGGATCGAAGATCCCGACTCTCGAGGAGTTTCTGACCCAGGCCGGCTGGGAGCTTTCCGACATTACCCGCGCCGCCTCCGGAGTGGAGTTTGTCAACACCAACTTCGCCGGTCCATCCAAGAAATACACGCGCCTCTGGGTTCCCGGCGGCGGCCTGGTTTTCAAAGCGTACGACGTGAATGCCGCCTACCAGGACTGCGACGTGTTCGTCTCACTGGCCAAATTGAAAGAGCACAGCACGGCCGGCATTACTTGCGCGATCAAGAACCTGTTTGGCGTTCCTCCGACGAATATTTATGGGGAGCACGCGGGAATCGACGAGCCCAGCGCGGAACCGGCCGGAGGGCGTTCGATGCTGCACATTGGCAACCGCCAGCCGTCGAAGAGCGCGCTTTCGGAGCTGTACCCCAACTCGTCGCGCGATCCCGGCTACCGCGTCCCGCGCGTCACAGCCGACCTTGTAGCCATGCGGCCGATTCATCTGAGCGTGATCGACGGTATTGACACCGTGGCCGGCGGCGAAGGCCCGTGGGTGAAGAACTTCCGCGCGGTCCATGCCGGAGTGCTGGTTGCAGGCATGAATCCGGTTACCACGGATGCCGTTTGCACCGCGCTGATGGGATTCGATCCCATGGCCGAAAAGGGAACACCGCCCTTTGAAAAGTGCGACAGCACCCTCAAACTAGCCGAGCAACTTGGGATTGGTACCCGCGACCTGAGTCGCATTGAAGTGATTGGGCTGCCCATCGCAAAGGGCCGGGTCGAATTCCGCAAGGCATGAGAACTCGGTATTTTCGCCATCGCCGATGAACAATAGAGCTGCGCGAAACAACGCGCAGCTTTTTTATGCCACCGTATTTTCAAGCGTGCCAATCGGGTCGATGGTGATACGGATGCGGTCTCCGCTGGCGAGCGTAAACGTGTCCGGCGGAACGACACCCGTTCCCGTCATCAGGAAAGTGCCAAAAGGGAATATGTTGTCGCGGAACAGAAATTCTACAAGGCTCGCCGGCGCGCGCTTGAGTTCGGCCAACGTCGTGGCGCCGGAAAACTCGGCTCCGCCGTTTCGGGAAATTTCGATACGGATGGGTGTAGAGACCGGTAGCGCCTCAGGGCTGATCAACACGCATGGGCCCAACGCGCAACTGCCGTCATAAACTTTGGCCTGGGGAAGATAGAGCGGATTCTCTCCCTCGATATCGCGCGAGCTCATATCGTTGCCAACCGTGTAGCCGATGATCTGGCCTCGATGATTGATGAGCAGCGTCAGTTCCGGCTCCGGAACACTCCACTTGGCGTCGCTGCGAATACGGACGTTTGCCCCCGTACCGACTACGCGGCTTGCCGTGGCTTTGAAAAACAGCTCCGGCCGTTCTGCCGAATAAACGCGGTCGTAAAAGTCGCCTCCGCCGGCAGATTTCGATTCTTCCATGCGCGCGCTGCGGCTGCGGTAGTAGGTCACGCCCGCGGCCCACACCTCCTGATTGCCGATGGGCGCTTCAATCTTCGCCGCCGCAAAGTCTCCGGCGGCCTTGCCACCGTTGACTATGGAGAGAAGGTAGCCGTGCAGATCGTCATGGGTAACAAGCGCATCCCAGGATGACGAGGGAACACTGTAGTAGCTGCCATCGTGTTCCACATAAGGTCCGCTGCCGGTACGGTAAAGCTTCATGATTGCCGCTCCAGAAGAGAGATGATCTTGTCCGCGTCGTAAACGCAGCCGCCCCAGACACCGCCGCTCGCCTGCACAAGCGCGGCCCACAGGCGAGTGTCTTCGGGTAGCTGAGGATGAGGTTGCAGGTCGGTGCGCGGCTTTCGCTCGGCAAGTTGGCGGGTTCCCTGCTCCGTGCCAAACACTCCGCCAGCGCTGCCTATCAGGTTGAGTGATCCGCTGAGTTTTTCGCGGTCGATCACGATTTCGATCTGGTCGCCTTCTTCAATTTTGCCAATAGGTCCGCCAGCCAGTGCCTCGGGCGATATGTGGCCAATGCAAGCCCCTGTAGAGACCCCGCTGAACCGTGCATCGGTCAGCACTGCAACGTGCTTGCAGTGGGGCAGTTGCTTGAGAGCCGCAGTGATCTGATAGATCTCTTGCATTCCCGCGCCCATTGGTCCGCCGCAAATAAGCACCACGACGTCACCTTGTGCCACCTTGCCTGTTTTGATTGCTTGAATGGCAGAGGTTTCGGAAGTAAAAACCCTTGCCGGGCCAATGTGGCGGTACACATTATTCTCGTCAACAAGCGAGACATCGATCGCTGTGCTCTTGATGACCGAACCTTCCGGCGCGAGATTGCCGGCCGGAAAACATACGGTCGAAGTCAATCCTCTTCGCCGTGCGCGAGCGGGCGACATGATTACATCGTCGGGGTCGATTCCGTCTTTCTTCTGCAAAGCGCGACGCAATTCCTGGCGTCTCTCGCTCTGTTCCCACCAGTCGAGAGAAGTATTCAACGATTCTCCGGTAACCGTCCTCGCGCCGGTGTCGAGCAGGCCGGCCGACCGCAGATGCAACATCACCTCCGGCACGCCGCCGGCGAGAAACACCTGCACGGTTGCGAAGTTCCCCGGCCCATTGGGCAGCGCATCGACAAGCCGTGGGACTTGGGCGTTAACCTCGGTCCAGTCGGCAACCGTGGGTCGCTGCAGTTTGGCCGCGTGCGCAATCGCCGGAATGTGCAGCAACAAGTTCGTAGAGCCGCCGAACGCAGCATGCACCACCATGGCATTGCGTATTGCTGCCTGCGTCAGCACATCCTCGGTGCCGGTACTCATTTGATACATACGTAGGATTGCGCGGGCCGAGCGGCGCGCGGCATCAAGCCATATCGGCTGGCCCGAGGGCGCCAGCGCCGTGTGAGGCAGTGCCAGCCCCAGCGCCTCGCCAACCACCTGGCTGGTAGCCGCGGTGCCAAGAAACTGGCAGCCGCCGCCGGGAGAGGCACATGCGCGGCAACCCACCTCGGCGGCGTACTCCAGCGTGATCTGGTTTTGTGCGAACCGCGCGCCGATGGTCTGAACCTTTCCCGCGTCCTCGCCTGAATCCGGCAAAAGCGTGACGCCTCCAGGCACAAGAACGGCGGGGTTCTTTCCTGAGGACGCCAGCGCCATCATCATGGCGGGCAGGCCCTTGTCGCAGGTGGCGATGCCGATCACACCCTTGCCGGTGGGCAGCGAGCGCATCAGCCGGCGCAGCACAATAGCGGCATCGTTGCGGAACGGCAGCGAGTCCAGCATGCCTGCGGTGCCCTGGGTGCGGCCATCGCAAGGGTCGGTACATGCTCCTGCAAACGGGATTGCACGCAGGGCCTTCAACTCGCGGGCAGCCTCGGCCACCAGCAGGCCCACCTCCCAATGGCCTGTGTGAAAACCAAGGGCAATCGGCTCACCGTTCTCTGCGCGCAAACCACCGTGAGTGCTGAGGATAAGAAACTCCGGATCGAGCAGGCGGTCAGGACTCCAGCCCATCCCGGCATTTTGAGTCAGGCCAAACAGATTCCCTGACGGCTCAGTAAGCAGCATCTGCACGGAAAGCGGCAGTTGCCCTTCAGGCCCACGCGCATGCGTGGTCACGCCAAGCAGGCCCGCGTCCGCTGTCTCCAGCACCGACGAAAGTGAAATGGTTGCGATGGGATGACCCTTTCTCAGGACAGCGGCACGCACCAGACGGGATTGCGTGCCCGTAGAGATGCTATAACGCTTGTGTGCAGGATGAACAGGCCAGAGATGAGACGACGCAGAGTGCGGCGAAGCTGGAGCGCGGTTTGCGGCGCCGCTGGCTCTACCTCATGCCCGCGGTCTTTGTTACGTACAGCCTTGCCTATCTCGACCGGGCGAATTACGGATTCGGGGCAGCAGCGGGGCTGGCGGAGACGCTCCACATAAGCAATGCGCGATCGGCCTTTTTGGGGTCGCTCTTCTTTCTGGGGTACTTCCTCTTTCAAATACCGTGCGCGGCCTACGCACAACGCAAGAGCGCAACACGGCTGGTGTTCTTTGCGCTTTTGAGTTGGGGCGCGCTGGCTGCGCTCACGGGAGTGATTCGCGTGTTCTGGCTGCTGGCGCTCGACCGGCTCCTTCTGGGCGTAGCGCAAAGCGCGGTGTTCCCAGCGATGCTGATCCTGCTAACCAACTGGTTTAAGCGCGCGGAGCGGTCGCGGGCCAATGCGATTCTCCTTCTCGGGAATCCCGTAACAGTCTTGTGGATGTCCACGGTTACTGGATTCCTGATCAACGCTGTGGGATGGCAGATGACCTTCATTCTCGAGGGAATTCCCTCGGTGCTGTGGGCGTTTGTGTGGGTGCTGGTGGCGCGCGACAGGCCGCGGGAGGCGCCATGGCTCAGCAAAGACTGTTGCAACCGGCTGATCGAAGAACTTGAGCTGGAACAGAAGACGATTCCTCCAAGGGCAGACTTCCGAGCAGCTCTGCGCGCGCCCGGCGTGCCCCTGCTTTGCATCCAGTTTTTCTTTTGGAGCATCGGCGTCTACGGTTTCGTGATCTGGCTGCCCACCATGATCCGCGCCGGATCGGCTCGCGGAATCGGGGCGGTCGGCCTGCTCAGCGCCGTCCCATTTCTCCTGGCCGTGATCCTGATGCTGGGGGTCGCGCATTCTTCTGACCGGGCGCTCAACCGCAAGCGTTACGTCGGTCCGTTTCTGATGCTCTCCGGCATTGCGTTGTTTGCTTCCTATGCCACGGCTGGCCACAGCTTCTGGGTCGCGTATATCCTTCTGATTGTCGCTGGCGGAGCGATGTACGCCCCCTACGGGCCCTTCTTCTCGATCATGCCCGAAATGCTGCCGAACAATGTAGTAGGCCAGGTGATTGCCCTGATCAACAGCTGCGGGGCGCTGGGCGGGTTCGCGGGTACTTGGCTGGTAGGCCTTTTTCAGGCAGTTACCGGCAATTCACGCGCCGGATACTTTGCCATGTCGATGGCCATGCTGATGGCCGGGGGACTTATCTTTCTTCTGGGATCAACGAAGCCGGATTCGATGGTTCCTAAAGCGCGTCGCGCGTGAATGCACCGTTGACCAGGCGCCAGATGCCCAGCGGATTTCCATCTTTCAATTCTTCCGGCAACGCGGCCTGCGGAAAGTCCTGGTAACAGACTGGCCGCGCAAAGCGATAGATGGCCTGTGTGCCGACCGAAGTGTGCCGGCTGTCGCTGGTTGCCGGATACGGCCCGCCGTGCACCATGGCGTGACAGACCTCAACCCCGGTGGGATAGCCGTTGACAACCAGCCTTCCCGCCTTCCGTTCCAGGATGGCGACCAGGTCCGCATACTCCGCGATGTCGGCGTCTGTCCCGTGCAGCGTCGCGGTGAGCTGGCCTTCAAGGGCGTACGCCAACTCGACCAACTCCTGCCGGTTTTCATAGCGGACAATCAGTGTGCTGGGCCCGAAGATCTCCTTGGCCAGTTCAGGGTCACGAAGCAGATCGCTTCCCTTCACTCGAAAGAGAGCTGGGGTCGCCTGGCCCGTTCCGGCAGTATCCGCCGGAGGCTGCGCGAGCAACTCCACGCCTTCGTGCGCCCACCGCTCTTTCACACCAGAGCTATAGCTCCTGCATATTCCCGCGGTCAGCATGGGAGACGGCGTGGCCTTCAGCACATGCGCCACAAGCCCGGCCTCAAGCGCGTCGGCATATTGGTCCATGGGCAGAAAAACCAGTCCGGGCTTGGTGCAGAATTGGCCTACACCCAACATGAACGATCCAAAAAGACCAACCACAATTTCCCCGGCGCGTTTGTGCAATGCCTCGGGGAGTATGAAGAAAGGATTGGTGCTGCTCATCTCCATAAAGCACGGGATGGGTTCCGGGCGCTCGGCCGCCATCTGCATCAAAGCCTTGCCCGCAGACAACGATCCTGTGAAACCAACCGCTTTGACTGCCGGGTGCTGCACCAGCGCCGATCCCACCTGTGCACCCGAGCCGAAGATCAAGGCAAACGTTCCTGCCGGCAGGCCGCACTCCTTTACGCTGTTGCAGATAACTTGCCCCACCCACTCGCTGGTGCCTGGATGTGCCGAGTGCGCCTTGACGATCACCGGATTGCCGGCCGCGAACGCCGAGACGGTGTCTCCTCCAGCTACTGAAAACGCGAGAGGAAAATTGCTGGCGCCAAAGACCACTACCGGCCCCAGCGGACGCAATACCGAACGTATATCGGCCCTCGGCAGCGGCGTTCGGCCGGGCTGCGCCGGGTCAATGCGCGCCATGGCCCACGAGCCTTCTTCCACCACTTCCGCGAAGAGCCGCAACTGGTTTACAGTTCGCGCCAACTCACCCTGCAGGCGTTTCTCCGGCAGCGCGGTTTCATGGTGTGCCCGGCCAACAAGCTCAATTGCAATGGCTTCAATCCCCGCCGCGATGTGCCGAAGAAAACGGCCCCGCTCCTGGCCCGACAGCCTGCCATAGATCGCAGCCGCTTCTTCGGCCAAATTCGCAGCCTGATCCATATCTTCTATTGAAGCGGAATGGTAAACCGGTTCCAGCTGGGTTCCACTTGCAGGATCGAAGCCCTGGAATGGCGCTCCGGTTCCCTCTATGGATTGGCCGTTGATCAGCGAATGTCCGAGTAATGTCATCGATCGCAATCTTAACAAATTCGACGATGGGAGAACCGGTTCACCCCGCTGCCAGGTTCAGGATTCATCCCGCTCCGACTCCCACTCGTCCTCACGCTCGCGGTCCAACCGGTCCTCGCGATCCTCCCGCTCTTCCCGCTCGCGGCGCTTCTCGCGTTCTTCGCGCTCCTCGCGGCCATCGCTCATCGTCCCCTCCAACGCTCCTCAATGCACAGTATGAACGAAATTCCGGGGCCGCATCAGCTGTTCAAGGTAGCGGGACTTCATCTGCTTGCTGGCCATGATTTGCTTCACCGGCGGAAGCTTCAGAATCACTCCCAGAACAGCCGCCATGGCGCGATGATTCCAATGCGCCTGGTTGTCGAAGATAAGGTTCTGAAGCTTGCCCCGCTCAATCGCCATGAGCACGGCGCGATGAGCGGTGGTGACAGGCGTGATCACACGCTGTTTTCGGGCCTGCAACGAGATTCCGCCGTGGGGACAGGTGCGCACGCAGACTCCGCATCCCAGGCAAAGGTCCTCATCCAGGCGCGCTTTCTTGCGCTTAGGCTTGTGAGGATCGCCCGCGGAAACCAGCGCCATGGCCTCAACCGGGCAGGTCTCCACGCATTTGCCGCAACCGTTGCATGAGTCCGTGCTCACTTCCGGCAGAAAGCTGGTGGTTGAGATCGGATTGAGAATAGCAAAGCGTTTGGCGGCCAGCATCGCTTCGCAACAGCATCCGCAGCAGTTGCAGATGAATGCCACTTTGTCCTGCACGTTCTCGCCAAACTGCACAAGACTATGCTCAATGGCCTGGTCCAGCAAGTCCATTCCTTCCTTGACATCAACCTTGCGCGCGATGCCATGCTTGATAAGCGACTGCGCCGTACCGCTGAATGTCATGCAGATATCCATGGGAGCCTTGCAGGCCTTGCCCATGTGCTCCATCTTGTGGCGGCAGTAGCAGGCGCCCACTCCCATGTGCTGGGCGGTTTGAATCACCTCGCTGGCCCTTTCGTAGTCCATCACCGTGAGCGTGTTGTCATTGCCAAGCGCCCTCTCGTTCACAAACACGCGGCCAATCTGGGTCTCGCCCCCTGCAAAGAGGTTGCGCACGAAGTCTTCTTCCACGTTGAGGTATTGATAGAAGAGTTCCGCCAGCAGTTTCTGGTCGTAACCGTTGCCCAGCCGCATCATCGAGAACTCGAAGAACCCGGCCATGGGCGGTGGCAAAACGAAGATCTGCTCGCCCCGCATATCCATGTCCAGCAGCATCCCCTTTGATGCAAGCGTCTCGAGGATCTTCCTCGATTCCGCCTCAGGCTTCTTCCATACCTTTGCCGCCGCACCCACATTGAATGGCCGGATGGGCAGCAGCGCCACCAAAGCCGCTTCGTCGCTGGTAAACAGAACCTCAAGGATGCGGAAGAGAAGTTCGGATGGCGGCGCGCCCTGCGGAAACAGGTTAAGCCTGTCCGACAGCGTTTGGTAGCTATTCTTGAGCGTCACATGCGACATCGCAGACCCCTGGTGTTGGAAGAGTGTGGAGGTTTGAGCAATTATATGCGGGTCAAGAACATCGCGCCGAAATTGATTTCAATTTGCTTGGTTGCCGGTTGTGCGGGAGGATTCCGTGCAGAATCCTCCCCACACCCTGCGCAGAAGTTCGGCTGCCGGAGGGCCATAGCCCCCCTTAGAACCTGTCCAGAAACTAAGGTGATCGTCGCAGGAGCAGGTGCGCGAATGCGATGTGGATCATGGTTTCGGCGGAGGT
>OCZT010003576.1_pt1 | contig 15821 bp, 13 predicted proteins | sample 1539031 | NCBI WGS metagenome assembly OCZT01 (sample SAMEA3539308, study PRJEB22396) | soil metagenome | biome: tundra; feature: field; material: soil | place: USA | collected 2010-05 | depth 0.15 m | reverse complement strand
CGATCTACGATGCCTTCCCGAACGCGCTTGCCGATTTGACTGAGCAGGTGGACAGCGCGGCGGGTGGCGTGCCAGTCGTTTCGGTGCGTGTGCCCTTCCAGCACCGTGGCGGCCGGCGTCTCGTCGAGGCGACGTTCGTCCCGCTCACCGACGCGCACGGGGGGCGCGGCGTTCTCTTTGCCGGCAGCGACGTCACCGAGCGCGAAGAGCTTCGTGAAGATCTCGCCCGCAACGTGGCACAGCTCGAGTCGATCTTCGATGTGCTTCCCGACTCGGTACGCGTAGTGGACGCCGACGGCGGTACCGTGCGCACGAACGCGCAGGCGCAGCAAGAGCACGCGCCGGCGCGACCTCAGACACTGCGTGAGCTGTGGCAGCTCGATCGTCCCCGTACGCTCACTGGAACGACACTATTCGTACATGAACATCCCACTGCCCGCGCGCTGCGTGGTGAACGCGTGCGAGGCGAGACGCTCGAGGTGCGGCGCGGGCCGGCCGGTCTCCCCGCCGTGATCGAGGTCAATTCGAACCCGCTCTACGACCCGCATCGCCGAGTGCGCGGCGCCGTGACCGTCGAGCGCGACGTCACCGAGCGCACTCGGTTGGAACAGCAGGTGCGCACCGAAGCCGACCGACTCGAGCGTATGGTGCAGGAGCGCACGCGGGAACTGCTGGCACTCCAGGAGACCGCGTCGCGCGATAGCAGGCTTGCCGCGGTGGGCCAGCTCGCCGCGGGCGTGATGCATGATGTGAACAACGCCCTCAATCCGATCATGGCGGCGGCGTACCTGCTCGAGATGAATGCCGAGAATCCAACCGCCGTGCGCGACTACGCGGTTCGCATCGCGCGCGCGGCCGAGACCGGCGCTGCGACGACAGCGCGCGTCGGGCGGTTCATTCGGCAGGAGCCGCTACTCGGATCGCGCGAGGAGTCGGTGGACCTCTCAGTCATGGTGGACGAAGTCGTGGCGATGACGCGTCCGCTCTGGCAAGAGCGGGCGAAGGGGGGAATCGTCAAGCTCGAGCAGTCGCTCGCGCCGAGCGCAATGGTGCGCGGGATCGCTGGCGAGTTGCGCGAAGCGCTGCTCAACCTCGTCCAGAACGCGCTCGACGCGATGTCTGGCGGCGGCACGCTGCGAATCCGGACGACCGCCGAGGCGAATGAGATCAGCGTCGCTGTGAGCGATACCGGTATCGGCATGTCCGAGGAGGTGCGCGAGCGCGCGTTCGAGCCCTTCTTCACGACAAAGGGCGTGAACGGCACCGGATTGGGCCTCTCCGAGGTGTACGGCATCGCGCGCCGGCATCGCGGGCGGGCCGAGATCGACTCGGCGCCCGGCCAGGGGACGACGGTTCGCTTAATCTTTCCGCCGGGGGCCGTTCCACCCGCGCCAGTGGCCGAGCCGTCCAGGCGACCGCGTCAGGTGCGCCACATCCTGCTGGTCGAGGATCACCACGACAGCAGAGAGTTCATGCAGGCACTGCTGGAAAGTGATGGGCACGTAGTGCATTCCGTACGCAACGTGGAGGAGGCGCGCGAACGGCTCGAGGATGATAGCTTTGCAGTCGACGTCATGGTCACAGACATCGGGTTGCCGGACGGAAGTGGTTGGGATCTCGTGGCGTTCGCGCGCGACATCCGGCCATCACTGCGCATCGGGGTGGTGACTGGGTGGGAGCCGCGAAACGAGCAGGATCCAGCGTGTGACTTCACGCTTCGGAAGCCTGTTGGCGCGGCCGATTTGCTCGCACAGATTGCGGGATACGTGTGACGCGATCAATATCTACGGTTTCCCACACACACACCTTCTCGGACTGCAATGCCTGAATCGGGCCCCATCCGCATTCTGATCGCCGAAGATGATGACGATGCGCGCGCGCTCCTCGTCGAACTGCTCAACACGATGGGCCATGTCGTCGTCGCCGAGGTGAGTGGCGGACGCGAAGCCATCGAGCGGGCGAAGGATGTCGTTCCGGACGTCGTGCTGCTCGACGTACATATGCCGGACGGCTCAGGCATCGAGGCCGCGGAGCAGATCGCGGCGCAGGTGCCAGGGGTCGCTGTCGTGCTCTTCAGCGGCGATGAATCGCTCGTGCTCTCGGAGCGCGAAGTCACCGCGACGTCCGCGATCGCCTTTCTCCCGAAGCCCACGCCGCCCCGCGTGCTCGATGCGACGCTGCGTCTTGCCGTCTCACGCGCGCGGGAGTTCGCCATCGCCAAGCAGGACGCACAGGCCGCACGCGGCGCGCTCGAGAATCGCAAGACGATCGAGCGGGCGAAGGGAATCCTGATGCGGCGTACGGGATCATCCGAGCAGGAAGCGTATCGAATCCTGCAGCGCACGTCGCAGGACCGGTCGGTTCCGATGGTGGAGATCGCGCGGGCGGTGCTGGCGAGCGAGCCGGGGTTGAAGGAGAATGCGAAAGACAACACCTGAAAGGTCCACGGCTCAGCCGTGAGTAGTTCCCTTCACACTGTCGACGCGACGGTGTCGGTCTTCGGTCTGACGTAACTCTCCATGCCCAGCCCGAGGTAGATGGTGAACACCACGAGCGACGCCGAGAGCAGGAAGGGCAGCGGCAGCGCCAGATCGAACAGGATTCCGAACACCACCGGAAAGATCACCCGCGCCAGCCCGCCAAAAGTCTGCTGTACTCCCATGTACAGTCCGCGCTCCCGGCTCGGGATCACGTGCGATAGCATCGCCGTCACGCATGGAAAGGTGAACGCCGTGCCGAGCGGCAGCAGCGCCACCGCGAGCGCGAGAGGGAGATAAGGCAGCACCACCACCGCGCTCGCCGGAAGAAAGCCGCCGAGCATCGCAGCGACTCGCGCCGGATCAGAGATCGGTTTTGTAAATGCCATCGCCGCGATGCCGATCGCGAGCAGGGTCGAGCCGAAGCGCGAAAGTCGAATCTCACCGAAGCGATCGACCAACTTGCCGAGAATGAGCGCGCGCGTCACCACGCTGATGATGCCGGTGTACGCGAAGAAAAAGCCGATCGTCTTTTCCGTGACGCCGAACCGCTTGGCGAGGTAGAGCGCCAGCATCGACATCACGCCCGAAAACGCACCCATGGCAATCGCGTAGATCCAGATCAGGCGCGACGCCGGCTCGGCGGAGTGGGTGACGACGTGCAGCACCGCGTCGCGCGAGCGGGAGCGCTGCGTTGGGTCGGCCTTGGACTGCGCCGCCTCTTGCATGTCGCGCGACTCGTCGAGGTATTTCCAGGCGAAGACGATGTTGCCGACGCACAGCGCCGCGGCGAACAGCCCCGGTCCCCGCGGGCCCCATGCGTGCGTGAGCGAGCCGAGCACCGGCCCGATTGCAACACCCGCGTTCGTCGCGGCGGAGAGCCAGCCCAGCGCCTTCGCACGCTCCCCAGGCTGCGTCGCGTCGGCGACGTAGGCCTGGATGACGCTCACCGTACCGCCGCCGGCGCCCTGCACGATGCGGCACAGGAAGAGGAAGAAGAGTGGATGCGGCAGCTCCAGCGCGTAGCCGAAGATGACGTACGCGATAGCCGACGCGGTCAGGCCAACGAGCAACGCCGGACGTCTGCCGTACGCGTCCGACATCCGGCCCCACATCGGCGCCGTGAGGAGCTGCGCGACAGCGAAGGAGCTGACGAGCAGCCCGACCATGAGTCCGCCCTGCCCGAGCGACTTGGCGTAGAAGGGCAGAAGCGGCAGCACCATCAACAGCCCCACCATGTCGATGAAGGCCGTGATCATGAGAATCCACAGCTTGCTGCCGCTGGACCTCATTGTGCGACGGGACCGAACGTCATTCCGTAGTGGTCTTGCCCAGTGCGGCGGGAGGAACCGCGCGTCCCACGATGCCGGCGAGGGCGACGATCGTGAGGACGTACGGGATCATCTCCACGAACTGGGATGGGATCGCTTGCGTTCCCTGGAGCTGGATCTGCAACGTCTCCGCCGCGGCAAAGAGCAGGCAGGCCAGGCCGGCGCGCATCGGATCCCACCGTCCGAAGATGATCGCGGCGAGGGCGATGAAGCCACGGCCCGCCGTCATGCCATCGGTGAACTGATGCTGATCGAGCGCGAGATACGCGCCGCCGAGTCCAGCGATCATTCCGCTCAGCGTGACGGCGAGATAGCGAACGCGCATGACGGGCACTCCCACCGATGCCGCCGCCGCCGGATGCTCGCCCACGGCACGCACGCGCAATCCAAACGGCGTGCGGTAGAGCACCAACGACACGATGGGGATGATGACCACGCCGATCCACACCAATGGATTGTGCGCGAGCGCGACGAACCCCGTACCGCTCCCTTTGACCTCGAAGCCCGGCACGCGCGGCGAGTTGGACGAGCTGTCGAAGATCAACCGCAGGAAAAACCGCGTCAGCCCGATAGCCAATAGATTGATCGCGATGCCGACGACGACCTGATCGGCCTTGAAGCGAATGGCGCTCGTGGCATACAGCATCGCGAGCAGTCCGCCACCGAGAATCGCGGCGACCACGCCGACCCACGGCGCGCCCGCGGCATAGCTCCCGACGGCCGCGCAGAAGGCTCCGCCGAGCATGTAGCCCTCGAGCGTCAGGCCGATCAACCCTGCACGTTCACTCAGAACGCCACCGGCCGCCGCGAGCAGATACGGAATGGCGATGCGTAGCGTCTGCGCGAGAAAGTCGAGCGCGTTCATGAGTCGGTTCTCCGGCGCACACCGCGAAGCAACCGGCGCACCTCTGGAACGGAGGTGGCCACAGCGAGAATGACGACGGCCTGCAACACGTCGACCATCTGCTTGGGAACGAGCGCGTTCACGGCGAGTCCGCCCTGCGACAAAGTGGCAAAAAGCAGCGCCGCCACCACGATGCCTACCGGATGATTGCGTCCCACCAGCGCGACGGCGATACCGAGGAAGCCGGCGCCGGTCGCGAATCCTTCCTCGTAGTAGTGCTTGTAGCCCAGCACGTAGTTCAGGCCACCGATTCCGGCGATCGCACCGGACGCCGCCAACGCGCGCCATGTCACGCTGGCCACGTTCACACCCGCATATTCGGCGGCGCGCGGCTGGAGTCCCACCGCGCGCAGCTCGAATCCTCGGCGCGTACGGAAGAGATACCAGCCAAGCGCGATTGCGGTGGCGACGCCCAGGAGAATCGTCGCGTTCGCCGCCGAGCCGTGAAACGACGAGAACATGTCGCCGAGACGTGGCAGTGCACCGCTCTTGATCTCGGGCGTGTGCAGCGTATCGGGCACATGCACCTTCGCGCTCGTGAGGTAGTTCAACAGCGCGAGCACGATGAAGTTGAGCATGATCGTCACGATCACCTCGTGCGCGCCGAACTTTGCTTTCAGCACACCAGGGACGGCGCCCACGACGCCACCGCCAGCGGCGGCGGCGAGGATATAGAGGGGAAGACAGAGCAGCGCCGGAATGCCCGCCGGCAACAGCAGCCCGACGAGCGCCGCGCAGAATCCGCCTGCCGCGAGCTGGCTCTCGGCGCCGATGTTGAACAGGCCGGCGCGCAGTCCCAGACCCACGGCGAGCCCGGTAAAGACGAGCGTCGTCGCCTTGTAGAGCACCTGTCCGAAGCCGTACGCATTTCCCCAGGTACCCTCGAGGAGCAGCTTGTACACGGCGCCCGGCGACTGGCCGAAGGTCAGGATCAGCGCATCGCCGACGACGGCGGCGAGGAGCAGCGCGACGAGCGGTGGAAGCACCGCCTCTTCGATTATGGCGCGGCGGCTCACGCGGCGTGCTCCGCGCCCATCATGTACGGGCCGAGCGTGTCTGGCGAGGCTTCGGCGCGCGACATCACCGTGACGAAGCGTCCGCCGTACATTACGGCGACTCGATCGGCGAGCGCGAGCACTTCGGCCAGATCGGCGGAGACGAGCAGGATTGCCTTGCCCTGATCGCGGGCTTCACGCAACCGCGCGTGAATGAACTCGATCGCGCCGACGTCGACGCCGCGCGTGGGCTGCGCGGCGAGGAGCACCTTGAAGTCTCGCGACACTTCGCGCGCGACGACGACCTTCTGCTGGTTGCCGCCGGAGAGCACGCTGGCAGCAAGCGCGGGATCGGCCGGGCGGATGTCGTAGCGCCCTATCAGGTCACGGGCATTGCCCATGATGCGGGCTGAGTCCAGCGTCGCGCCACGCGTGAAGCGGTGCTGCTGTCCAAGAATGAGATTCTCGGCGATGCTGTAATCGAGCACGAGACCGCGCTCGTGGCGGTCTTCCGGAATGTGCGACAGTCCCGCATCGCCGCGCTCGCGTACCGAACACGGCATGAGGTCGCGGCCGGCGAGGGTGATCGTGCCGCGCGCGTCGCGGAGACCCGCGAGCGCTTCGATCAGCTCGGTCTGTCCGTTTCCTTCCACGCCGGCGATGCCGAGTATCTCGCCGGGCGCGATGCTGAAGCTCACACCGTCGACGACGGCGGTGCGCCGCGCGCCGGTCACGGTGAGATCCTGCACCTCGAACAGCGGCGAGGCCGCGGACGCACTCGAGATCGTGCTCCCGGCGTAATCGGCGTCGAGGGCGAGGGCGACGTCGCGGCCGACCATGGCGCGCGCGATGGCCTGTGTCGTCGCTCCCGCGCTGGACATTCGCGCCACGGTCGCGCCCTGGCGCATCACGGTGATCGAATCGGACACCTCGATTACTTCGTCCAGCTTGTGCGTGATGAGCACGACCGTTCCGCCGGCGTCGCGAAGCGAGCGGAGAACTGCCCAGAGCTCGCGCACCTCGAACGGCGAGAGAACGGCGGTCGGCTCGTCGAGAATGAGGATCTTCGCGCCGCGATAGAGCGTCTTGAGGATCTCGACGCGCTGCGCCTCGCCGACCGAGAGATCGGCGACGAGACGGTTGGCGGGCACGGCGAGTCCGGTGCGGATGCTGAGATCGTGAACCGCCCGCTCCGCGGCGGCGCGGTCGAGCACGAGGCCCTTCGTGATCTCGGAACCGAGTATGACGTTCTCGGCGACGGTGAGCGTGGGCACGAGCATGAAGTGCTGATGCACCATGCCGACGCCGCTCGCGATCGCCTCCGACGTGGACCACCCGGTGACGTCGCTCCCGTTCACCTCTATGCTGCCAGCGTTCGGTGCGTAGAGTCCGCTGAGTATGCGCATCAGCGTGGACTTTCCCGCGCCGTTCTCGCCGACGAGGGCGTGGATCTCCCCCTGCGTGACCTCGAGATCGGCGCCGCGATTGGCCTGCACGGGCCCGAACGACTTCTCGATGCCGCGAAGATGAATAGCGAGCGGTGTCATTTGGTGCTTGGCACGGAGATTCGTCCGGATATGATCTCCTGCTTGAGCACTTCCACGCGGGCGCGTACGTCGGCTGGGATCATCTTCTCGTTGTTCTTGTCGTAGACGTAGCCGACGCCATCCTCGGCGAGACCGTACTGGTAGATCCCGCCCTTGAAGCGCTTCTCCTTTACACGCTTGATTGCGTCGAACACGGCGTTGTCGACGCGCTTCACCATGCTCGTGAGCACGTAGCCTGGCGCCTCTTTGTACTGATCCGCATCGACGCCGATCGCGAGCTTGCCCGTCTGGCGCGCCGCCTCGAACACGCCGAGGCCTGTCGACCCGGACGCGTGGAAAATGACGTTGACGCCCTGCTGGTACTGGCTGAGCGCGAGCTCCTTTCCCTTGCCCGGATTGCGGAACGCTTCAGGGGTGACGCCAGCGTACTGCGAGAGGACTTCGCAATCGGGGCACACCGACTTCACGCCGGCGATGTAGCCCATCTCGAATTTGTGAATGAGTGGGAAGTTCATCCCGCCCACGAAGCCCACCTTTTTCGACTTGCCGACGAGTGCCGCGATCGCGCCGACGAGGAAGGAGCCCTGTTCTTCTCGAAACTTGAGCGCGGCGAGATTACCTGGAGGCTGAATGACCTTGCCGTCCTTGTCCTGGGCGACCGAATAATCGACGCCGGCGAAGTTCGTGTTTGGATATTCCCTGGCGAGCTGCGTGAGATCGTCGGTGAAGATGAAGCCGACGCCGATCACGATGTCCATGCCTTCCGCCGCAAGCAGACGAAGGCCTGCCTCGCGGTCGGAGCCCTCGCCGGGCTCGATGAATCGTATCCGGACGCCGAGCTCCTTTTCGGCGCGTTCGGCACCAATGTAGGCGCCGTCGTTGAACGACTTGTCGCCCCGTCCGCCCAAGTCGAACACGATGCCGACGTCGACCGCGTCGCCCGTGAGAGGCACGGCGGCACCGGACGGATGAACGAAGAGGAGGGCAACGTGGACGGCCAGAAGCACGGCCACGAGGATGAGCAGCTTCCGCATGATGCGGAAAAGTCGTTCCCGGGGCGGGGACGGGCAAGGAGAGTCGGACAGTCCGACTGTCAGACGATATACTTAAGGCATGCCCGACCGTCTCCGTGCCCGATTCCTCGTCGTCGGCAGTGGCGTCGCCGGCTTGCACGCGGCGTGGCGCGCGTCGCAGCATGGTGACGTACTCCTGCTCACGAAGCGGTCGCTGTTCGACAGTGCCACCGCCTACGCACAGGGGGGCATCGCCGCGGCACTCGGCGCCGGCGACTCACCGAAGCTGCACCGGCAGGACACGCTCGCGGCCGGCGCGGCGCTGTGCGATGCCGCCGCGGTTCAGGTGCTCGTGGAGGAGGGTCCGGCGCGCGTGCGCGAGTTGCAGACGGCCGGTGCCGAGTTCGATCTCGACCCCAAGGGGGAATTGCTCCTCGGTCTCGAGGCGGCACACTCGACCAATCGCATCGTGCACGCGCATGGCGACCAGACGGGCGCCGAGGTGGCGCGCACGCTCATCGCACGCGTGCGGAAGAGCAGGCGCATCACGGTGCTGGAGCGCGCTCGCGTACTCGACCTCATCGTCCATCGGGGCGCATGCATTGGCGTGCGCGCGAGCGTGGCGGGGAAGGCAGTAGAGATCATCGCCGACGCCTCGGTGCTCGCCACGGGCGGCTGCGGCCAGGTGTACCGGTACACGACGAATCCTGTCGTCGCCACGGGCGACGGATACGCCATCGCGCATCGTGCCGGCGTCACCCTCGCCGACATGGAGTTCGTGCAGTTTCACCCGACCGCACTCGATACGCCGGAGAACCCGCTCGCGCTGATCAGCGAGGCGGTGCGTGGTGAAGGAGCCATCCTCGTGAATGAGCGAGGCGTGCGGTTCATGGAGAAGGTGCACGCAAAGGCCGAACTCGCGCCGCGCGACATTGTGGCGCGGGCGATCTTCCGCGAGCAGAAGCGCCACAAGGTGTACCTCGACGCACGCAAGCTGGGGCGTGGCTTCGCGAAGCGCTTCCCGGGCATCTTCGCGCTCTGCGCCGCGCGAGGCATCGATCCTCGCAAGGACCTGATCCCGGTGACCCCTGCCGCCCACTACATGATGGGTGGCGTAGTCACCGACCTGAATGGCCGCTCGAGCATGCCGCGCCTGTACGCCGTTGGGGAGGTCGCGCGAACGGGCGTGCACGGTGCGAACCGGTTGGCGTCGAACTCGCTGCTCGAGGGGCTCGTGTTCGCCGAACGAGTGGCCCGCGACATTGTCGGCGCCGCGCCGCTGAAGCAACTTCCTGCCGTGAAGCGGTGGGCGGTGCCCGTGCTGCCGGATCGCGGTGCGGCGCAGGTGGCGGCCGACCGGGTACGAGCGGTCATGTGGCTACACGCCGGCATTTCACGCACGGCGAAGGGGCTGCGCACGGCGACGGTGGAACTGGCGGAAATCGAGGAGCGGCTGCCTCAGGGTGCGACGGAGGAGCTCAACCTCGTGCAGACGGCGCAGCTCATCGTCGAAGGGGCAATGCGGCGCAAGGAATCGCGCGGCGGACACTATCGCAGCGACTTTCCACGTGCCAAGAGTACGTGGCGAGGGCGGCACATCGAACTATGACGGACGAATGCCTGACGCACCTCAACTGCTGCCAGAACAGGTGACATGAACATCCTCGTCGCCGAAGACGACAAAATGCTCTCGAAGATGATGTGCGCCATTCTGCAGGAAGGCGGGCACATCAGCGTTCCGGCGTACGATTCGATTCAGGCGCTGATGTACGCCATGCGGCAGCCGCCGGATCTTGTGCTGCTCGATATCAACATGCCGGGCGGCACGGGGGTCGGCGTCCTGAAAAAGCTCAAGGCATCGTCGAAGACGTCGTTCGTGCCGGTGGTGGTGATCAGCGGCAGCATGGATCCCGATGTGCCCGCGCAGGTACTCGAGCTCGGCGCCGCGAAGTTTCTGTCGAAGCCGTTGGATCCGGAGGTATTGCTGAAGGCGGTGTGGGAGGCGGTGCGGTAGTCCCGCTCACCCGCACTGCCGGCCGCCCGCGTCCGGCTCACGCCGCGTCTGGCCGCCGATTATGTTCCGGCGATGGGAACGAGCGACGTAGCGGTCCGCCCCCGTGAGGAGCTGATCGCCCAGCTACAGGACGAGATCAAGGCGCTCGCCCGCGAGCAGAATGCCGTTATTCTCGCACACAACTACGAGCGGGCTGAAGTGCAGGACGTCGCGGATTACGTCGGCGACTCGCTCGGGCTCTCACGCGAGGCCGCCAAAACGGACGCCGACGTCATTGTCTTCTGTGGCGTGCACTTCATGGCCGAGACCGCCGCGGTGCTCTCGCCCCAGAAGACCGTCCTGCTTCCCGATCTCGCCGCCGGATGCTCGCTCGCGTCGATGATCGACGCCGAGCAGCTGCGCGCGTGGAAGGCTGAGCATCCTGGCGCCGTCGTCGTGTCGTACGTGAACACGACAGCCGAGGTGAAGGCGGAGAGCGATTACTGCTGCACGTCGGGCAACGCGCTCGAGGTCGTGAACGCGATTCCCGCCGACACCGAAATTCTCTTCTGTCCGGACATGTTCCTCGGCGCGCACGTCAAGCGGTTGAGTGGGCGCGACAACATCCACATCTGGATGGGCGAGTGTCACGTGCACGCTGGCATCGATCCGGAGGACATTCGCCTGCAGCGCTCGCTGCATCCGGAGGCGGAGTTTCTGATTCATCCCGAGTGCGGCTGCTCCACGAGCGTGCTCGAAGCGATGTCGGCAGGCGATGTGGATCCGGAAGGCGTGCAGATTCTCTCGACCGAAGGAATGATCAGGCGTCCTGCGATCTCCGATGCGGACGAGTTCATCGTCGCGACGGAAGTCGGCATCCTGTATCGCTTGCGCCGGGAAAATCCAGCCAAGCGCTTCTTTGCGGCAAACGACCGTGCATCCTGCGCGTACATGAAGGTCACGACGCTGCCGAAGGTGAAGCGCGCGCTCGAGCGGCTCGAGCATCGTATCACGGTGCCCGCACCGATCGCCGATCGGGCGCGACTCGCGATCGAGCGAATGATCGCGATCGGCGGCCAGCACTCGCTGAGTCCTGTTCCTGAAACGACGGTCGACCCGGGTGAATAGCGCGCGCAGAAGCACACCGCGAACGATCACACCGCTCAGTACGCCGGCGGTGGGCAGCGTGGGGATGCTCCGCTTTCCGTACTCGCAGGCCGAGCTGCATGCGCTCGTGAAGAGCGCGCTCGACGAGGATGGCGCGTTCAACGACTTGACGACGATCGCGACCGTCGTTTCGGATCGGCATGCACGCGGCAGACTGGTCGCGCGCGCGCCAGGGGTGCTCTGCGGCATTCCTCTCGCGCTCGAGACGTTTCGTACGCTCGATCCGAAAGTCACCATGCGCGTGGACTGCGAAGATGGTGCGCGCCTGGAGCCAGGCGATTCGGTGCTCTACCTGTCGGGGCATGCGCGCGCGCTGCTCACGGCAGAGCGCGTCGCGCTCAACTTCATGCAGCGTCTCTCGGGTGTGGCGTCGGCCACGGCGCGGTACGTCGACGCCGTGCGTGGCACGCACGCCAAGATTCTCGACACGCGCAAGACGACGCCGGGCTGGCGCCTGCTCGAGAAGTACGCCGTGCGCGCCGGCGGAGGCACGAACCATCGGCTCAACCTCTCGACCGCGGTGCTGATCAAGGACAACCACCTCGCGTCCGTGGACGGCGACGTCGGGCTCGCGGTGTATCGCGCCCGCGATCTCGCGCCGCCCGGTACGAAGGTGGAAGTCGAGTGCGAACGCATCGAACAGGTGCAGGCGGCGCTCGAGGCGCGGGCCGACATCATCATGCTCGACAACATGTCCACCGCGCAGATGAAGGAGTGCGTGGAGCTCGTTGCCGGCCGAGCGATTACCGAAGCCTCGGGTGGCGTGAATCTCGATTCCGTACGTGCGATCGCGGAGACCGGTGTCGACTGGATATCGGTCGGCGCGCTCACGCATTCGGCGCCCGCGCTCGATCTTGCGCTCGACTTCGAGTAGACACGCGAAGGTTCAACCTTCGTCTGTGGGGCTAGTCTTGGCGGAACGAATTCTCGTGCGCATGGAGTGGTCGTGACGAATGCCTGATGCAAGGACCCTTGTCGAGCGCGTCCTCCGCGTTCCCCTCCTCTCCAAAGTCGCTGGCGCCAATCTGCTCATCGTCGTCTCCGCGCTGATCGGAGTTGCCGTCGAGCGCCGACTGAGCATCCCCGGCAGCGTCGTATCGATTCTCGGCATCGCGCTCGGCGCGAGCTTGATCGTCAATCTCGTCCTCATCTATGTCGCGCTGCGTCCGCTGTCCGATCTCGAGTCCACCGCGACGCGTGTCATCGCGGGGGACATGGAGGCGCGTGTCCCGGCGAGCGTACTCGCCGACCGCGACATGGCGCGCGTCGGCACGACGTTCAACGTGCTGCTCGACCGGCTGACGGAAGATCGCGCGCTCGAGCGACGGCTCGCCGCTCAGGTGATCAGCGCGCAGGACGAGGAACGTGCCCGCGTCGCGCGCGAGCTGCATGACTCCACGGCGCAGATTCTCACCGCGGTGATGCTGCAGCTCGGTGCCGCGGCGCGCGAGAGCACCTCTGCTGCGCTGGATGCACGCATCGCGATCCTGCGCGAGCTCGCCGCGGAAGCGCTCGAGGAGGTGCGATTTCTCTCGCACACGATGCATCCCCGCGTGCTCGACGACCTGGGTCTCGTCGCGGCGCTCGAGTGGCTGGCTCGGCAGGCGCGGGTGCAGGAGACCCTCGACGTTCAGGTGGAGACGACGGAATTCGATCCGCCGATCCCGGCGTCACTCGCGGCTGCGCTGTACCGTGTGGCTCAGGAAGCGTTGCGAAATGTTGCACGCCATGCCGACGCGAAGCGCGTCGCGGTGCGGCTTCGCCGCGAAGGATCATCAGCGGTGCTCGAGATCGAGGATGACGGACAAGGGTTCGATGTCGCGCTGGCCGAGACGCGCCGGCCGGGCATGGGATTGTTCTCGATGCGCGAGCGAATCGGGCTCGTGAATGGTCGTCTCACTGTGAACAGCGCACCGCGACGCGGCACGCGAGTCGTGGCTACTGTACCATTGACGAACTGACGAGGATGAAGCTGATGACGATACCGAGTCCCGCTCGCTGACGACATCCAGCGAGTCCGCGCGCACCGCCGGAAACAGTGCCGCCCTGCACGCGCTCTGCGCGCTGGTGTTGGGGCTGGCGCTGGGCATTGCTGTCTCGGCTTCTGCTTCTGCCCCAGCGGTGCGCGTGGTGGGATGGCTGGAGCCGTTCGGCACGCTTTGGGTGAACGCCATTCGCATGACGGTAATTCCGCTCATCGTCGCGTCACTCGTCGTTGCGGTTTCGGGAACCGCGCCCCGCACGGTCGGACGATTGGGTACACGGGCGCTCGTCGTGTTTTTCATTCTGCTGTCGGCATGCGCCGCGATGACCGCGATCGCCGCGCCACTGCTGTTCGAGCATCTCACGATCGATCCGGCCGCGGCGCAGTCGATTCGCGCGGGCGTCGCGCCCGTACAGCGCCCCGAGATGCCCAACTTCACCAGCTGGGTCGTCAGCCTCGTGCCTGTGAATCCGATCAAGTCCGCGGCCGACGGAGCGATGCTGCCGCTGGTTGTCTTTACGCTCGCATTCGGGCTCGCATTGGGCCGCCGTGCGAGTGCCGTGCGAACGCCTGTCGTGGATGTCTTTGCCGGCATCGCCGAGGCGATGACACTGCTCGTGCGATGGGTGCTGTCACTCGCGCCGATCGGCGTGTTCGCGCTTGCGCTCTCGTTGGCTACCAAGCTGGGAACGAGCGTGGTCGGCGCCGTGGGATTCTACATCCTCGTGCACGCAGGCCTGCTGCTCATGGCGGTGCTGCTGCTCTATCTGGTCGTCGTACTCGTTGCCCGAATGCCGTTGAAGCAGTTCGTGCGCGGCGCGCTGCCCGCGCAGATCGTGGCGGTCACGACGCGATCATCGATGGCCGCGCTGCCGGCAATGCTGACGTCTGCCGAGGAGACGCTCTTGCTGCCACGCACCGTGACGAGTTTTGCACTACCGCTCGCCACGTCCGTCTTCCGTTTCAATTCAGCGGTGAGTTGGGTCGTGGTCGCTCTGTTCTCCGCAAAGCTCTACGGTGTCGATCTCGTTGCGCCGCAGATCGCGACGATCGCTGTCAGTTCTGTGCTCATGAGCTTCAGCGTGCCGGGCATCCCGAGTGGTTCGCTGTTCGTCATCGCACCATTTCTCACGGGTGTCGGAATTCCGGCGGAAGCGATTGGCGTTCTGATTGCGATCGACTTGCTGCCGGATGTGTTCAAGACGCTCGCGAACGTGACGGCGCACATGGCCGCGGTAACGGTGCTGGGGCGATTGGAGCCGGCTGGACTAGCTCCAACGGGGACATGACCTTTTCTCCCAGCGACCACCCAACTGAAGTCGGACTGATCGGCTTCGGCCTGGGCGGAGCGACCTTTCACGCGCCGTTCATCTCATCCACGCCCGGACTGCGTCTGGCAGCGGTGATGACCAGCGACCCCACACGTCGCCGCACTGTGGAGCAGAACTACCCCGACGCGCGCGTCGTCGGCAACGTCGACGCACTGCTCGCGCTCGAGCCGAATCTCGATCTCATCGCCATCAGCTCGCCGAATGCCTCGCACTATCCGCTCGCGCATGCGGCACTCGAAGCGGGGAAGCACGTAGTGGTGGACAAGCTGTTCGCCGGAACCTCGGCGCAAGCACGCGAGCTCGGTGCACTCGCGGCGCGCGTCGGGAAGCTTGCCATGCCATTTCAAAATCGCCGGTGGGACGGGGACTTCCTCACTCTGCAGCGACTGATCCGCGACGGCGCGCTTGGCGACGTCTTCCGGTTCGAATCCCGCTTCGACCGCTGGCGACCGACGCCGAAGCCCGGCTGGTGCAGACCCGATGCGCGCGCGCGCGCCGAGAACATCGTGCACGACATCGCCACACATCTGGTCGATCAGGCACTCGTGCTGTTCGGTCCGGTGACACGTGTGTACGCCGAGCTCACTCGACGTCATCCGGATGTCGTGACCTTCGACGACGCATTCGTCGCCCTCACGCATGCGAGCGGCGTGAGCTCGCACCTGTACATGAGTGCCATGGCCGGGCAACCGGGTCCGCGCATGAGTGTGTTCGGGTCGCGCGCCGCCTACATGAAGCATGGGCTCGACGTGCAGGAGGATGCGCTGCGCGCCGGCATGCGCCCAGGCGACGCGGCATATGGCGAGGATCCGCCCGATCGCTGGGGAACGCTCGGCGGACCCGGCGTCAGCGAGCGAGTGCCGACTGTTGCGGGCGCCTATCCGGAGTTTTACAAGGGCGCCGCTCGCGCCATTCGCGAGGGCGCTCCGCTTCCGGTTCCCGTTGCCGACGTCGTCGCCGGGCTCGAGATCATCGAAGCCGCGTTTCTGTCTGATGAGCGAAAGGAGGTGGTGTCGCTCTGACATTCACGGCTCGTCAGTCAGCTCGACCTTGCGGGCGAAGTCATACAACGTCAGCCG
>OCZT010003574.1_pt1 | contig 15824 bp, 11 predicted proteins | sample 1539031 | NCBI WGS metagenome assembly OCZT01 (sample SAMEA3539308, study PRJEB22396) | soil metagenome | biome: tundra; feature: field; material: soil | place: USA | collected 2010-05 | depth 0.15 m | reverse complement strand
CACTTTCGCGGCATAAACGATGATTCCCTACGGGCTGCCCCTCATTTATTCCACGATTGCCTGTGACGCCGCGCCTTCTGTGCGGCTGTTCCTGTTGCCTCTCTCGCCCCCGCCACGGGGGTCACTCAAAACGAAAAGAGGCACAACATGACGACGAAGACTCTCAGCAAAAGCGACCTCGCGCAGTTCACCGGCAGCGAAAACTGGTATCGGCACGGGATCAACCGCAACGTTCTCTACACCGACGGCGCGCAGCACGTTGCCGAGCACGGTGGAGCGTATTGGCTTCTGGACGAGATTGCGATCATTCAGCCCCACAACAAGGCTGTCGCCGCCGAGGAATTTCAAGTCTGGAAGCTCGCCGTACGTCCCGACCGAACCGCTACGCTTACGTGCGACGATGGCAACGGCAACATCGTGTTCACCAAGCAGATCGAGCACACCGATTTTCCGCTGGATGAAATCACCCTGTACTTCGCCAACAACGTGATCCTCTTGCCGAGCGAGTACTGAGCCACGCGAAACCCGCGCTGGCGTCCTCGCTGGTGCGGGTTTTCCTCTTGGCTCTATGCGAGAAATGCCGTGGTCTTCCGGTCACCCGCCCCGCTCCGCTGCCCAGAAACTGGTGATTTTGGGCTGCGTACTGTTGCAACGGGATCTAGACAGGAGTAGCGTTGCGGCGAGGAGCTTGATGTGTCCAAACTGCGCGCGGAACGGCTACCTAAGTCCGGATTAGCGGGCATTTACGAGGCACCAACTGAAATGGATAAGCCAAGATCGGGTAGTGTTCTGGTTTTCTCTTCTCGCGCTCGTGGCACCCAAAGCGGCTCGCGAATATCCTGATGTACTCGAATGGGACACTCAATTCTTCATGGGAGGAAGGCCGGGCAGCGGCCGACGTCACTAGGCAAGGAAGAGCTTCCCCAAGTACAGCTACCATTTCATCCTGAATCTCATCCTCGGTTCGAAGCTGCCCATCAGATGCAATCCAGGCAAATACCTGGATCAGCTCAAGCGTTTGATCTTCCTATGACTTAAAGAAGGTGCGAGCGTTGTGAGTTTCGCTTATGCTTTATTTCGGCAAGAGTTGTTTGGTTGCGTCAGGGAGAGGCGGAACAGTTGAACGCAGTTGAAATAGAAGAAGCCATTTCGCAGTTGGCGGATCAGCCGTTCGATCCCGAGAACTTCCCGTATGCCTTCCTTGAAGCTTTCGGCAGCAAGGAGACGACGATCAGGAGGCTGCGCGCAGGGGTCTCGAACAAGTCGGACCTCGGCGGTGTTCTCCAGACCAACTACATTCACATCCTCGCGTGCGACTCGGGCCAGGTCACGAAGACACTAAAGGCGCTCAAAGACAGCCCCGCGACGAGCAAAGCGAAGGCCAAATTCATCCTAGCGACAGACGGGGCGGACTTCGAGGCCGAGGACCTCGTCAGCGGCGAAACTGTCGCTTGTGCCTACAAGGACTTCCCCGACCATTTCGGTTTTTTCCTGCCTCTCGCAGGCATCACGACCGTCAAGCAAATCGCTGACAACGCTTTTGACATTCGAGCCACCAGCCGCCTCAACCGGCTGTATGTGGAATTGCTCAAGGACAATCCCGAGTGGGGTACATCCGCGCGGCGCCATGACATGAATCACTTTATGGCACGCCTCATCTTTTGTTTTTTCGCCGAGGATACAGACATCTTCCTTGGGAAGGGATTGTTCACTGCCACCATCACGCAGATGAGCGCGAAAGACTCGTCCAACACACATCAGGTAATCAGCGAACTGTTCCGCGCCATGAACACGAAGATCGAGGACTGGGCAAACGCCGGAATACCTCGATGGGCCGATTCGTTTCCTTATGTCAATGGCGGCCTCTTTTCGGGCAACATGGATGTACCGCGCTTCAGCAAGATCGCGCGTTCCTATCTCCTCCACATTGGCAATCTCGACTGGACGAAGATCAATCCGGACATCTTCGGGTCAATGATCCAGGCTGTCGCGGAGGACGAGGAGCGCGGCGCGCTTGGTATGCACTACACGAGCGTGCCGAACATCCTCAAGGTGCTCAATCCACTCTTTCTCGACGACCTGCACGCGAAACTTCAGGAAGCAGGCGATAATCTCCGCACGTTACTGAACCTTCGCAAGCGCATGGCGAAGATCAGGATCTTTGACCCAGCCTGCGGTTCCGGCAACTTCCTCGTCATCGCGTACAAGGAAATGCGTGCCATCGAGGCCGAGATCAACAGGCGGAGGGGAGAGCCGGACCTCCGCAGTGAAATTCCGCTCACCAATTTCCGGGGCATCGAGTTCCGCGACTTCCCAGCCGAGATTGCGCGTCTCGCGCTCGTCATTGCCGAGTATCAATCCGACGTGCTTTATCTTGGACAGAAGCTGGCCCTTGCCGAGTTCCTGCCGTTGCGGGCCGATAACTGGATAACTTGCGGCAACGCGCTGCGGCTAGACTGGTTAAGCATCTGCCCGCCGACAGGAACGGGCGTGAAATTTCGAGCCGATGACTTGTTTGGTACGCCACTGGATCAGCCAGAGATCGATTTTGAGAACGAAGGTGGCGAGACATACATTTGCGGCAATCCTCCATATCTAGGATCGACGTGGCAATCGGCCGAGCACAAAGAGGATCTGGAGAGAATTTTTGCGGGACGCACAGACACTTGGAAGTCGCTTGACTACGTTTCCGGCTGGTTCATGAAGGCAGCAGACTATGGAACCCAAACAACGGCGGTCGCTGCATTCGTCGCCACGAACTCAATTTGTCAAGGTCAACACGTTCCATTTCTGTGGCCGTTGATCTTTAAAACTGGCCACGAAATCGCGTTTGCGCACACTTCATTCAAATGGTCCAACCTCGCAAGCCACAAAGCGGGCGTCACGGTGGTTATCGTTGGTATCTCCAATCAAGCTGGACGAGTTCGCCGGTTGTATTCGATCACCGAAGATGGGGAGTCGATCGCCAAAGATACGTCAAACATCAATGCATATTTGGTTGCCGCTCAGAGTATTGTGGTTGAAAAGGCTATGCGACCGTTAACCGAAGTTAGTGTTATGGACTTCGGCAACAAAGCTGATGACGGAGGTCATCTCACGCTGACCCCACACCAACTCGAAGACATGAAACTCGAATCGAGCGTCAGAGAGAAATTCATCAAACAATTCTATGGATCGAGGGAGTTTATAAACGGTGAGATACGTTACTGTGTCTGGATTGACAGCAATGATCTTGAAGAGGCGCAGAAAGAGCCAGCGCTGGCAAAGCAAATTGAGCTTGTGCGAATGGCTCGTCTCGATAGCAAGGACGCCTATGCTAGGGGCCTCGCGAGTAGACCGCACCAATTTAAGTCGCCTCGATTAGCGACACAAAGCGTAATTGTTATGCCGCGTGTAAGTTCCGAACATCGGCCTTATCTACCCGTCGGAGTGATGAGTAACGGTACGGTCGTTGGCGACCGAAACTTCGCCCTCTATGACGCTCCTCTGTGGAACATGGCGCTGATTGCCTCCCGCCTTCATTGGGTTTGGATCGCCACCGTTTGCGTGCGCATGCGCACAGATTTTTCTTATTCAAATACACTTGGCTGGAATACGTTTCCCGTACCGAGGCTCACCGACAAAAACAAAGAAGATCTCACTCGATGCGCCGAGGACATCCTCCTGGCGCGTGAGCACTATTTCCCGGCAACGATCGCCGACCTCTACGACTCCGAAACAATGCCGAATGACCTGCGCCAGGCACATGATCGTAACGACGAGGTTCTGGAGCGCATCCACATCGGACGCCGCTTTAAGAACGATACCGAGCGGCTCGAAAAGCTGTTTGATCTCTATACTAAAATGACCGCCTCGGCCATACCAGCCAAGAAACAAAAGGAGAAGGTAGGAGAATGACCACTGTGAATTGGCCATCTTTCTTCCCCCCGAAGTGCCCACCTTCAGAGGCCAAAGATGCGTCTGAGGAAGTGTTTAGACTCGTCTACACGGCCCCTCCGTCTGTCAAAGATTTCGAGTCTTACGCGGAGATGCGCCCCAAAGAGTTTATGGGCAACTGCGAGGCCTCCGGGCTGTCGGTATTCACGGCGAAATCGGATGCATTGCGCCTGGTGAAAAGAGTTCAGGCCCTGGCCAAGCAGGGCAAACCGGTCCCATCCGGCGATTTAGTCGCAAGCGCAAACCTGTTGCCGGAAGCTGGGAAGCTCATGCACACTCCTCGCAACGGCAACTCGCACCACACTTGGTGGGCGCCGGACGGGTTCGATCACGCCGCGGCATTCAAGGTGGTGACATGATGGAAATGTTCATTGATGGAACAACTCTTGGGTCATTGAAGGTGCTCGAAGTCTACGAGTACTATGACGGACCTCGCCTCTTTGCATCCGTAAACGGAACTGGCTCGGTCTTCCTCGTGCTATGGGTTGGATTCACTGGCAAGAGTGACGAATACTATGTGCAACCGATGTCATTTCACCGCTTCCGTCAAGTGCGTGAAGGTGAGATAAGTCTGCGCAACGCCTTCATTCGTCCTGAAGGCGTCGGGCCAATGGTTCTTCAGATTGATCGACAATCTGACGAAGCTCGCACCAAGCACCTAAACAGCGACCAAATCGATGAGTCGCTGCTTCCTTTGGCAGGGGAAGCGCTCAACTTGGAATCTCCCCTGCCACTCGCCGAAATGAAAATGCAAGTTCCCTCTATTTCCGTCTCCTACGCCCGGAACGGGACTTCCACCCGGGCCAACGCCCTCGGCATGAGGCCAATGCAGGAGCGCGCCTATGAAAAGCGAGGTGAGCAATACCTGCTCATCAAGTCGCCGCCCGCGTCGGGCAAGAGCCGCGCGCTCATGTTTATCGCGCTCGACAAACTTCAAAATCAGGGCCTCAAGCAGGCCATCATCGCCGTGCCTGAGAAGGCTATTGGCGCAAGCTTCTATGATGAACCCCTGTCGAAGGTCGGCTTTTGGGCCGACTGGCACGTGGACCCGAAATGGAACCTCTGCAACGCGCCCGGCGCCGACAATGGCGGAAAAGTCAAAGCTGTTGGGACTTTTCTTGAAAGCAGCGACAAGGTGCTCGTCTGCACGCACGCGACATTTCGCTTTGCCGTCGATGAATATGGCGTGGAGAAGTTCGACAACCGTCTGATTGCCGTGGACGAGTTTCACCACGTTTCCGCCAGCCCCGATAACAAGCTGGGCGTCCATCTTGGGCAGTTCATCGCCCGCAACCGCGTCCATATCGTCGCCATGACGGGCTCGTACTTCCGGGGCGACGCCGAGGCCGTGTTGGCTCCGGAGGACGAGGCGAAGTTCGATACCGTTACTTATACCTATTACGAACAGCTCAACGGTTACGAATATCTGAAGCAGCTCGACATCGGGTACTTCTTTTATTCCGGCTCTTACGTCGATGACATCCTGAAAGTCCTTGATCCGGCCGAGAAGACAATCATCCACATTCCCAATGTCAATTCGCGTGAGAGCACGAAGGACAAGATGAGAGAAGTTGAACACATCATCGAGGAATTGGGCGAATGGCAAGGAATCGACTCCGCGACGGGCTTCCAGCTTGTCAAAACATCGCAAGGGCGTGTCCTGCGTATAGCCGACCTGGTGGACGACGACCCCTCCCGGCGCGACGGCGTTTCCGCCGCATTGAAAGCTCCAGCGCAAAAAAACAACCGGGATTATGTGGACATCATCATTGCGCTCGGCATGGCGAAGGAAGGCTTCGACTGGATTTGGTGCGACCACGCTCTGACTGTCGGATATCGGTCGAGCCTCACCGAAATCGTGCAGATCATTGGACGCGCAACCCGTGATGCCCCTGGCAAGGCCCGTGCACGCTTTACGAACCTGATTGCCGAGCCCGACGCTTCTGAGGAAGTTGTTACCGAGGCTGTGAACGATACGCTCAAAGCAATCGCAGCCAGCTTGCTCATGGAGCAGGTGCTCTCACCGCGCTTCGAATTCAAACCAAAACATCCGGAGAACGGGCCTACGCCGGGATACGACTATGGCCAAGGCGGCTATGACCCGAGCAAATGCAATGTCGGTTTCAACGAGCAGATGGGGCAGTTCCAGATCGAGATCAAAGGGCTCGCCGAACCTAAGAGCAAGGAAGCTACCCGCATCTGTAAGGAGGATCTCAACGAGGTTATTGCCGCATTCGTTCAGGACAAGACTGCACTTGAACGCGGCCTGTTCGACGAGGAGATGGTGCCCCAGGAACTGACGCAGGTTCGCATGGGGAAGATCATCCAGGACAAATATCCGGAGCTTAACGAGGAAGACCACGAGGCCGTTCGCCAGCACGCCATTGCCGCCCTCAATCTGACGCAACAGGCTAAGAAGGTTGCGCTGGGCGGAGACGTAAACAACACCGAGCAGGCTGCCAACACCGCCCTCATCGATGGCGTGCGCAAGTATGCAATGGATATGCGCGAACTCGACATCGACCTTATAGACAGTATCAATCCATTCGGCGAAGCTTATGCGATCCTCGCGAAAACCATGAGCGAGGAAAGCCTGAAACAGGTTGCAGCGGCGATTGCTGCCAAGCGCACGAGCTTGACGCCGGAGGAAGCGAAGGAGCTTGCCGTGCGCGCCTTCAGGTTTAAAAAGGAAAGAGGTCGGCTCCCTTCGCTAACCTCGCAGGACGCCTGGGAAAAACGGATGGCGGAAGGCGCCGCTGCGTTTGTCCGCTACAAGGACGAGGGTCGCTATGAGTGACATCGACCTCGATAAACTGCGTGAGGAACTGGACGACTTCGCAGAGCCCCAGAAGAAAGGCGGACGCTCGGCGCGCGAGGAGCGCATCATAGCCGGGTTCCAGGAGATACAGCGGTTTGTTGAGAAACACGATCGAGCTCCACAGCATGGGGAAGACCGCGACATTTTTGAGCGGCAGTATGCTGTGCGCCTTGATCGCCTTCGCACGCTTGAAGAGTGTCGTTCGCTGCTCGCGCCTCTTGACAATCGGGGCCTGCTCACTAGCACGGAAATTGTCGTTGCCGAGTCGTCCGAGAATATCGACGATGACGCGCTGCTGGCCGAGCTAAGGGACAGTGCGGGTGCTGCCCGCATCACCGAGCTGCGGCACGTCCGCAAGAGCGCTGACAAGCGCGCCGCCGAGGAAATCGCCAATCGCACTGTCTGCGGGGACTTCGAGAAATTCGAGCCGATCTTCGAACAAGTGAAGAGAGAATTGAAGTCAGGCGTTCGCCATACGCTACCTGTTCAAGCTATGGACGAGATCAAGATGGCTGAGATTCAGAATGGCGAGTGCTTCATTGTTCAGGGTCAGATCGCCTACATCGCCGAGGTGGGTCAGGATTTCAGGACGCAGTACGACCGTCGCGACAGCCGCTTACGTGTCATCTACGATAACGGAACCGAGAGCAATCTGCTGATGCGCTCCTTCCAGCGTGCTCTCCACCGCGACTCGGCGGGACGGCTAATCACCAATCCCGACACGGGACCGCTGTTCGCAGAGGAGCGCACTGACGATGATCTGGGAAGTGGCACGATCTATGTTCTGCGGAGCAAGTCGAACCATCCCATTGTCGCCTCTAACCGCGATGTTCTACACAAGATTGGCGTGACAGGGGGCAAGATCGACACACGGATAGCGAACGCTCACCTGGACCCTACCTTTTTGATGGCCGACGTGGAAGTCATCGCCACCTACGAGCTCTGTAATATCAACCGAGTCAAGCTCGAAAACCTTCTTCATCGTGTGTTCGACCGTGCGCAGTTGGATATTGAGATCAGGGATCGCTTCGGCAACCCGGTCAGACCGCGCGAATGGTTCCTTGTTCCTCTCTTTGTGGTGAACGAAGTGATCGAGCGCATAAGGGATGGGACAATCACTCAGTATGTTTATGACCCAACGACGGCTCGCCTGGTGAAAGCAGCTTCCTGAGGCGGGATGGCCAAAGCCACGTGATTACGTTCTCGCGCCGAACTCGGTTCCGTCTAGCCTAGCCTGGTGTGTCTCTGAACACAGCGAAGAAAACACAACTGTTCTAAATAATTACTCTGCTTCGGATCCGTCACCGCGCCTGGCTAATTGTTCGCGCACTCGAATGACGGCATCATGCAGCTTGGCAGCAAGAAGTTTTTTGGCCGGCAGCGCAGTCAGATACTCGGATACGCGGATCTCTCCTTGGTTGAGCTGCAAGAGTTCAATCTGCTCTTCGTCCTTGGCGCTACAGAGAATCAGGCCGAGCGGCGCATCTTCGTGTTCTACCCGGCGTTCATTCTGATCAAGCCAGCGAAGGTACCCAAGCGAAGCTTGAACTGGGCAAGGCGTAGAATTTGAGCGACGAGGAAAGAGGCGATGATGCTGCACATGCATATCGACCACGACAAACTCACTCTCGAGACGGAGAGCGACGTCGAGCAGAAGGTTATAATGCCGCTGCTCACATCGGGCAGCTATCTCGGGATTCCGGAGGGCAGGATCTTCACTAAGAAATATCTGGCACCTACGGAACTGGACAAGCGGGCCGGGCGCGCCACTGGATACTACCCGGACTACTCGGTGTGGATGGGCGGGTTTCCCGTCCTTATCGTGGAGGCAAAAGGCCCAGGCGAGCCACTGGAGACCGGCTACCGTGAGGCCGCGCTATATGCGAGACACTTGAACCAGTCGTACCCGACGAACGTCAACCCTTGCCGCTTCTTAATCGCAACGAATGGCAAGGTGCTAGCGTTTGGATACTGGGACTCGTTGCCCGTGCTTGAGGTACCAATCAGTGATTTGCGTCCCGGTTCGAAGTACTTGGAGGGGTTGAAGGAAGATTGCGGTGCTGGTGCCCTGGACTTTCACGCGGCGAAGTGCTTGCGGCAGGTGAGAAATGCTGACTTTGTCTACCCCTACGATTTGGCCGGCGGGTCTGCTTTGTTGAATGCGAAGTGCCCTGTCAATGCGTTCGCTGCGGGCCTCTCGCCGATCCTGCGAAGGTACTTTTCGTCATCGAACGTAGAGAACAGTCGGGAAATAGTCGAAAGGGCATACGTCAACTCGGCCGAGGTAACCGAATATGATCGGATACTGGAGGCGCTGCTCAAAGACCGGCTGTCGGTCCAGCGAGGCATGATTGTCCAGCCTCTTGAGCCGAGCCGGTCGGGTGAGCCACACGTTGAGCGTGCAATTGCAGATTTCGATCGTACTCGGCCCCAAGCAGGACAGCTGCAAATTGTTCAGGGCGCCGTCGGAAGCGGGAAATCCCTTTTTATTAGAAGGTATAAGGAAGTCTTACAACCCTTGGGCTCAGCCAAGGGGGTTAAATGGGCATTCATCGACTTCAACACGAGTCCTGCAGACCTCGCGCACGCAGAGAACTGGTTATGCTCGACGTTCGCAGAGAGCTTTCGGTTGGAAAACCCTGAATTGGACATCGATTCCCGCGACGTACTACGTGGGATATTCTCCCGCAACATCCAGAAGCGCCGGGCCATTTACGAGGAGCTAGCAGCTGTGTCGCAAGCACGGGCCGCTGAGGCAAAGGCGGAAGATCTGCAGATGTGGCAGGACGACCCGCAGGAAAGTGCGCGAGGCATCGCGGAGTACGTACTGGGTAGCCGGCACGAGGTTCTCATCACCGTGATGGACAACGTTGACCGGCTAGACCTCGCGAATCAGCTTCACGCATTTCAGCTTGCCTTGTGGTTTATGCAGCGTACGCGTTGCTTTGTGATCTTGCAGATGCGAGACGAAACCTACGAACGCTGTAAGGATAGCCCTCCTTTGGACACTTTCCGCAGCGGCCTTACGTTTCACATTACTCCTCCGCGGTTTGTAGACGTTGCAAAGCGGCGGTTGGAATTGAGCCTTGAGTACCTCGCCAGCAGCGTGGAAGAACGGCAGGAACACGCGATTGAAAGCGGCCTGCGGTTCTCGTATTCAAAGTCCGACCTCGAGAAATTCCTCCGACATCTGTATTCGGATATTTTCGACCGAAGGCGCAACATTTCAAGAGTTCTCGAGGCGCTGGCTGGCCGTAATGTGCGCCGCGCGTTGGACATGTTCATAAGCATCATCGTCTCCGGCCATCTCAACGTGACTGCCGTAACATCCACCGTGATCGGCGGAGGCGGGATTCCAATCACCGAACACGACATACTGAAAATTTTGATGCGAACGGAATACAAATTCTTCAGTGATCGAAGCGGCTTCGTCTCGAACATCTTCACTTCGAACCCTGACTGGCAGAAGCCGAGCAACTTTCTACTTGTGGAAATACTGTACTTGCTCGCCGTCAATCGAAAACGAGTCGGGCAGATCGGGCTGGAGGGCTACTTTACATGTCGCTACATCGCGGAGGAGCTTCAGCGTCAAGGCTACGTGCCAGAGGACGTGCTGGCAGCGCTGAATTTTCTATTAAGAAAGGAACTTATCTCTGCGGATCACATGAATTTTGTCAGCGTTGGCTTCGACGATTGCGTACGGGTTCTCGCCTCGGGCTTCATGCACGTTCGAATATTGGCTGGACGGCTCGAGTACCTCTATGGGGTCGTTCCCACAACGCCGGTATTTGATAAGAGTGTCGCACGGCAGCTGTCCGAGCTCGTAAGGCTCGAAAGCACCCGTGGGCAGATCAGTGGCTTTCAGAAGGTTCGTGCGGTCGAACTACTGTACACCTACTTGTTGCGGCAGAGAAAGGAAAGTCTCACGCCCTTCTCGGAATCGAGCAGTGCTGGAGCAACGTATGTGCTGCGGCACATGGCTGAGGCGATTGAGCATTTCCGGAGGGCTGGGTCCGGGGCCTCAGCTGCGCCCGACGAATTGGATTTCTAGGAGACACAGTTTCCCCCACGGCACCACATGCTCCATCTCTTCCAAGAACATTGCCCGCCGAGTCTTCTTCGTGTACCGCTCGAATCCCGTCATCATCACCAGTGTCCTCTGCTTGCGGAACGAGTTCATGCTGGCACGAACTTTATCTATACTCCCTGGGGTACCGGCAGCATCCGTGCAGAATTTTACTCTAAGAGGTCCCACCAACGTGTAAGTCCAATGTTTTCAATGCACGTTGATGTTGCCCGTGAGATGGTGAAATGCCAGATCTGGGCGGTTTGTAACTGATTGAAACAAAAGGCTTCGGTTGTCCTTAGAGTAAAAAATCGCAGACTTGCTGCCGGTACCCCTACAGGGACATTTTCGAGAAAGAGCGGGTTACGAAATTCCGTTTGGTATACGGCGGGTCGCGCGGCGTACGCAACAAGACTGTGGACGGAGTAGTGACGGCTTTGCTCAACACAGATACCGAAGGAAACGACGCGACCTAGAAAGAGGACGGCTAACGCTACTGAAAAAGTCAGGAAGTTGCCCAGAAAGCAGTGCGGCGACTTTTTGGGCAGAACGGGGAGTTTTTGGGCAGGGCGGCATTGTTGGGAAAAGCCCGCTAGGCCGCTCTCTGACGCCGGATTGCACAGCCCGCCATGTTGCACTATGCGGTGATTGCATAGTGCATAGCGTATATGTAAACTATTGATATAACACTATTTAGTAGATAATATATGTTTCATGTTGACAACACAGGACGTTAAGTGTAGATTGAATGAGCAGGGGTCGGGAACGGAGGATCTCATGGAGCGATTCACACATTTTTTGGCTGAGGCTAGGAGCGCGGACTTAGCCGACAAGCGGACATTCAGTTTGATCGTCCGAGAAGGTCTTGCTCTCACCGGCATGTCAGTGAGAGACGCGGGAGAACTATTCAGGACCGCGCCAGGAACCGTCAGCCGTTGGGAAAACGGCCATACGGCTCCCCCGCTAGTCGCTCGTCGCGCGGTCAGGGATCTGCTAGTGACTAGAGTCCAGCGAATTGCGTCATCCCTCGCGCGCCACGTTGCGGTTCTGGCTTAGCTGAAATCAACCGAGTCGTTCTCGACTAGAGCACGACTCGGGCCGTCTGCTAACATACCGGAGTGCATTTACCACGTTTGCATTTCACTCTGGCGACGGCCTCTGACGCCCACGCTGTTTTCGACCTTGTCTACCGCCATCCCGACCCATTTCTAAGAGCCGCAACTTTAGAAGACATTGAAAGTTGGATTGCAAGCGGCGTTTGTTGGATCGTCCGCGACCTTGACGGGCCGAGTATCGTGGGTGCGTGCAACATCAAGGTTCCCATGACCACACGCGAGCAACAGCCGGAACCCGCTGAGTTCGGCGGAATTTTCATTCATCCTGATTTTCGGGATCGTGGAATTGCCGACGCACTGGGTGTGCTCGCGCTGGCATCGTACTACTGGGACAACGATCCAGAGAGCCCGGAGCCCATTCCGATAATCTCGCACGTCCACGTCGATAATGACAAGCCGCTGAAGCTGCTTGACCGGCTCGGATTTGTGTTCGACAAGATAATTCCTGTACCCGATGGTGTCCCAGGCTTCGAGCACATGCCTAGAGACAAAGAGGGTCGCCTGTGGGGAAAGGAATTTCGGTTTCCGCCGGAGCGTCGCATCCAAGTCTTCCGCGAAATGGCCAAGCTGCTCTCAACCGAGCAGATCGGTCAGTACGCCATCGATGTCCTGCCGTCGCTCGGCATGGATCAGGCAGAACTTGAGCGACTCGCTACCCTTATCGAGAATCAACAGAAGGAAAGCGGACACTGAACGCCGAATGCCCGCCCGGAAAAAGATCGATCTGGAAAAAGTGAACGCGTCACTCGCTACGCCCTGCCCGCAGTGCGGATACCAGATTCCACCGGCAGAACTGCGTCGAATCAGTACGACTCAAGTGCGCTGCCCAAAATGCGGAGTCACTTTCACCACGAGCGCGTCGGCCTGAGTCGGCAGGTATAAGGCGGGTACTCGGGCGAAATTGGTAACCCCTCAGTTAACAACCCAAATTTGCGCGCGGGGCATCGTCTCAGAGATCATCTAGCTGTGAGGGCCAAATGCGCACACGAAGAAAGACACTATCGAGCCGAGCCAAGCAACTGAGCTGCGCACGCAGCGCGATGAGGCGACGGGAGAAAATCGCAGCCGGTTGGAAGCCGAAATCGAAGGACAGACGGAGAAGGCTAAGACGGGACAGCGGCAAAGACTAAACCACCAGCGTCCGGGAAAAAGGCAGGGAGGGCCGACAAAAGCAGTGAGTAAACCATTCATCTTCGTGTCATGCGGTCAATTCACCGACGCTGAGAAGACCTTGGGCAAAGAAATCGTAACAATGGTGGAGAGCATCACTCCCCTGACGGCATTCTTTGCGGAGCAAGTCCACGATCTCAACGGGCTAAACAACAACATCCTGAATGCTCTGCGAAATTGTGCCGGGTTCATCGCCGTCATACATCCGAGGGGAAAGATCATGCGACCTGATGGTTCTTCCCATGTCCGGGCGTCGGTTTGGATTGAGCAGGAGATTGCTATCGCGGCCTATATTCAGAGCGCGGAGAAAAGACCGCTGCCAGTGATTGCGTTCATTCATGAGTCAATCGGACGCGAAGGGATCAGGGACTTGATCCACCTGAACCCGATACCTTTCGTGAACGAGGCGGATGTGCTTGCAGCACTGCCCGAGCGTCTTGCACCATGGAAGACATTGACTGCGACGGGAGTTCGCGTTGAACTGACAACCCAAAAAGTAAGAATCCAAGATGGCCATCAAATATGCCAGCTTAGCGTGCGTCTGATCAACAATAGCAACGAACGCATCACCAGTTTTGACGGTAAAGTCCGAGTACCAAGCGAGATACTGAAGCATTGGTCCACTGCCTATATAAACGAAGAACCTTCTGGCGATCCAGCCTACCGGCAGTTTCGTCTCAGCGAGCAAAACACAGGTCACATACAGCCACGGAAAACCGAACTTCTGCTGGGACTCGACTACTGTATGAAGTGCGCATCTGAGGCCATTAGCGGGATTGGCGTTCCAGACGCTACTGTCCAAGCTCAAGTCTGGATCGAGAATCGAGAATATTCGGCGGAGAAAGCGCTGATCGCTTTGCGTCCTGCCGGATGAGTCATGCGAGAAGGCGTCAACGCCTGCCAGCGGGGGCTTCCTGCGTTGAATTCCGGGCAAGGCGCGGGCTGACTCACGTTCTTAATTTCAGATTTCATGATGGCGAGTGGGTCACGCTGGTACCCGAGCGTCGCGGAGCTTCCTTAAAACGCTGGTCGCAACGCTTCGGGCTAGATCCGTCTGTAGATCAAAAACAACTGCAATTCTTGAAAGGTTATAATTCAGCCTCTCGCTTGAGACACCCCGTAGCGATTCCAACTTCGCTTCGCTGGAGATGATGTATGTGTGCAATTCCGAATTTGGCTAAAGAGAAGCGTTTTCATGCCGACAAGGCATTTCAGCGACTCTGGGTAGCGGGAACGTTTTGGGTGCTTTTTTCGCCGCTTTAGCCCGGAGTTTCCCAGTTGATCTCCGGCAGATCGTTTATTCCTTCAATGCGAAGTTTGCCTTAAACGGAGTCCTTAGGTATGGCTATCTGCTCTGGCTCATTTGGTATTTTTTCGTATCCAATATGCGAAGCCAAGCGGACGATAGCCCCAGGGATCACGAGGTGGCTTACGACGTAGTTCAGTCCGTTTTCGGGTTGAGTGCGGCCTTTTATCTCGATTTCCTGGTTGCCAATGAACATCATGGCATTCTCGCCTATATGGCCCCGAATATAGCCATTTTTGTGATTTGTGTTTTGGCGTTGCGTTGGTTCAGCAATGAAGCCAAAGAACTCCAGATTGCACGGGGCGTTGGTGCTGCAGTTGCCGCTGCGTCCGCGATTGGCGTGTGCTTTATTCCGAAAGATCCCTGGTGGGCTGTTGGGGTGCTCATTATTCCATTCGCATTGCTTCTATGGCCGATGTGGAAATTCCAACAACTAAGACTGGCGGAAGAGGCCAGGCGGGACCAAACCGGTGATTCTGTACGCTAAGCGCATGACGATGTGTTGTTTCCAATGACTTTCGGGACGCTGGGAACCGACCTTTCCCATGGCGCCAACTCGATTTTGCAGGCTCGGTCGTCTCAATAGCGTCAACGACTTAGAGGCCGCGCGCTTCGTTAGCGCACAAAACTGCCGAAATGGTCCCACGTGGCCAAACACAAAAAGACGCACTATTCGCTGTTGCTTTGGAACTTTTTTACTCTCGCAAATATTCGATCGTTGACCGCGTTCGCAATGTCTTGCTCGCCGCCGAGGTATCTTTCCGTGGTCTGGATCGAGGAGTGCCCGAGCAGAAACTGTATCTGTTCGAGATCCCCTCCCGACCGCCGGCACAGTTTCGCGCACGTGCGACGGAGATCGTGGGGCGTCAAGCGCTCGATCCCGGCACGGTGCGCGTAATGCAGCACGATTTTCCAAACCGCAGTTGTGCTCAGCGAGGCGCCCGACACCTTGCCATTCTTTCCGACCGCCCGAAACATTTTCTCCTTGGTGATTTCAGCCGCGACGGTCCAGAGATCGAGACGCTCTTTCACCCAGGCCGGGATAGGGACCAGGCGAACGCGATCGCCCTTGCCGACTAGCTCTGGAATCACCCAGCGATCCTCGCGCATTTGGATTTCTCCGACAACGAGCGAGACGAGCTCGGCCCGCCGCAGGCCGCAGCCGACCAGGAGCCCAAGAATCGCCGAGTCTCGCTTCCCTTTCAGCGTTCCTTCGTCGGGTGCCAGGAGCAACGCCTTTGCTTGCTCGGGCGTCAGCCAATTCCCTGCCCTCACGCCGTTGGAACGCGCGTTCTTCACCTGCGCGGCGTCTTCCGCCTTTTCGCGATCGACCAAGCCCGCGTCCGCCGCCCGGCGGAACACGCGCCGCAGCGCCGCGAGCTCAAGATTCGTCGAAGAGGACGAGGCGCCCGC
>OCZT010003572.1_pt1 | contig 15826 bp, 13 predicted proteins | sample 1539031 | NCBI WGS metagenome assembly OCZT01 (sample SAMEA3539308, study PRJEB22396) | soil metagenome | biome: tundra; feature: field; material: soil | place: USA | collected 2010-05 | depth 0.15 m | reverse complement strand
ACTAAATTCGTGATGTAATCTGGTTTTATAATTCAAATAATCTCATATTCATGACAGCAGGACCGCAGGACTGAAAGACATCTTTTACGGTTTGCGGCGTGCGGTACGATTTATACAGAAGACTCAAGGAGCCCGAGGAGTAAAACAACAAGGTTCCGCGGTAGCAGAAAAGCGATGCAGTTCCGCGAAGCGGAAGCAGGACCGCAAGACAGCAAGACGACTATTACATTCAATGACATCTCAGCATCACACAATGGCATCTCTGGGAGGTGCAATGACATTTCAGGATGACACAATTACATTTTGAGGTTACACAATGTCATTTTTTGCGCGTGCAGTGACATCTTGAAGTTCAACAATGGCATCTTCGGGCTTCGCAACGACTTCTTTGGGGTTTGCAATAGCATCTTTGGGGTCCGCAATGACATTTTCGGTATTATATGTTTAAAAAATTGTCGGAATAATTGACAGATTTTTAAATTTCTATTGAAGCGATTTATAATTAATGAATTATTCTAAAATGGTCATCCCCAGGTTGTCAAACTGACTTTCTAATCAGATCCTTTATAATGGACAGATTTTTCTTAATATTCATAAGATAGTTAAAAACAATATTTACAATTTCATCAACAGTGAAGCTGATTCCAAGCTTTACAGATTTATAATAGAAAGTATTACCATATTTATTAAATCCTTTTAAACCCTTTGGATAAACCCCGCTTCCACCAAATTGATCGAAGATAAACCAAAGATTATTTTCTAATAGCTTATCTTTTATCTTGTGTGCAAGCATTCCGTCTTTATCTTCTATAAAAAGTCTGAAACTTTCACCCTGGATTTGAATTCCCATAATGACATTTGGAGCTACTTTATATTTGATATCAGATAAGCCTTGAGAATTTGTCATTCCGGAGCCGAAACTGATTTCTTCAATATCTGTATCCCAGTCCGGTTTTTCTCCGAAATTCATTACCGGAAGATCACTTTCTTTCGTTTTTAAGTATATTAAATAGCACAATGATTCGTATTTTCTCTTTAGATAGAAATCTTGAAGTCTTAATTCAATCAGGCTTTTATATATTGAATCAGAGGAGATCGAGTGAAAATCAAATTTATCTGATAGTTTTAAAACAGAAGCCTTTTCAATCTCAATGAGCCCCATTATAAAAATGCTGTAGTCTATCAACAATTCTTTATGATAAGTGCTCACCGCTTTATCTACTAAGGATAAAATAAATCCATCGTAAACTGAATAGCTCAGATAATTCCATTTAACATTATTTGCCAGAAAATAATTACCATTTTCAACTATAAAACTTGGTTTTGATAGCGAAAGAAGAATATAGCATATAGATTGATCATGCTTTGTTGAATATTTCTTTAGTTGTTCCAGATATGGAAGACTTTTCACTTTGTTTTCAATAATTACTTTTTGTCCATTAGTGTATTCAAAGGAGAAATCAATGTTCTCTTTCTCCCTTTTAACTGAGATTATAGTCTTGATTTCTGGTTCATCGTTGCAAAATTTTGAAAAATATTCCCCTGTTTCTAACGGGTAGTTTTTCCCAATCCAGTATAGGAAGTTACTGTGAAAAAGTTCTTTTGAACTGAGCGATAAGTTAAATAATGGAGATGCTAATAATGATGCGAAATTCTTGTCCATAGTAACAGACTAATATTTTTTTCTTAAAAATGAGGCACTTTTGAAAATTCATCACCTTATGTCTTTTTAACTCTATAATATTTACCCTTGAGTATTAACCTGCTTTAAGAAAAGCTGAATATCTTATTTCTAGTCTTTCTTTGTCTGGCCAATTAATCTTATTCGATGGCAAAATAAGGTTAGCATTATTAAGTGATTGAATACCATATCGAAGCATCGGGCCATCTGTTTCGATGAGAAGATCAGTTCGTATTTTTATTACATAATCAGAGTTGATTCCAATAAAATTATTATCAAATGCAGCATGATGGATTTTACAAAGTGCTAACCCATTTTGAATTATCGGGTCGCCTATATCTTCTTTATCCGCGATTATATGCGCGGCATCAAGTAGTTCTGTATGCTTAAGATTACATAAGGCACAATGATTCTGGTAGGCTAACAAAACTCTCTCTCTAAAGGATCGCTGATGAACTCGGCTTTGAATTGTTGATGTTAAATATGATCGTCTGTAATAAGTTGCATCTTCGTTGACTTGTTCAAATTCCTTATTAACTGTCATTTTATCGTCAACAGCGACTGTAAAAACCAGATCATATATGTTGTCATTAATTATATAAACCGGCCAGGTTGCCAGATACTTTCCCTTAATAACTGAATGCAAATAAATTAATGGCTTTCGAAATTTAATTAGATTCCTTAATCCTACATTATCTGCATGATGTGGATCAGTACCCCGATATTTATATTTAAGGAAACCCTCTGAAGTAAATGAATCCGAATATGGTCCATTTGAAGTTGTAGTAATTGATAGTGGAAAATCCATTAATCTGGGTTTCCAGATGCCTTTTGCTCCTATAAGATTGATTTTCTCCCCATTGAACAGGAAACCTTTTTCAAGAAGATCTCTTGAAAGTACATCTCCATAAATTATGGTTTGCTTTTCTAACCATTCAAATGCTGATAATCTGATTTGATCGTCCATCTAAAATGCTTAAGCTTATACTTATAAAAATAGAGAAAAATTCCGACTTCAAAGTCGTGCTTTCAGTATGACAATATTCTATGCCAAAAGTCTTTCCAGCTTATCTTTCCATTTTTCCCAATCATGCATTTCTTTGGTCTGTAAGTCAATAAATTTCTGTGTGTGATCATGATGAACTAAATGGCAGAGCTCATGAATGATTACATATTCAATGCAACCTTTAGGCGCTTTAATCAATTTAGGATTTAAAATAATTTTACCTTTTGGTGTGCAACTTCCCCACCTGGTTGGCATGTCTCTCAACACGATTGATGATGGCTCAATATTGTACTTTTTAAAATTGTCTATAAGTGGCTGAGCTATTGTTCTTAACTTCAATTTTGCATTTTGAAGATACCATTCACCAACTAAATGCTCAGTACTTGATTTATCATTAACTGTAGCTTCAATATACTTCCCTTTCAGTTTCACAGATTCAAAGTTATTTTGAATGATCCTAAGACGGTACTGCCTGCCGAGATATAGGTGAGTTTCACCGGAAATATATTTTCTTGCCGAATTCTTGGGATGAAAATAAAGAAAGAAACTTTGTTGTCTGATTATCCATGGAGCTTTTTTCCGGAGTTTTTCTTTAACCCTTTCAAGAGATGTGTCAAAAGGAGCTTTTACTAATACAGAGAAATCTGGTTTAACTGTAATACCTAAAGATTTACGATCGGAATATTCCAATTGAAAATCTATCTGTTTTGAGCCAAATTGAATAGTGGATGTCATTACCTGTAACGGATTTTAGCAACTTCAATGCACTTATTTGTAATTTCATCCATTTCTCCAAATGAAAGAGCCAGATGGTATTTGTCTCTCACCTCATCAATTAAATAATCGCCTATTTCAATTTGCAGTTTTCCCGTAATATTCGTTTTATATTGCCAGTCAATTATTGGTTTATTATTATCAAGAACAGCTTTTTGAATCAACTCGTCAATATTCAATGCTGCCTGTATTGAAATTTCTCTCCTGACAATATAATCCTGAATATTTTCACATAAAGATTCTATACATAAACCATAAAATGCTTTTGCAACATCTTTGTCTTTTAATTCTTCGGGAATATCGCTGTCGGTATGGGCTAAAACATTGTTCATGATCTCCTGAACTCTGTTTAAATAAATTGTTTCATTGATACGATTTGATTCATACTCCATAATGGCTTCCTGCAACATCTGTGAAAATTTTTTGTAGAAGGCTGGATCTTCCTCCATTTTCTCAGAAATATGCTTTGAAGTTCTGCTTGCAATCTTATCTGCCTTTGCTGCCTTTCCTATTGTTTTCTCAACTTCTTCCTGAAATTTATCTTTTTCGAATATATTTACCAATTCTGTAATCACTTCAATTCTGTCAGTAGTTATGTGTGTATCAATAAGTTTTTGAATCTGCCCTTCATATTGTTTATAGTCAATCTCATCAGAATACCTTTCAACAACTGCAACACGAAGTTTCAGAAACATTGTAAGATTTTCTTTGTAACGCTTAATCGTCTTATCATCAACCTCCTCATAGAACTGAATAGAAGAGAGTGCTAGCTTTAAACCTTTTGCGAATACTGCCAGCTTATCGTAAAACAAAACCCTTACAGCTTCATCCTTTAACAATAACTGATAAGCTTCTGCATCGCGTTTGTTTGTAACGGTTTTGAAAAGATCCCACAACTCCGAATGTTTCTGAGGCAATTTTCTTATTTCATCGTTGATATTTGTTAGGGTTCCTATCAGATCATCATCGTCAAAATCCTCAAATGAAGAATACATTTGGATAGCATCATCCAAATTTTCAATCACACCATAATAGTCAATGATGTATCCAAATTCTTTATCAGAATAAATTCTATTCACCCTTGCAATTGCCTGCAATAGTTTATGTCCCCTCAAATTTCTTGTTAGGTACAAAACTGTATTCCTGGGTTCGTCAAAACCGGTAAGCAACTTATCTACAACAATAATTATTTCCGGATCTTTCTGATTTTTGAAACGGCTGATGATGTTCTTCTCATAGGTCTTTGAATTACCATGTTCGTCCATCATCTTCTTCCAAAACCGATTTTCTTTATCGGTAGATTTTTCATAAGCACTTTCTTCTCCCTCTCTTTCATCCAATGGTGAAATAAGAACCTCAGTTGATACAAGACCTATTTCATCAAGAAAATCTTTGTAACGGATGGCGTTTATTTTTTTATCACAAACCAGTTGGGCCTTGAATGGAGTCCCTTGCCAGTTATCACGAAAATGTCTGCTAATGTTCCAGGCAGTAGCATATATCTTTTGTTCGGCTCCATTCAGCTGATCTGCGCGGCTGAATTTTTTCTTAAAATCTGCTTTCTGATATTCTGTTAACGGTTCTGAAACCATTTCAAAGAATGTATCCAACGGACTTGCATTAACAACTTGTCTGGGCAGTCTCCCTTCGTACAACAATGGTACCACTGCCTTGTCTTTAACAGCCTGATCAACGGTGTAAGCATCAATGATGCCTCCGAATTTTGCTGCTGTGTTTTTATCTCTTTTGAAGAGAGGAGTTCCTGTCATAGCAATAAAACAAGCGTTGGGTAATGTCTTTTGCATCTCAATATTGAAAGTTCCGTGCTGTGTCCGGTGACCTTCATCCACCAGGACAAAAATATCGGGACTCTCCAACGGCCTGGTTATTTTTTTCATAGCTGCCACAAACTTATTGATGATAGTGGTAACAACGGAATCACTTTTACTTTCCAAAAGCTCGACTAATCTTTGGCCGGTTGTGGCATTCTCAACGAATTTTCCGCACTTCCTGAATGTGCCTGTTATCTGATTATCCAGATCAGTCCGGTCAGTTACTAATACTATTTTGGGATTGCGAATAGATTTTTCTAAAGCAATTGCCTGAGCAAGCATTACCATTGTCAAGGATTTACCACTGCCCTGAGTGTGCCATATAACTCCACCTTGCCTTCTACCATCTTTAAACTGAAGAATACGTTTCATAGATTTTTTAATAGCGAAAAATTGCTGGTAACGAGCAATCTTTTTCTCGCCATTATCGAAAAGAATAAAGTTAAAAATAATATCCATCAGTCTTTCCGGTCTGCATAAGCCATACAGATACTTATCCTGTATTGTAGGATGGATATGCTCTTTTTCCAGATCATCAAAATATTGCCTCACGTATTTAAATCGTTCGCTGAACAATTTGTCTTTCTGACCTATTGAGAGCTGTTGATTTTTTAGATTTTCCAGTTCGGTAGTATATTTATTTTCTTCTTCGATAGTTGTAAATTTTTCTTCCCACTTTGACCAGAATTTCTCAGGTGTTGCGTTAGTAGCGTATGAAGCTTCCTGAGTAGCGACACTTATAATCACCTGTGCATAAACATATAGAACGCGGATCCCGTCTTCCTGCTGGCTACGCAAGTGTTGGCTTATAGCCTGTGCCAACGGCTCCTTCATATCAGGCCGTTTACACTCAATCACGCACAGGGGAATTCCATTCACAAATAAAACCAGATCAGGGCGATAATGCTCTTTACTGGCACTTCGCATTACGCTGTATTCTTCGGTTACATGAAATATATTATTTGTTAAAAATGTACCGGGATTCCAGTCAATGTAGTGAAGTGTGATGCTCTTTTTATCTCCGTCAAAATTCTGCTCAAATGCTTTTCCCAATGTAATAAGGTCGTAAACCGTTTCGCAGGCAGCAATATAGCCTTCATTCATCGGTAATTCTTTTAAAGCACGAATTCCGTTTTCAATATTGGCATCGCTGATATAAGTTGTTTTTGTTGAACTTATTCTTTTGTCTGAGTTTATCTCTTTCAACTGTTTCCGTAGAATATCATCAAGCAATACATTACTGGTTTTACCGCCGCGTAGATTTTCGGTATCTGCCGGACTCAAATATTTATAACCCAGCTTCTGCAATAACTGCAAAGCAGGTATCTGACTAATATGGTCTTCTTTGAAACTTGGGGTATTCATCTTTTTATTTAATGATCCATTTTTGTGGTGTCCAACCAACAGGTCTTATTTCTTGATAAAATGCTGCTAAAGTGTCTCCTTTTATTGGGGGATTTATGTGTGCTGCAGGAACCAATGAATCCTTTATACCTAAATAGAATCCCTCCATGACTTCTAATTCATCTTCAAATGAAGGTTGAATATTAAATGATTTCAATTGTATATATCTTGATACAACAAAGGCAACTAAATCAGCAATTTGAATTAGTTGAGAGTGTTCTGATTTAGAAAAAAACGGAATATCTATGATTTGACAAAACCTTTCCACTTCATGTTTTTTCTTAATTCTCTTTGGTATTTTTATTTGGGTGAAATTATCTGTATAAGATAAATCTTCAGACAGTAATCTAATTAATCTTTTATCATGCTCTCCCTCTTCATCAAATATCACAATTGTTTTGCCTTTATTATTATGAGAACCATACTTTAATCGTTGCAAACTCAATAATATATTGAACGCTCCAGCTTCATAGGGATAATGGAATTTTGTAGCGAATTCATTATTGTCCTTTTTTAGTTCAAAATATTTCTCTGAATGAATTGGACAAACAATGAGTTTACAGCTTCTTTCATTTACCCATTTTAAAAGATCTGTAAAAACTTGTTTTCTGACAGCAGAGTCTATACTACTCCATTCCTTCCTTCCTCTGAAAATCTGTGCAGATTTTAGTTCAGATACATCTATTCCATGCTTTATCAATAAATTTCTAAGAAAGTTAGAATGTTCACGATTAGTTTTATGAATCTTTGAAGCATCAGAAACAACTCCAACTAGAACCTCAACAGGTTGATTAGCATCATATTTGGTTCCACAATGACCGCTTTCATCGACGTAACAGAAGTACATGATTATATTGGTTTATTCTTAAAAAGAATTTCAAATTGTTTGGAAAGACCATTTAGCATTCCATTTGTGCTTAAATCAATTAGCAAACCGGAACTGTCTGGAGGAATTGATTTATAAGAAAAATTAGCGGTAAGCCCACTTGCTTCCATCGCATTTATCTGCCATTGTTCTAAAGGTATTGTTCTGCCCTCCCAATCTCCGTGATGTATAATACCACCAAAATTTTTACTTGCATCGCTTTGATTATAACATAAAACAATAGGATGTTCATCTACCACATTGCCTTTGTCTGGTCTTATGCCAACGAAAGAATAAAGCATACTTTCAGTATTGCCTGAGGCTGCAACTACAAAACTATTACATTTACCTACTAAACCATTATCTATTATTGGCTGAGGTAACTGACTGGTTTCAATTTTTTTATATTCAAAATTCGAAACCAATTTCTTTATATCCTCTTCTTTTGGTAAACTATAAAGAGGACTAAACTGATTTTTTGACATATCTTCTTTTTATTAAGTGAATTACCCTTTATTTTTTACTTGTATCTTATCTACCTGTCAGTAGCACCAGCATCAACCCAGTTTACTTTTTTATATGTTTTCTTGAGCACTTTTAATGTTTTGAATTATTAATCACCTCAGCAATCTCACCGGCAATTTCCTCAACAGTATATATTGCTGTATTTCTTGCAAGTTTATCGGCCAATGATGGTGAATAATCTATTACTTCTTTTTTTGTGATATTATGCCAGATTGGTAATATAACTTGCTCTCCTGTAACTGATTTTGTTATGATTCCATCCAGTTCATAATTTGTCCATCCTTTCTTAATAAAGTCTTTCGATAAAACTACTATTCCAAATCTACTATTAGAAAGTCCTTTATCTATTTTTCTTCTGAGGCTATCACCAATCTTCATCTCAAATTCATCATACCAAACGCTTAATCCTTCTGCTATTAAGGCATATGCCAATGGACGAACTAACTCATCCTTGTCTTCTGAAGCATGTGATATAAAGACATCATAAGTTTTATTAGTATTTTCAAAAGGAATAGAATTCTCATTAAGTTTTTGAACTAATGAAGGAACCGTCGATAGTGCTGGTTCATTATAATGTGGAAGAAAAGAGGATAAAACTTGAATTGATGATTTTACGGTTCCACTCAGACCTTGCAGGTCTACAGTTACATACCAATGTCCTGAACTTGGAACAACCAATACAATTGGTGATCTTGTTACTAATCCCCCAGTATACTTGTGGCTCCTTCCCGATTTGTAACTTTGATAATTTGAGCTATCCATCAATCGAATATTAGCTGCATTCCCTGAAAGAGTAACTTGTACTCGTTGACCACTTTTTAATTGTCCTAAATCATAAACTTGATACTTCATATATTAAACAATTAATCTTTTTCTACCCGTCAGCAACACCTGCATCAACCCCTTTTTTTGCTCCCTCAGTTTTTCTGTTTTGGTTTTAAGTAGTTGTATTTCTTTATCGGCTGCTCGCAGTACCCTGGCAATGGCTGTTTGTTCTTCTTTCTGGGGCAGGGTAAAATTTGCAGATTTTAACGCATTCATTGATAGAACTAATTGTGAAGTTCCAATGCAATATTTCTTGAGTTTGTATCGATAAAAGTTACAAAACATTAAAATGAAATCTAAGTCTCCATTTTTAATTGTAAAGACTGGATAATAACCACTGATTAATCCAACAAAACTTAAGGTGTTTTTATTAAAAGTAAATAATCCGTCATCACTTCGAGACCTATAGGTTAAATAGTTAGGAGGAATAACATTGTAATCGGCATCTTCGCGATTTGTAATCCTATTATCTCCATAGTAATCCGTTTGTTTCATCAGGCCTGCCTTCGCAGATGTTAGAACTTCATATTTAATTCCATCTTTTGGTTTTTCATCATAATCTTCAATAAAATATTCTAGTTTATAATTCTCCCACTCCAATCCAAACCCTATCAACCTTTTCTTCCCGGCCAATAAATTCTGCATCAGCCATTTTTTCTGCAATTCTTTTTTAGAAATAAGCTGGTTGTTGGTGTTGATAGCTGAGTCTATTAGACCAAGGAAGTGGGCAATAGCTTTTTGTTCGGGGAGAGGAGGAAGCGGGAGTCTCACTTTTGCTAAATCACCTGGATAAATATGAACAATAGAATTCCCTTGACCTAAAACCCTTTTCTGCCTTTTTGCTGTATCAGTTTCCAATGCATAAGACAGGCACTCAACATCAACCACATTTTTGGTTGATAAAATTATAACATCTCCACCAGCATAAGCTTTTTCATAACCCGTATATGCAACGGCCTTGCCAATTTCTTCGATTGTCTCACCTGATCCTGCAAATAGAATATCCCCTCTTTTAATTTCTTTACTTTCTTTTGCTAGTTCAGCACTGATAAAGGATTTAAAGGATTTAATAATAAATTCATACGTTGTATAGATTTCACCATAACGAACACATGGAAAGCCTTCCTTAATTACCTGTTCTTTCAAGATTCCTTTCCCTTTCGAAAAAGTTCCTAATTCATCAAGTGTTTTCACTTCCCATCCACTTGGAATTTTATCTGATTTTGATGGTTGATAGTGCTCTATGATGATCTCAGTATTAGTCATTTGTTGTCAGGTTAAAATTCTTAATCAACTGATGAAAAATTTTTTCTACATCAATATTTCCTAATCCCATTTCTTTAAAAATAGCATTGTCTGGCAATTCTACACTTATCAGATCCATAAATTCCTGTATATCTTCTTTCAAACTATCAGGCAAGTCGAAATAATCATCAGCTGTAAGTAATACTGCCAGTCTGAAAATATCAAGTTTATGTTTCCGGATATCTTTTTCAGTTATTTCTTCTCCCTTTTTTTTTCGTTTTATTAGGTCCAGATAAGCTTTTGCTTTCAGACATATAAGTGCTTCTGTATTTGCAATTCTGAGTGCATCACTGAATGAGCTATGATCAATTGTGTATTTATAATAATCCTCATCTAATAGAATTGCTGAAAGACTTGGTATTCCCTCAGAAACTTTAATTAGCGTCAGATGTATTTCCTCATTAAGATTAAGAAGATCCGGATTTTTTGAGAATATTTCAATCTGGTATGGATACTCATTATTACCTGGTTTGGTAAATCGATAATATCTTCTGTCCTTTTCGTCTTGTTCTTTCAATTCATAGCCAGCTTCTTTCACAAATTCCCAGAACTTTAACACAAAAGCAGGACTTATAGCTTCAACAATGAGTATTATATCTAAATCCTTTGTAGCCCGTGGCCTTAGGCCTGCTTCATTAATTGCAATATCACAGGCAGTTCCACCTATAATCACATAACTTCCATTATAATTCTTGAAGTATTCACGGAATTTTTCAAGTCCTCTTACCATTGTATTTGTTCTAATAATTTTTCAAGCGCCATTTCAATACGTTCATTTTTGTTTTCTCGGAAACACAAATAAAGTGATAGAGGATCAATATATTCTGTCTTAGTGAGCAATGCAGGATCGTATTTCCACTCTTCAATGCATACATTCCCTTCCATTGGATCAATAGGTTTAAGATTCAATCCACCGATAAACCTACCATAACCGGGACGCATGGCAAAAAACTCTACTTGCTCATCATTCAGGTCAGTATAATAGGCCAATGCATTAATGTTTGTTTTCTTCAGGTTCTGATCTAAAGAATAACCTGTATAAAACTGTGTCTTATTTATCGGATTTGTCATTTTAGTTTCAGCAATATCCCATAACTCACGTTTAGTTTTCTCGAATTTCAAAAACTTTTCTTTTGTGCCTTCAATTTTACATAACCCGATGTTATGGAAATAAAATGCTGCCCGGGTAACAGTCATAGGGTTATAGCTAAGCTTTTGAGCTATTGTACCCAGATTCAATCCTTCCAAAGCTTCAACCTGTAAATGATACAATAGAATAAGTTGCGCAGCAGGCTGCATATTTTCTGGTTGACGGTCCTCGACACGGTTATTGCCATATTCTTTCAAAGAAATTAAGAGATTAGGCATATACATTTGTCTTCCCGGAACAATAAAAGGCACTCTTTTTTCTATCAGTCTCAACCTTTTATATGCATCAACTTGAGGAATAACTGCAACCACGACTGCATCTAAAACGCTTTGTATTTTAGTAATATGAGTCCTGAGAACTTCAGTTGTGAAATCATCTTTTACAATCAAAAGAACTATCTTCTGGTTGTACAGTCTGATTTCACCAAAATCGTAACCTTTAGCCAGGAAGAATGGTAAATTCTTAAGCTTTTCAGGTGCTACTTTTTTATAGGTTACCCTGATTCCAAGCACCTCATTAATATAATTGACTACTTCATCCATTCTATAATAATCACATTAAATAACAGTATACTAATATAATATCATCATACATGCACGTTATCATTGATGATGATATCGTGCAAATATAATGATAATATACAGATCATCAACATCATTGAGTTATATAATAATAATTTTGTTATTAGTGAAATACTTATTTTCATCATATCTTACATAACCAAGCTGGTTGGTAAGCATTTTAGTTTTCCCGATGCTAAACTCTTCAACATTAACATGATGGTGCCCATAAACCCAGTAATCAATTTTATTGTCATCAATCAAATGGTGAAGATCAACTGCAAATGCTTCATTAAGAACATCATTTTTGTGTTGTTCAGGATAATTCAGTAGGACGGGAACATGGTGGGTTGTAACAACTGTTTTTCCATGGAAAGCTACTTCAATCTCGCTTTTAAGGAATTTGTGACTTTCGTGATAAAGTTCATTAAAATGATCAGGAGAGAATCTGCTGTTCTTATAATTTATTACCTGAAAGTCAGATATCCGTTGCTGGATGATCCATTTATTCAATGTTCCTATCTCCGACCAGAGGGTGGAGAAAATGAATTTGATGTTATCAAGAATAACCGAAGTATTATTAACAAGAAAAACATTATTTTTTATTGCTTCATTAAGAAATCCGGATTTTTCGGAAATGTCTGAATAGTAATACTCGTGGTTCCCAGGAATCCAATAGGTAATATCAAAATTATCTGATATGTAACTGAAAAAATCAGCATGCTTGTCCATCACAGCAAATGAGACAATATCGCCAGCCAACAATAGAACATCGCCTCCGGGTAGCAAAGGATTCCTTTTTAAAAATTCTTTATTTTCAGAGAATTCCAGGTGTAAGTCGGAGGCATATTGAATTTTCATATTATGCGCCCAGTTCTTTTAAATACTTATTCAGTTCCGCTTGCACTGTTTTCAATTCTACCTCAAGTTTTTCAATCTCAGTCTGGACAGAAGCAATATCAACTTCTTCTTCTGCTTCAAAAGTATCCACATAACGAGGGATGTTGAGGTTGAATTCATTTTCTTTTATTTCAGCGAATGTTGCAACAAAGCTGAATTTATCTTCGACAATTCCTGAAGTCAGCCTGCCCTCATTGAATTTCCGATAAGTATTCACAATATGATCAATATCTGCAGGTCGAAGTCTGTTTTGGTTCTTAGCCGATTCATAGTGTTTACTGGCATCGATAAAAAGAACAGGATCTTGCCCTTTATCTTTTCTTGTCCTGTTGAAAATCATGATTGCAGCCGGAATTCCAGTTCCAAAAAACAAGTTTGCAGGTAACCCAATGACAGCTTCCAGTAGATTTTCTTCAATTGTTTTCTGCCTTATCTTCCCTTCGCTTGACCCACGGAACAATACTCCATGAGGTACAACGACTCCAACTTTCCCTTTGCCTTCGTATGCGGTTTCAATCATGTGACTGATAAATGCCCAGTCTCCCTTACTTTTAGGGGGAGTACCTCTCCAAAACCGATTATATTTGTCTGTTTCCGGGTCAAAACTATCGCTTGATTTGTTTTCTTCTTTGTCATCACTCTTTCCCCACTTGTCTAACGAGAAAGGAGGATTAGCAACTACTGTATCAAACTTCATTAGAGCGTCGCCTTCTTTCAGTTTCGGGTTTCGGATTGTATCTCCCCATCGGATGGTAGCGTTATCAAAGCCATGTAAAAACATATTCATAACTGCCAGGGCCCAGGTGCTTCCATTAGCTTCCTGTCCATAGAGTGAAAAATTATCTGAACCAACTTCTTCTCCTGCTTTAATTAACAATGATCCTGATCCACAAGTAGGATCACAGATCCGTGAACCAGGCATAGATTTGGTAAGTTTAGCAATCAGGGTAGACACTTCCTTTGGAGTAAAAAATTCTCCAGCCTTTTTACCGGCATCGCTTGCAAAATTTTCAATCAGAAACATGTACGCACCACCGATAATATCAGTGCCTTCAAGATGTGACGGTTTTAGGTTTAATGTTTCTTTATTAAAATCGAGCAAAAGGTTTTTCAGCCTAGTGTTTTTATCCTTTGTATCGCCTAATACACTGCTATTGAAATTTATGTTCTGGAATATTCCTGCACCATCTTCGCTATATAGTTTGTCACGGTTGGCTTCTACCAGATCTTCTAATGCTATATCTATTAACTCGCCAATATTTAGTTCGTTCCGGTGGTCAAACAAATAGTTAAAATGGCTGTGTTCAGGCACCACAAAACGTTCATGCTTCATGGCACGATCTGCACGTTCTTTGTCACCACTATATTTTTTCAAATGAGATTCATATTTATCATCATGCACATCACTTAGATATTTTACAAAAAGCATAGTGAGAACATAATCCTTGTAAACACTGGGATCAATGCTTCCCCGAAACGTGTCACATGCTTTCCATACTGCATCGTTAATATCTTTTTGTGTTATTTTTTTTATCATGTTACTTATTTTAGAGCGTTGATTATTTGTTGTTGAATTTGTTTTTCCCGTAGAGACTCAATTTGCTGCTGCAGTATTCTTTCTGCGTTTCTGAGATGCGTAATACTTAAAATCGCTTTTTGAGTATCCAAATCCGGGATAAATAATTCTAATTCATCAATCACAGATTTAGAGATGGAAACTATAGAACTTCCTACCGCCTGACTTTTCAGGTAATTCTGAATTGAGGCACTGTTTAGACACCATGTCAAATACTCTGGCAGAACTTTAGATTGAAAATCCTCATTTAAACGAATCACAAAGAACGAAGTGGAAGCTACTGCAGGTTTGTTTTTACTTTCGTAGAGAGATGCAAAATTTTTGGTCCCTTTGGCAGCAAATATTATATCACCGTTTTGTAATAAATGTTTTTCAGAGATGCTTTCGGAATTTAAATCAGGGTATAAAGAGCTTCTTAGGATTCCGTTTTCATCAAAGTGCTTTGACTGCAAATACACAATTTGGCCTTCCTTAACTGGCTTAGCAAAGACCCCGGTTTGAATAAAAGCGATATGTTTTAGTGCTACTCTCAAAATATATATTTAAGTAATATGGCTACAAAGATAGGTAAAATATTCCAATCTACCAAATATATTTCAATATATTACTGAGTAGCGGCTCTACAAATATTAATAAATTACTATTATCTATAGTAGAACATTACCTGTAGAGCCAGTAATTCTAGCGAATTTTTGAATAGAGGCTGTGAAAACCTTTGGAAATGGGGTACTGCTTGTGTCATTAGGTACGAGGTCATTTGAATAACTCTTTCAAAGCCTCTAGAAGCAGAATCTCCAAAAACTATTCAATATCATTCTGAGAAATATGAAGATGCGGCATTTTTAAAGAAATTCAGCGCGGGGGCGATTTAAGAATAACGATTAACATCTTTTGTTAATAATTTTTCTATCCTGTAACCTTAGGAGTCTGATAAAAGAGGGGAATAATAACTAATGAAGCATAGAGCATGGAGCATGGGGATTAGACCTTGGTGAATCTTTGTGCCTTTGTGTCTTGGTGGCAAAAAAAGATGGCGTTCATCATTCTTCTAAATCCTCTTCAAAACCATGAAATGGTATGTTATCGTCCGGGTCTTTGTCAAATGGACCGACACCCGGAGGATTAAACAGTCCCCAACGATCAATTATATAATCCCATTTATCAAATCCTGCCACCCAGTCTATGAACAGGAGACGGTATTCTTCAATCAGGTCTCTTACGATCTGATAATATTCAACATATTCAAAGCCAAACGCATCGAGAGAATGATTCTGTACCATCAGATCGCGTGCCGCTTTACGAATAATAGCGGCATTTTCCATTTTAAGATCATACAATCCAGCTGCCTCAGCACCCGCTACTTTTACAGTAAGAAGTGCTGCATCACATAACATCTGCCCTTTAATTTCCATAAGGTACTCAT
>OCZT010003570.1_pt1 | contig 15833 bp, 11 predicted proteins | sample 1539031 | NCBI WGS metagenome assembly OCZT01 (sample SAMEA3539308, study PRJEB22396) | soil metagenome | biome: tundra; feature: field; material: soil | place: USA | collected 2010-05 | depth 0.15 m | reverse complement strand
ACGAAGGAGGGCATCGAGAAGTATCTGGGCAGCGGCATGGTCAAGGGCATCGGCCCCGTTTACGCCAAGAAGCTCGTGGCCAAGTTCGGCGAGCACATCTTCGACATCATCGAGCAGGAGTCCGCCCGGCTGGAGGACGTGGACGGCATCGGCCCCAAGCGCCGCCAGCGCATCAAGGACGCGTGGGCGGAACAGAAGGTCAGGGCCGCCCTGACTTCAGGCTGGGCGAAAAAATCAACCAAGGCCGCTAGTTCCGCCTGCCCAAAACCTGTCGGCAACCGTTCCAGAGCGTCACAGAACTGCTCGATGGCGGGCGAAGCAATTTCCACCGCCGCTTTGACGATCCGCTGGAGGAATGGGCCGTCGTGCGTCATGGATTACCTGCCGGTGAAAAATGGAGTCCGGCCCTGCTGGAAGGTCTGCACGAGCGTCGTCCGGTCCAGATACTTGTTGCCGTGCTCACAGGAAGTCTCCGGCGAGAACAGACAGGCATGGCAGGCTGCACCATGCAAGGACAGGCCGTCGCGCCAAGGATGATGCTCCCCGCAGAGCGGATCGGAAGCGCAGAGCCTGATCTGCTCCAGTGTCTGATCCAGCAGCCGGGCCAGCGTCTGTGGTTCACCCAAGCTCACCAGACCGCCCAGTGTGCCCTCGTTGTCGGCAGCGCCGGTGTAGATTAGCACGCCCGCCATTGGCCCAGCCGCGCACGTCGGCGGACCAGAACTTCGGGCTCAATTCACCGAACGGCGTGGATTAAGTGGAACCCCCCAGGCTTGCGCGACGGTTCACTTCAGCGGTGACCCTTTTCTGACCATGCGATACGATCCCGGTTATGAGATCATTCTCGCTCGTTACGGCCCTGGTTCTCGCCGCCTTCACCACCATCGGCGCCGCAGTTGAAGATTGGGGCGTTTATAGCCTCGTGCCGGCGAGCGCCGAGGACTTTGTGCTTGAAGCCGTGGGCGGCGCCGCCGCAGACGGCACGACCGTCTCGATCAACGCCCCGGCGGGCAAACCGCATCAGAAGTGGATTGTCGTGGCGAGGGAGGCGGGCTTCTTTGAGGTGAAGCCCGCGCATGAACAGTCGCTCGCCCTCACCGTGGCACAAAGCGGCACCAAACTTGGCACGGCCATTGTCCTGGAGAAGGACAGTGGCAAACCCTCGCAACTCTGGGCGCTGACCAAGCACGAGAACGGCAGCTACTCGCTCATTCCGAAGCACGCCTCGGGCCTGGGCCTCGACCATTTCGGCGGGAAGCGGAGCGCCGGCGCGACGATTGACCTCTGGACCTACCAGGCAACGGACCCGCACTTGCAGTGGTTCATCCGCCCGCTCGCCGGCAGCGGCGTCGAGGGGCAGACAGCGAATGCCACACCGAAATACGAGCCGCCCGCCATCAAGCCGGAGGACATTCTGCCGGGCACCACGAAGCAATTCACTTTTACTCGGAGCAGGATCTTCCCGGGCACAGTGCGCGAGGTCACAGTGTTCATCCCGGCGCAATACGACGGCAAGCAGCCTGCGTGCATTTTCGTGAAGACCGATGGCTTCAACCCGCGCGAAAAGACACTCATGGAGACAATGATTGCGACGAAGGAAATGCCTGTGACGATCGGCGTTTTCGTGCGGCCCGGCGACCTGCCTGCGCCGATGTCGGGTACCCTCGGCCGGCGCAACCGCGACTTCGAATACGATGGCGTGAGCGACCGCAACGTGCGATTCCTGATCGAGGAACTGCTACCGTTCATTGCCCAGGAGTACCGACTCAACCTCTCGACCAACGGCAATGACCGTTGCATGTCCGGCGGCAGCAGCGGTGGCATTGCGGCATTAACCGCGGCGTGGAGCCGGCCAGAGGCCTTCAGCCGGGTGTATGCGGCGAGCGGGAGTTGGGTCGCCTTCCGCGGCGGGCACGAGTTCCCAACGATGGTGCGCAAGTTCGAGACAAAGCCGATCCGCGCCTTTCTCACGACGGCCACGCACGACATGGAGAACTGCGCGGGCGATTGGTTCCTGCTCGACCAGGAGATGGACAAGGCGCTGAAGTTCTCCGGCTACGATTACCAGTTCCGCGTCATCGATGGCCCCCACGTGGCCGGGTACCTCGATCATTGGCAGGAGGCGATGGCCTATCTGTGGCGGGGTTGGCCCGAGCGCGTGAAGGCCGGCCCCAGCGCGCCGCGCGCCCAGGAAATCTTGATTCCGGGCCAGGATTGGCAACTGGTCGCCGAAGGCTTCCAGAGCACGCGCGGCCCGGCGTGCAACGCGACCGGGGAAGTCTTCTTTGCTGACACCGCTGCGAACAAGATCCACCGCATTGGCCTCGATGGAAAGGTTAGTATCTTTGCCGAAGAGGCCGGGCAAGCTCACTGCGTCACCGTCGGCGCGGATGGCACCTTGTTCACCATCTCGGAAAGGTCCGGCAAGCTCATACGCTACGATGCGACCGGCAGAGGCAGCGTGGTGATGGAGGGCGTTTTCGGGCACTCGATCCTCGCGCGGCCGGATGGCGGCCTGTATGTCACCAGCAACGACGACAAGGCCGGCTTGCCCGGCACTGTCTGGCTCATTAAGGATGGCAAGAAGACGCTGGTGGACAGCGGCATCAAATTCGCCACCGGCATGGCTTACCGGCCCGACCAATGGCTGCTCTCGGTCGCCGAGGGCCACTCGAAGTGGATCGATAGCTACCAGATCCAGGCCGACGGCACGCTCACCAACAAAGAGCGGTTCTTCCACTTGTACGTCGCTGATTGGGACGACGATGCCGGCTCGGAAAGTATCTGCTACTCCATTGAAGGCCGCCAATTCATCGCCACGCGTAGCGGTGTTCAAATCAGCGCCGACGATGGTCCGACGCAAGTCGTTCTCCCCGTACCCGACCGCAGCCGTGTCATCGGTGTCGCCCTCGGCGGCCCGGACAAGGACACGCTGTTCGCCTTCTGCGGAAACAGAATTTGGAAGCGCAAAATCCGGCAGCATGCGATGGGCGCGTTCTCGCCGTGGACGAAAGTCAGCGGCACGCAATTGTGAGCTGAAAAGAGTCTTGGCTCTGACAATGATAGTTTATGAATAAACCCCGAAAGCTGGTCCGGTTGTTTGCCTTGACCTTGACCCTGTGCGCCAGCGCTGGCTCCTGCCTGGCACAGACATCCCCGGCGCGACCCGAAGTATGGATGGGGCCTCCGAGCTGTGACAACGGCAAATGGTTCCGCGAGCTGTTCGAAAAGCCGGACGAGTGGAAGGAAACGCGAACGTCAATCGACGTGCTTTTCTATGCCGATCACAACCTGAAGCGGCAATTCACCGATGACGAGCTGCGAAAATGGTTTGGCCAGTTGAACGAGTGGAAACTCAAGTTTGGGATGGAGGTCGGCGCGATTAAGCCGTGGGGCCAGACCGGGGAGGCATGCTTCAATATCGAGAAGCCAAGCTGGGACCGTCTTCAGCAGCTCGGCGCCAATCTCTATGCTATTGCGATGGACGAGCCGCTGCTCTGCTGCCGCCTGCACATTCAGAAGCCCGACGACTACGCTGTCCAGGAAACGGCGAACTACATCGCGCTGGTCCGCCGGCATTTTCCGCAAATGAAGATCGGCGATATAGAGACCTATCCCTCCATCCCTCTGGCCGACCATATCTGGTGGATCGCGGCGCTCCAGAAGAAACTTGCGGAAATGGGCGTGTGCGGTTTGGACTTCTACCGGCTTGACGTGAACTGGGCCAACTTCATTGTGCAGGACCATGGTTGTTGGGGCGAGGTGCGGCAGATCGAATTGGCCTGCCGCCAGCGCAGGCTGCCCTTCAGCCTCATCTACTGGGCTTCCGACCTGCCCGTGCTCGAGCGCAAAGGCCTTGCCGACGAATCCTCCTGGTATCTCGCCATCATGCACCAGGGCGCTGCTTACGCGATGGTGGATGGCCGGGCGGACCAGCTCGTCCTGGAGAGCTGGCTGCAGTCGGGCAATCCCAAATGCCTGCCGGAAACCGAGTCATGGACGTTCACCCGCTCGGCGCTGGATCTGACTCGCAAGCTTATGGGGGCCAGGTGATGAAGCTTAGCCTGACAGGTCATCGTGGCCCCATCCCCGGCACCGCCGAGCAGATCGCGGCTTGCCGATGTCCCAAAGCACTCCAGCTCTTCATCCGGCTGGCACCGGCTTTCAGCTCTGTCTTGGCGATGGCGCTGTGCGCCGCCCCGGCTACTACCAGGGCCGAATCAGCCCTGCCTGCCGATGCTTTCGTGGACTTTTTCGGCGTCAATACGCACCTCGGCTACTATGACACCGCCTACCGTGATTATGAAGGCATCGTCAAACCGCGCCTGCTGGAACTGGGTGTCCGGCATATCCGCGACGGCACCTTCAATGACGAGGTATTGGGCAAATACCTCGACCTGGGGCAGCACGGCATTCGGCTCCTGTTCATCACCGACTCCAAGAGGGCGGTCGAACGGGCGCGTAAGCTCCGGCCCGTGCTCTTCGCCATCGAGGGAGGCAACGAGCCGGATGGCCGCGGAGGCGACTGGGTTCCGCGCATTCGAGCCGAACAGCAAAGCCTTTACGAAGCCGTCAAGGGCGACCCGGCAACTCGGGACCTGCCAGTGGCTGTCTCCTCTCTGGCGAACCTGCGCGACAGCCCGGCCAAGCTGGGGGACCTGACGCCGTATCTGGATTTTGGCAACATGCATCCCTACGCCGCCGGCAACCCGCCCAGCCGGCACTGGGGCTGGGGCTTGTCCATGGAGCGCGCCATCGCCGAAGCCCACAAGGTTAGCGGCGACAAGCCAATCCTGGTGACTGAGTGCGGCTATCACAACCGGATGGAGGAGCAGGGGCATCCGGGCGTGAGCGAGGTGGCTGAGGCCAAATACCTGCCGCGCCTGCTGTTTGTCTATTTCAACCGGGGCATGACCAAGGCATACAAATACGAATTGCTGGACGAGAAACCCGACCCGGCCTTTAGCGATATGGAAAGGCATTTCGGTTTGGTCCGCACCAATGGCACCCCCAAGCCCTGCTTCATCGCACTCAAGAACCTGCTGCACCTGCTGGCCGACCCGGGGGCGCCGGTTCCAACCGTTCCAACCGGCTCACTGGCCTTCGAGCTCGCGGGAGTAACAAACAACCTCTATCATACGCTGCTGCAGAAGCGGGACGGCACCTTTTGGCTGGCCCTGTTCCAGGAAGCCGTTTCTTATGACGCCAAGACACACCGCGACCTGCAGGTGGCATCCCAGCCGGTGACCCTGAAGCTGCCTTGGGCCTCGCCCGAGATTCGCCTTTTTCGACCCAACTCCTCCACAGAAACGGTGGAGCGCGCTTCGGAAGCTGGAGAAATCAAGCTGGAGGTTCCAGACGAAGTATTGCTGGTCGAGATTCGCCCGCCAAAGGCATCGAAGTGACCGCGAAGATTTCGCGACCTTGGGCTTAGCTTACTTCGCATGCCCCAGGTAATCCAGGAATCCCGGAGGAAGGGTTTGGTTCTCCCGGATTGTGAGCGAGGGATCTGCAGCAATCGTCCGGGCGTCGGCCAGCCTCCACACTTTTCCATCGATAGGCCCGCTATATCACCGGTTTGCGGATTGCAGTCGGGCTACGCAGCGCAAAGGCTCTTACCCATGCTGTGCCTCGCTCGGGCTGCGGCATTGGCCACGATAGAGAGCCAGGAAATAGCCCATCACTACCGCAGAGATAATGGCCAGCCCGACCCAGAATCGCGACCATGCGGTGCCGCTGCCCCGCGCACAGGCGGCGAACCAACTCCCGGTGCCGAGGTACCCGACGAGGTTGCCGACGCCATAATTCATGAGCCACAGCAGGCCTTGGGCCCGCGCGCGCCAGCCTTCCTCAACCCGTTCATTGAGATAAATCTGGGCCGTGATGAAGAACAAGGCAAACGCGGCCCCGTGCAGAAGCACCCCGGCCAGCAGCCAGCCTGGCCCATTCAGGGCGCACAATAGGTAACGCAGAACCCCGAATCCCAACCCCGCAGCGAAAATCCATTTGAGCCGCCATCGCTCCAGCAGCACCCCCAGGGCGAGGAGGGACATCACCTCCGTCACCTGCCCCAGGGACATCCAGGACGCGGTGTGTCGAAACCCAAGAGCTTGCAAGTGAGGCGGCGTGAAAGGATAAAGGGCGGCCACCGGGATGCTGTAGAGAGCGGCCGTGATGAACACCACGCGGTGGTCAGGGTTCCTCAAGAGGCCGAGGGCATCCCAGCCCAGCAACTCACGCAGCGTACGGCGCCCGGCGGACGCTGGCGGCGGCACGTTCGGCAATAACCACGTAAACGCAGCCAGGCCGATCCAGACAACCGCCGTGACGCAACCGGCCCTGGTTGAACTGTCCGCGCCCAGGGCGCTTACCACCCAGCAACCGACCATCCATCCGACTGTGGCGACGGCACGCATAGGGCCGAATTGGCGCTGGGAATTCTGCAGGCGCGAGAAAACGATAGTGCTGGCAATGCTCCCCGTCGGTGAGTAGAAGAACGCCTGCATCTGGACGACCAGGAGCACCGCCACAGCAGGCCACCTCCGCTCGATCGCCCAACTCGCCAAGCTCGCGGTGATGGCGCTCCCGCTTGCCAACCACCGCAGGACCTGCACGGGCGAGGCATGCCGGTCCGCCATCGCGCCGAACAAGAGCGGAGAGACGAGTGCCGCCACGGCGGTCGTTGCATACGCATAGGGGCGGACCCCGGCCAAGTCGTGGGCCTCGAGCACGCTCCCCAGGGTCACCAGCCAAGTGCCTGCCGCCAGCGACTGGAGAAAGAACAAGCCGGCCAATTCGCCGTATTCGACGCCCCGAACTTTCGAGTTCAGGACCGGCATACCCTAGCCAACCCAAGCCGATCGGAGGCCCTCCTGACGGAGCTCGAATCGTGGCCGGCAGGCTGGACAATCTCTTGAAGCGAATGAAGCAACATAGCGCTGCCACTGTAAATGCTGAACCCGCCCTGTCCTGTCCAGTGGAAAGCCGCTTGTTTTTCTGCGACTCCGGGAACAAAAATGTCCGTGCAAATCGCACATGCACGAGCCACGAACATCAAGGAGAGGACCTGAGCTTCAAGGTGGTGGCGTGATTATCCACGGCGTCAGAACCGTTTTGCTGGGTTGCGTCCTATCAATGGCGCTCCGCGTGGCGCTGTCGGCGGCGGAAACCGGGCAACCTGTCCCGTGGTGGGACGATTTCCCAGCGCTGATCCAAGTGGGCGATCCGAGAACTGCAGTTCGGGCGCACGCTACTGCGGCGTTGTGCGGGGCAGCGGACGATCCGACTTGGGGGATATTTGGGCAGCGACAAAGCATCGTTTCCTTCGGCAAGCGCATTGAGGAACTTCACGGAGCCGGGTTGAAAGCGCTCACCTGGTTCGAGGGTTTCGGCACCTGCGGCTCGTACATTGCGCAGGTCAAGCGGAATCCCGACGGCTCATGGGTGAAGGACCAAAGGGACTCCTCGGTCACACGCCTGTTCCATCAGCATTGGAATTGGGAAGCGTTCGACGGTACAGGGGAAATTCGCTGGGTGGGCCCGCACTGCTATTTTACGGATGAGGAGTTCGCCCGTCCTTGGACACGGCTGCATCCGCGCTATGGCTGTGTGCCCATGACCTACCCGGACGGGCGCGTGAGCGCCGGCTACCGGGGCGACGGAGGAGATCCGCGAAATAGCTGCGTTCTGGACGCTGGTTGTGCCAAGGATGTGCTCGGGCGGGTGACTTTTGAGTACAACTACAATGCCTCGGTGAACCAACTGCAACCGGACACCCTTCAGCCACGCGGGCCTATTACGGGTTTGATGCGCGTGGAGGATGCCCCGCTGGGGCCGCCTGATCCAGGCTTTACGCCCGAACAATGGAAACGGCTGAAAAAGCCGGGTTATGCTGGGGACGTGGATGCCGGCAAGGACTCGGCCTGCCCGACATGGGACGACTACGCCCGGGCCTCGGTGCGTCAGGCGCTCGACGCCGGCATTGACGGCTTGTGGGTGGACAACTATTCACCCTGGGACAGCTTCAACGCCAAGCCGGTGCTTAAGGCGTTTGGCGAGTGGTCGGTGGCCGGCTTCCGGGATTATCTGCGCACTCATTTCTCGGCGCGGGCGCTGTCAGGCATGGGAGTTGAAAACGCTCAACGGTTCGACGTGCGGCAATACCTGCAGGCACGCTGCCGGGAATGGGGCGGCGACCAGGGCCAGCTTTCAGACCCGCGCTGGTACGATCCGCGCTGGCAGGATGACCCCGTATGGCGCGCTTACCTCATTTATAAGCGTCAGACCGGGACGGCCGCACTTTCGAGATTCTACCAAACGCTCAAGCAGGAGGCAGCCACGGCGGGCAAACCCGATTTCCTGGTCATGGGCAACGATCTTCCTCTATTCTCACTCGGCTGGGTGCGCGGCGACTTGGACATGGTCAGCACCGAGTTGACTTGGGGATGGCATCTGACGACGGGTCCCCGGGGAATCATGGCCCCGCCTCACGGAAACTATGTGCCGGTTTACAAGCTGGCGCGCGAACATGCCCGCAGCCGTTTTGTGAACCTGTGGATGTATGTGCCCGAGGCACAATTGGGCAGGACCAATATCGCCCGCGTGCTCTATTACCAGGCGCTGGCGAACCACGCTTTGCCCATGCCGTTCCCCGGAGACCGGACAGCGGGCAACCCGGCCACCGACGCGGACTTTTTTGATTTTGTGCGCCGCATGGCTCCCATCTTCGGCGATCGGGTGCCCCTCGAAGAGGTCGGGCTGTATTACTCATCTTCTTCGCAGTTGATGGAAATGCTGCCAGGCGGGTTCCGGGATCACCACCGTCAGCCTCACAGTTTTGCCTTTTGGGGCTGGGGCACCGCGCTGACCCAACTGCACGTTCAATGGCGAGCGGTGCCCGAATGGAAACTGGGCCAGGCGGTCCGCGGCGGCTTGCGGTTGCTGATCATCCCTGAGGCGGAGGTCATCGAGAAACACGACGCGGCCTCGCTGGAGGCCTGGATACGAGAGGGCGGCACCCTCATTGTAACGGGCAGCAGCGGCACTCGCTTGGGCGAGAGTGACAACTTTGAGCGTGTCCCCAAAGGTTCAACGCTGCCGGTTACCATCGAGGACTCTCGGGTGGCCGAAGCCCGGCCTCGTCCCCTCGGTAAAGGCCGGGTCCTCTATCTGCGCCGAGATCCCGGCTTTGATTTTTACCTGGCGGACAAAGAACGCGCGGCGATGCTCAGCACATTTAGCCGGACGCTGGAGGCGTTGCCCACCAGCGGCGGCAGCCCCGCTTTGGAAGCGCCCGGAGTGCCTGCGACGGTGGGGTTGACGCTCTATCGTAACGGCAAGGGCCTGTTCGTGGACGTGAATAATACCGCGCTCGATCTAGAGACGGACACCATCACCCCGGCGATGCCGCTGCGTTTCACGGTCAATCTGCCCAAGGAGTTGCGCGGCCAGAAACTGCGTGTCCGGGTGCTGGCTCCGGAGGATGCACCCGGAGTTGAATTCGTTCAAAAGGGCAGCCAACGGTTAGAAGTGGAGCTGGGGGCAGTACCGGTGTTCGCTTCAGTGCAGATAGAGGCGGCCAATCAATATGACTCGAACTGAACCTTCAAGCCAACCAAGATGAAACCTCGATCCCTGTCTGTCTCCCTTCCGCTTGTCCTCCTCACCCTCCTTTCGCCTCTGCAAAGCAGCACTGCGGCGGAGGCCGGCATTCCCCACCTGCGGCGGTCGGGCTCGGCCACCCAACTCATCGTCGATGGCCACCCGTGGATCATGCTCGCGGGCGAACTGCACAATTCCAGCTCCTCCAGCCTGGCCTACCTGCAGCCCATCTGGCCCAGCTTGACCGCGCTGCACCTCAACACCGTCATCGCCAGCCTCTCCTGGGAACTGGTGGAACCCGAGGAGGGCAAATTCGATTTTTCGCTCGCCGACGGCATCATCGAAACCGCCCGTCAGCGCCATCTCAAGCTGGCCTTCATCTGGTTTGCCACCTGGAAGAACGGGGACGGCGCCTACGTGCCGGCCTGGGTGAAGACCAACTGGACCCGCTTTCCCCGCTGCCAGCACCGCCCCGGCATTAACACCACCCAACTGACCGCGCTTTCGGAGGACAATGTCAAAGCCGATGCCAGGGCTTTCGCCGAAGTGATGCGCCATATCAAGCAGATCGATGGCAGGCAGCACACGGTAATCATGATGCAGGTCGAGAACGAGTCCGGAGTGATGCCAACCTCACGCGATCATTGTCCGCTGGCCGAGGCGGCTTTCGCCAAACCGGTCCCCAGCGAACTCATGAGCTACCTGGTCGCGCACAAGGAGGAACTCATCCCCGACCTGAAGGAGGTTTGGGCCAGAACGAACTTCCGTGAATCCGGCACCTGGACAGAGGTCTTCGGCGAAGGTCCGGCAGCCGACGAGGTTTTCCAGGCCTGGCAGGTTGGCCGCTACATCGGGCGTGTTGCCGCCGCCGGAAAGACCGAGTACCCGATTCCGATGTACGCCAATGCGTGGCTGGTGCAGCACAAAGGCCAGGCTCCCGGCCAATATCCCAGCGGCGGGCCCGTGGCGCGGATGATGGACGTGTGGCGCGCCGCCGCCCCGAGCATCGATCTCCTGGCCCCGGACATCTACCTGGACGACTTCAAGGCCGTTTGCGCCGAGTACACCCGGAACGGCAATCCGCTGTTCATCCCCGAAGCCAGCCGCGACGAGGGCGCGGGCCTGAAGGCCATGTATGCCCTGGGGCACCACCACGCGCTGGGCTTCTCCCCGTTCGGCATCGATTCGCTTTCCGAAACCAACGTGTTGCGCGACTACTACGAGGTGCTTGGCCGCCTGCTCCCACTCATTGCGCAACACCAGGGTAAAGAGACGCTCCGGGGCTTCCTGCAATACCAAGATGAGAAGCGCACAGAGTTTGACCTCGGCGACTTCCGCGCCGACATCGAATACCGCTCCGAGGAAGGCCATCGGCCTGGCGGGGGGCTCGTCATCGCCGTGGCGCCGGACACCTTTGTCATGGCTGGCGCCAACTACAACATCCGCTTTGCCTCTCGCCGCGATAAACCCGGCAACACCGCCTGGCTGGCGATTGATGAGCTGGTGCCCCCCGGCCCTGGATCCTCGTTGTCTTCCGCCAAAAGGAGCGGCCCGGTTCCCGCCGTGGACTTGATTTTGGGACGGCGCCTGAACGGCGACGAGGCCCCGTACCGGGTCAACCTCGGACCAAGGCCCCGCATTCTGTTGGGCAAGGTCTATCGGTTCCAATGAATTACGCCCTCCTTTCTGCCTCAATCCTCTTCTAAGATCGCGGATCATATGCGCCACAATTCAAGGTACCTTTTCCTGTCGTTCCTCCTGCTTTGTGCCCTCGCCGTCAGACCGGCATCGGCTCAGGATGGGTTTACACCCTTATTCAACGGGAAGGATTTGGTCGGATGGGTGCCCATTGGGACGCCGGACGCCTTCAAGGTCGAGAAGGGCGCGATCCTATCGACCGGCGCTTCGCCTTACCCCTCCTGGCTTCGGACTGAAATGCCCTATGAGAATTTCATCCTTCGCATCGAGTACCAGACCCTCAGCTGGTATGAAGGCGGCATTCTGATTCACGCTCCGATGGATGGGCCGGCGTCCAAACTCGGGTTGCAGGTTCACCTGCGGCACGATCGTCTCGATTACCAAGCCCGTTCGCCGGGCGCGATCTACGATGTCGCGACGCCTAAGTCCCTTGCGAACTTTGGCTCCGGGAAATGGAATCATTGCGAGATCCTCTGCGATTGGCCCCACCTCCAGGTGATGCTAAACGGGGTCAAGGTTCAAGATCTGGACATGGCAACCAATCCTTCACTCCGTCATCGCCTGAGAAAGGGTTTTGTGGGCCTCGAGAACGTTGGCTGCCGCGCTTACTTTAGGAACATCGAAATCAAACCTCTTCCGGGACAGGAAGAGTGGACCTCCTTGTTTTCAAACGGCCTTGGCGGGATGTACTTTCTCGGGGATTCGCACTGGAAGGTGAGCGATGACACTCTCATGGGTGAAGGCCCGACCGGATATGCCCTGACCAAGGCGACGTTCAAGGGCCCCTTCGAGCTCCAGGTCTGGGTCAAAACCTGCGTCAACGGAAACGGTGGCGTTACCTTCAACGCCTCGGGCCAGAGCACTGGAACCGAGGTGCAATGCTTCAATTGTCCGGATAGCACCAACCCGACCGGCAGCCTGTACGACATCGCGCCCGCTGACCGTATCGCCAGCCAGGATGGCGTTTGGTTTCTCCTCCAGGTCTTTGTTGATGGGCCGAACGCCATGGTCCTGGTCAATGGCGAAAAAGTCAGCCAAACCGACCAACTGAAACCGCCCTACGGGAGCACGATCGGTTTTCAACAACACACACCCGGCGGACACATCGAGTATCGCGGGGCGCGGATCCGGCAAATCCGTTGGAGGGAATGATGGGCGCACGAGGCCGGGCCAGGGGGCCTGCGCTGCCACTTTGCAGGGCGCGCTTCGGCACCTCGCGATGATGACTGGGTGATCCGCGCCTTGATGCGGCTTCGGTTAGTCTCTAGGCTCCGCTGTTCGATGTTCGTATGAAAATTCGTGCTCACATTCCACTGTCGATGCCCACTCTGTCCGCCGCCAGATCGCCTGGCCAGCGCCTTTCTGATTCCGCAGTGAGTCACGAAGGCCGACGCGCATGCCGGGCCGCCCTGTCAGTCGTTGTGACGGTGCTGTCTATGGCGCTTGCGCCAGCAGACGTTGCCCAGGGCGCGGCGCCGGCGGTTGTTCCCGAAACCGAAACCTTGCAGCGCGCCTTCATCAACTCTCAGCGACCGGGACAATTTGAGAATTTATGCGGTTTCCAATTCCGTCCAAAGAGACGACGCCTTCTGAATATGCGGTGTTGGTCGTGTTCATCGCGGTGGTTTTTATCTTTTTGGGAGTCATTGCACTGGTCGTGGTCTTTCGCGCACCCGCCGAGAAGCATGAGTTGGCCGTGGCGTTGGAACATCGTGGATTTGGGTTGCTGGGGATTGGCGGAGCCATCGCGGTTGGCTTTTGGTTGTTTCGCCGATTCAGGGATTATTGAGACTCGCGCATGAAAGCAGTTTGGTCTGCCCTTTCCTTTCGCTTCGCCACGCTGGCCGATTGCCACGCTCTCGCCGAGCTGAATCACCAATTGATACGGGACGAGGGACATCGGAACCCGATGACCATTCCAGAACTTGACCAGCGGATGAGGAGCTGGCTCGGCGGGGAGTATCGAGCTGTATTGTTCGAGGCCGATGGCGGGATTGTCGCCTATGCCCTGTTCCGCGAAGAACCGGAGGAAATATACCTGCGGCATCTTTTTGTGGTTCGCCACAAACGCAGGCAAGGGGTTGGCCGCAGGGCGGTGGAAATTCTCCGCTCACAGATTTGGCCAAGGAACAAGCGGCTGACGGTTGAGGTTCTGGTTGCCAATACGAACGCCGTGGCATTCTGGCGAGCGGTGGGATATAAAGACCATGCTCTGAAACTGGAGATTATGCCAGCTTCATGAGCCATGCCGACTCGAAGCGGGTGGGGCTGGTGGCCCCGACGCGGTCCCGATTGGAAGCGGCCAGAAGCGGTTTCGCTTTCCTGCCGGACTGCCGGATTAACCGATCAGGAGAAGCGCCTTGACCGGCAGACTCGCTGGGGCTACAGGGTAAACCATGAAATCCTTCGGATCGGTGTTCGCCCTGCCGTTCCTTGCTGCTTGCACGTCGTCGGCCCTCGCGGCCTCTGCCGACCCGGTGCCATCCCAACCGATACCGCCCGTGTCAACAGTGCGGAATGTCCCAACTGCCTGGGACAAGGAGGCAGCGGCAAAATTCCTGGATGACCGAATGGATTTGTGGTTCGAGAAAGCCAGAAAACTGCGAACGGGCCGGGGAACTAGCAGTTGTGTTTCGTGCCATACGGTCGTTCCGTATGCGCTGGCCCGTCCGGCGCTGCGCAAAGCGGCAGGCGTGAGCCAGCCGACGCCCCAGGAAGCGAAGCTGCTCGACGAGACGCTTCGTCGAGTGGACACGTATGGGAGTCACGAACCGCTAGTCGCGAGCCAAAGCGAACAGTCACGCGGGACTGAGGCGGTGCTGAACCTGCTCATCCTGTCCGGTGAGGATGCCCGCCAGAATGGTCCGGGGCCGAGTGGACCGACCCGTAACGCGCTCGCAGAGCTTTGGAAAGAGCAACGCGCTGATGGAGCCTGGAATTGGCTGGACACCGGGCTGGAGCCTTACGAATCCAACGACAGTCCTTACTATGGCGCGGCTCTGGCGGCGATCGCAGTCGGGGGCGTCCCTGATTACGCAGGCGGCACGGGCACAAACGGGTCGAGCGGCGTCGGCAAGTTGCGCTCCTACCTGAACGCAAACTATGCCGATCAGAATCTCCACAGCCGGGCGTGGATGCTACTGGCCTCCACTCGTCTAGCGGGCTTGCTGAGCCGCGACCAGATCGCTGCGTTGACGGCGGACCTTCAGAGTAAACAGAATGCCGATGGCGGTTGGTCCCTATACCAGTTGGGGCCGTGGACCTGGTCCAAGGCCAGCCCTCCATTTGGGCCAAAGGGGAAGCCCGATGTCGCGCTGCTGTCCAGGTCGGACGGGTATGCCACGGGCCTGATCACCTACGCGCTTCGTCAGGCGGGATTACCCGCCGACGATCCGAGTCTGAAAAGGGCCACGGGCTGGCTGGAGGCCAATCAACGGGAATGTCAGATCGATCAGAGCCGTTGGAAATGCTGGCGGACGTATTCGCTCAATCATGATCAGGAACATGGCGGTGAGGAGGGCGAACCCTGGAGGCGGATGTTCATGTCGGAGGCAGCGACGGCCTTCGCCGCACTGGCACTTTTGCCATCGGACTAAATCGCGGAGTGGAAATAGACTACAGACTTAACGACGTTAACGAAGGCCAAAAGAAGTGACTCTCACCCGGCAAGAACTGGCCGACCAAGCCGCCTCCCTGGCGGTGCAAGGCGTTTATATCGGAACGTCCTCGTGGAAATACCCCGGCTGGTGCGGAAAGCTCTACGACCGCAGTCGCTACGAATACCGGGGCAAGTTTGCCGAGACTCGGTTCAAGCGGGACTGCCTCGCTGAATACGCGGAGGTCTTCAAGACCGTCTGCGTCGATGCCGCCTACTACACCTTCCCGAGCCAGCAGTATCTGGAGGGCATGGTCTTCCAGGCACCGGACGACTTCCTGTTCGGCTTGAAGGTGACCGACACGATCACGATCAGGAAGTATCCCAAGCTGGATCGCTTCGGCGAGCAGGCCGGTAAGGCAAACGAGAACTTCCTCAACGCCGATCTGTTCGTAAAGGCGTTCCTGAAGCCGTGCGAGGCAGTGCGCTCCAACATCGGCCTGTTGATGTTCGAGTTTTCCCGGTTTTGGCCGACCGATTACGAGCATGGGCGGGACTTTATCGCCGACCTGGACAAGTTCCTGAGCCAGCTTCCCAAGGGCTGGCCATATGGAGTTGAGATGCGGAACAAGAACTGGCTGAAGCCCGAATACTTCGAGTGCCTCGCCCGGCACAAAGTTGCGCACGTTTACAATAGCTGGGAGGCGATGCCTGCGGTGGGCGAGCAGATGGCGCTGCCGGGCAGCCGGACGAATCCCGACTTAGTCGCCGCTCGCTTCCTGCTAAAACCCGGCCGCAAATACGAGCAGGCGGTCAAAGCCTTCGAACCTTACGACAGCATCAAGGAGGAGAACCCGGAAGCGCGGGCGGCGGGCAAGGCGTTGATTGCTGAGGGGCAGGCGGCGGGGCCGAAGCGCCGGACGTTCATCTACGTGAACAA
>OCZT010003569.1_pt1 | contig 15834 bp, 9 predicted proteins | sample 1539031 | NCBI WGS metagenome assembly OCZT01 (sample SAMEA3539308, study PRJEB22396) | soil metagenome | biome: tundra; feature: field; material: soil | place: USA | collected 2010-05 | depth 0.15 m | reverse complement strand
CGTCGATCCTCGGTGGCCTCCGTGGTGGCGGTTGAGGACAAAGTACACAATCGTGGCGGCGATAAGAATCGACGAACCGATCAGCGACTGCGTCGGATACGCGACGAAGCTGTTCAGCACGACGCCGGCCGCGACCCCGACGAACAGGATCGTCGTCACCGGGTGCCCGGGCGCATACGCGATCTCGCCGCCGGGCGACGGCTGCCGATAGCGCACGATCAGCAGCGCTCCTGCCGTCAGCCCGAAGAACAGCCAGTCGGCGAACACCACGTACGACAACAACTGATCATACGTATTCGTCGTCATCAGCACGAGCGACACCGCCGCCTGAAGCCACAATGCGAATACCGGCGTCTTGTATCGGGGGTGCAGCCGTCCGACGCGCTCGAAGAGCAAGCCGTCGGCGGCCATCGCGTAGTAGAGCCGCGGCCCCGTGAGAATGACCACGGCGAGAAATCCGAGGCTCGACGTCACGATCAGCGCCGCGACGAATCGCGCGCCGGCCTCGCCCTCGACGGCGCGCGCCATGTCGGCCGCCAGCGCCGGCGACGCGGCGACCTGCTGCGGCGTCAGCACCCACAGGTACGCCAGGTTCAGCGACAAATACAACACGATGACGACGATGACGCCGAGGACGTTGGCGCGGGGAAGGTTCCGCGCCGGATTCTTGATCTCGCCGGCAATGTTCGCGCAGCTCTGCCATCCGCCGTAGGCAAACAGAATCGGCACGAGCGCCGTGAACAAGAGATGGATCGACGCGCCGTGAAAGACGACGGCCGGCGCGGCATCGAAGTGGCTGGCCGGCGTCGACCCATGGCCGAACGCCAACGCGAGCAGCACGAGCATGCCGCCGACCTTCGCCGTCATCAGGATGTTGTTGGTCCACTTGCCCGCGCGGACACCCACGACGTTGACGCCGGTGAGCGTCACGAGCGCCAGCGCGGCGGCGATGCGGATCCCGGCCGCACCGAGCGGGAGAAACGACCGGTCCACGTACGACGCGAACAGAATCGAGACGGCCGCCAGCGAGCCGCCATTTATTATGAAGAGCAGCGCGATGCCGTAGAGGAAGCCGACGACCGGGTGGTAGGCGCGCTGCAGGTAGACGTATTGCCCGCCGACGTGCGGAAACCGCGATGCGAGCTCGGCCCAGACAAAACCGCCGAGCAGCGCCACGAGCCCGCCGAGGCTCCAGGCGAGCAGGATGAGCACGGGATTCTCGAGGACCCGCGCAACGTTCGACGGATTGGCGAAAATCCCGACGCCGACGATTCCGCCGGCCACGACGACGACGGCGTCGAAGAGGCCGAGGTCGCGTCTGAAACCTGAATCTGGTGATGTGGAGACGATATCCCGCCGTTTCACCGCGCAGCCACTGGCGGCGGCATCGTCTCCTTGGTGAACCTCGGCACCATTTCGTCGCGCATCGCGAGCTGATAGAGCGTCGCCGCGATCGAGATCGCCGACGCCTTCACGTCCGCCTCGATGACGCGCTCGTAGTGATCGAGGTTGGTGTGATGCGTGTGCGAGTTGTACTCGATCGGATCCTGACTGAAGCCGATGCCGGGCAGCCCGGCGTTGTTGAACGACGTGCTGTCGGTCCCGCCGACGTTGCGGCTCCGCGTCGCGCTCGCGCCGACGACGCCGAGATCCTGAAACGGCGCCAGCGCATGGCGGACTACCGCCGCCGCCTCGGGCGGCCCGAAGATGCCGGCGCCGCGCGCGCGGCCGGTCCCAGAGTCGATGTTCAAGTACGCGTCGAGCTTGGCGAACTCGGGCGTGGGGGTTTCCGCCGATCCGAAGTGCTCCTTGACGTACGCGAGCGAGCCGAGCAGCCCTTCCTCCTCGCCGCTCCAGAGCGCCACGCGGATCGTCCGCCGCGGCTGTACGCCAATCGCTTTCAGAATCCGCGCGGCCTCCATCATCGTCGCGCAGCCGATGGCGTTATCGGTCGCGCCCGTGGCCGAGTGCCACGAGTCGAGGTGGCCGCCGAGCATCACCACTTCGTCTTTCTTGTCGCTACCGGGAATTTCCGCGATCGTGTTGTACGCCGTCGTCCCTTCGGGATACCACGTGTTGACGATGTTCATCTCGAGCTCGACCGGCGTGCCATCGGCGAGAATCCGCGCGATGCGGCCGTAGTCTTCATTGCGCATGACGACGGTGGGCACCGCCTTCGTGATGTCGTACGTCGCGTTGTCGAAGGCGACGATCTGGCCATGCGGGCGGCCGGCGTCGTTCACGCGCCCCGCCGCGTCGTTGGCGACGAGGAATTCGTCGATCTGCTGCGTGACCTGACGCGCCGTCAGCGTCCCCTCTGGCGGCGTCGGCTGATTGCCGCGTCCGCCTCGCCCCGCGCCTTCGGGCGCGTTCGGATCGTACTGGCGCTTCAAGTCCTCTTCGTTCCGGCGACCGGGCGTCGGATCGAGGTTCACCGGCACGAACACGGTCGTGCCGACCAGCACGATCGCGCCCTTCACGTTGCTCTTGATGCTCTCCAGGTAGCTGGTCAGTTGTGCCTGCGTCGGCTGAAAGTGCTGCGGCGTGGCCGGCCCGCGCCCACCGCGGCCGCCGTCGGCCGACGGCGGCGACATCGGCACCAGGGGCCCCTGCGGCACGATCAGATTGAACGCCTTCGCCGTGACCGTCCCCTTCGTGCCCACCGTCCACGCCAGCGGCTCGACGACGAGCGAGCTCTTCACGGGGGACACGATGTGCACTTCGAAATGGTCGGTGACCCATCCCGGATGGCCGAAATTCCACGGCTCGAGATGGCCGTTGGTGAATCCCCACGAGGTCATCGTCTTAATCGACCATTCGCCGGCGGCCTTGAGGCTCGGCGAACCGGTGACACGCGGGCCGTAGACGTCAGTCAAGAAATGCAGCGTTCGCATGATCTGCGAGTGCTGCTCTTCTTCCTGGCGGATCTTGTCGTTGATGGTCGGATCGAGCTGTTGCTGCGCCCCGAGCGGAACGAACGGCACGAGCACCGACGCGAGGGCGAGGACGGCGACACTGATGCGCTTGAACATGATGACTCATCTCCTCCGAGGCGACGCCATCCTACCAGAACCAGATATTGAGAGCGGCCGTCATCGCCAGCACGATGACCGCCAGCACGGCCGGCCGTGTGTACCACGTGCGGGCGCGGTCGCTGGACGTCGGCGTCAATCCGCGCACGAGGCCGACGAGATCCGCGCGCGCGCGCGGCTTCGTCACCAGGCTGATCGCGCTGGTCAGCACGAAGCACGCCGTCCACGCCCACACGGCGCCCACAGATTCTGCGCCATGTCGGACGGATAGAGGTGCCACACCGCGAGCTTCGGGAGCAATGACGCGCTGCCGGCGACCGCGGTGGCCTCGTAGTGCAGGCCCGCGGCGGTCGTGCCCGCGAGCAGTCCCCAGAACGCGCCATGTCCGGTCGTCCGCCGCCAGAACATACCGAGCAGGAATGTCGCGAGCAGCGGCGCGTTCACGAAGCTGAACACGAGCTGGAGCATGTCCATGATGTTGTTGAAGCGCATCGCGATGTACGCCGTGGCGACGCTCAGCGCGATGCCGGCCACCGTCGTGTACCGCGCCACGCGCAGGTAGTGCGCGTCGCTCGCGTGGCGGTTGATGTGGCCCTGATAGATGTCGTACGTCCACACGGTGTTGAATGCCGTGACGTTGCCGGCCATGCCCGACATGAAGCTGGCCATCAGCGCGGTCAGGCCGAGACCGAGCATGCCGGGCGGATAGTACCGCGCGAGCATCGACGGGATCGCCATGTTGTAGTCGAGCGTCCCGTCGGCGAGCCGCGGCAGGAGCGGCGCCGCGCCGTCGTGCGGGTGATTCGTCAGCGCGAGCGCGATCAACCCGGGCAGGATCACGATGAACGGAAAGAACATCTTCGGGATCGCGCCGATGAGCGGCGTGCAGCGCGCGGCGTTCTGCGACTCGGCGGACATCGCGCGCTGGACGACGAGAAAATCGGTGCACCAGTAGCCGAACGACAGCACGAAGCCGAGCCCCATCACCATCCCGAACCACTCGACGCCGAGCGGGTTGGCGTCGGGGCGCGCAAGATTGGTCCACACGTGCGTGAAGGTGGGCGGCAGCTTCGCCGCCATCCCGCTCCAGCCGCCGACGTCGCGCAGCCCGAGGTACGTCAGCGGCGCGAAGCCGACCACGATCAGCCCGAACTGCAGCACCTCGTTGTAGATCGCGCTCGTGAGGCCGCCGAGCACGACGTAGCCGAGCACCACGAGCGCCGACACCGCGAAGCTCACCTGCATGTTCCAGCCGAGCAGGGCGTTGAACAGCTTGCCCATCGCGAACAGGCTGATGCCCGACGACAGGACGGTCATCACCGCGAAGGTGATCGCGTTCAGGCTGCGCGTCTTCTCGTCGAAGCGCAGCCGCAGGTACTCCGGCACGCTACGCGCTTTGGAGCCGTAGTAGAACGGCATCATGAAGACGCCGACGAACGCCAGCCCCGCCGCCCACGCGGGGATATGGCGTCCCGCGAGCAGGAAGTCGCTGCTCTTCCGCATCCGGCTCTTCAGATAAAAGCCGATGCCCAGCACCACGACGAAGTAGACCGCAAGAATCGCGTAGTCGATCGGCGCGACGTGCATGGGCGGGCAGTATACTGCCGCGAGTGGCTGGTGCCGCGGTAGTTCCGGCCACAGAGGTTTCATATCGGCCCCGTAGCCGCCCGCGACGCAGCGGGACTAGAATCGATCAGAGTGTTTGAAGGACTCTTCAGATTCCTGTTCAAATACCGGCCGCTGGTCTTCGAGCAAGGGGACTTCGTCCTCGGCGCGTCGCGCCCGATGGTCGCCGCGATTCTCGTCGCCGGCCTCGTCGCCGCGTACGCCCTCGTCACCTACCGCCGCGTCGGCCGCACCGCGCCGCGCGACCGCTTCGTTCTCATCACCCTCCGCCTCGCCGCGCTCGCCCTCGTCTTGTTCTGTCTGCTCCGGCCGGCGTTGATCCTCAAGGCGGCGGTCCCGCAGCAGAATTTTCTCGGCGTGCTGGTAGACGACTCGCGCAGCATGCAGATCGCGGATCGGCAGAGCCAGCCGCGCAGCGACTTCGTCCGCGGCAACCTCGTCAACGCCGACAGTCCGCTGCTCAAGGCGCTCTCCGAGCGCTTCGTGCTCCGCTTCTTCCGCTTCTCGGCGTCGACCGATCGCGTGCCGTCGGCGGACGGCCTGAAGTACGCCGGCACGTCGACGCACCTGGGCCAGGCGCTCGCGCGCGCGCGCGACGAGCTCTCGGGCCTGCCGCTCGCCGGGCTCGTGATGGTCAGCGACGGCGACGACACGTCGGACACTTCGCTCGACGAATCGCTCGCGAGCATCAAGGCGCGGTCCATCCCCGTGTTCACCGTCGGCGTCGGCGCCGAGCGCTTCGCGCGCGACATTCAGGTCACGCGCGTCGAGACTCCGCGGGGCGCGCTCAAAGGCACGTCGCTCGTCGTCAATATCGTCGTCACGCAGGCCGGCTATGCGGGCGCGACCGTGCCGCTCGAGGTCGAAGACAACGGCCGCATCGTCAGCACCGAGGAGATCACGCTGCCGCCCAACGGCGAGTCGGCGACCATGCGCGTGCGGTTCACCGCGTCGGACGCCGGCCCGCGCGTGTTCAAGTTCCGCATCCCGCCGCAGGCCAACGAGCAGGTGACGCAGAACAACACGCGCGAAGCCTTGATCGAGGTCAGCGATCGGCGCGAGCAGATTCTCTACTTCGAGGGCCAGCCGCGGCCCGAAGCGACGTTCGTGAAGCGCGCGGTCGAGGACGACAAGAACCTGCAGGTCGTGCTGCTCCGGCGGACCGCCCCGAACAAATACCTGCGCCTGAACGTCAGCACTCCCGACGAGCTGGTCGCGGGATTCCCGGCGACGCGCGAGGAGCTGTTCGCCTATCGCGGCGTCATCCTCGACGGCGTCGACGCCGACTCGTTCACGCCCGAACAGCTCCGGATGCTCGCCGACTTCGTGAACAAGCGCGGCGGCGGGCTGATGATGCTCGGAGGACGCCACTCCTTCGCCGAAGGCGGGTGGACCGGCACGCCGCTCGCCGACGTCCTGCCGGTGGCGTTCGACGCGACCAAGTCGCGGACGCCGTACTTCTCCCCGATCACCGTTCGGCCGACGCGGGCCGGCGCGACCTACCCGATGATGCAGATTGCCGACACTGAGGAGGCGTCGGCGCAGCGGTGGGAGAAGATGCCGGCGCTGACGGCCGTGAATCCCATCCGCGAGGTCAAGCCCGGCGCAACCATTCTTCTATCGGGCCTCGACAACCAGAAGAAAGACCAAGTCGTGCTGGCGGTGCAGCGCTACGGGCGCGGCAAAGCGCTGGCGTTCGCCATTCAGGATTCCTGGCTCTGGCGCATGCATGCCTCGATGTCGGTGAACGACACGACGTATCAGACGTTCTGGCGGCGGCTCGCGCGCTGGCTCGTCGAAGGCGTCCCCGATCACGTGGTGACGACGACCACCGAGGACCGGGTGGATCCGGGCGAAGCGGTGCCGCTCACCGCGCAGGTCGTGGATTCCTCCTACATCGAGGTGAACAACGCGCGCGTCGTCGCGCACGTGACGGCGCCGTCCGGCAAGACGGCGGACGTGCCGATGGACTGGAGCGTCACGCGGGACGGCGAATACCGGGCGAGCTTTACGCCGGACGAAGAGGGGCTCTACAGCGTGCGCGTCGGCGCGACGCGCGACCAGAAAGATCTCGGCGCGGATGTGATCCACGTGCGCTCGTCGGCGGGCGACAGCGAGTACTTCGACGCGGCGATGCGCGCGCCGCTCCTGAAGCGGATCGCGGAGGAAACCGGCGGGCGCTTCTTCACGCCGGATAACGCCGCCGGGCTGCCTGAAGCGATCAGCTACAGCGGCCGCGGCGTCACCGTCGTCGAGGAGCACGATCTGTGGGACATGCCGGTGCTCCTGTTGCTGCTGATCACGCTGACCGGCACCGAATGGGCCTATCGCCGCACGCGAGGATTGGCATGAGGCTGTCTCTCGCGCTTTTTCTCGCGCTTTTTTTCTGCGCGCTCGCGATGCCTGCGTCCGCCCAGGTCGCCGACACCCACCTCATCGTGATCACCGGCGTCGAAGCCGACGCCGCGGACGGCCAGCAGTTTCACAAGTGGGCCACCACCGTCATCGATGCGGCGGCGAAGCGCGGAGGCGTCGTCGCGGACAACATTGTGTACCTGTCGGACAAACCCGACGCCGATCCGGCGCGCATCAACGGCCGATCCACGCGCGAAAACGTCGAAAAGACGTTCAGTGATGTCGCGAGTCGCGTCAAGCCGAACGACGAGGTCTTCATCCTGCTGCTGGGACACGGCAGCTTCGATAGTCGAGGCGCGGCGTTCAACTTGCCGGGCCCGGATCTGATGGCGGCCGATTACGCGAAGCTGCTGGATAAGTTCACCGCGGAGCGCGTGGTCTTCGTGAACACGTCGAGCTCGAGCGGCGGGTTCCTGCAGCCGCTCGCGGGGCCGGGGCGCATCATCGTCACGGCGACGAAAACGAGCGGCGAACACAACGACACACTGTTTCCGGAGTACTTCGTCGAAGCGTTCACGAGCGAAGCCGCGGACAAGAATGCCGACGGGCGCGTGTCGGTGCTCGAAGCCTTCGAGTACGCGAAGACGAAAGTCACGCAGGCCTATCAGCAAAAAGGCAATCTCCTCACCGAGCACGCCACGCTCGACGATGGCCAGGACGGGAAGTTCGCGGACACGCTGTTTCTGGCGTCGCCGAAAGCGCGCGCGGCGTCGATTGCGGCGGTCGCCGATCCCTCGCTCCGCGCGCTGCTCGAGCAGAAGCAGGCGCTCGAAGATCAGGTCGCCGCGTTGAAGCTGCGGAAGGCGGCGATGGATCCGGCGCAGTACGACCAGGCGCTGGAGAAGCTCCTGATCGACCTCGCGCAGAAGACGCGCGCGATTCAACAACTGGAAGGCAAGAAGTGAAACGCGTGCTGCTCGCGCTTGCCGCCGGCGCCGTGCTCCTCGCGGGCACGACCGCACTCGCGCAGCGCCGCAGATTCTCCGGCGCGCCCGCGCCAATCGCCTTTCCGGCCAATCCCGCGTACGACGGCCGGTTCACGCTGGCGCGTCTGAAGTACGAGACCGGCCCGGGCGGCTACTACTATCACGGCCTGCCCGCGTGGGCGCATGGGTACGGCTATGATCCGGTGCCGGACCGCGGACGATCCGAGCGCAACCTGATGAAGATCCTCAACGAGGTCAGCGGCGTTGCCCCTCGGATCGACGACTCGGTGATCGTCGCGCTCGACGATCCGGAGCTCTGCAGGTACCCGGTCGCCTACATGACCGAAGCCGGCTTTTGGACGATGACGGACAAGGAGGCAACGGCCTTTCACGACTATCTCGCGAAGGGCGGCTTTGTCATCTTCGACGACTTCCGCGATCCGCCGCGCGGCGGCGGCGGGTGGGCGAATTTCGAGATGAACATGCAGCGGATGTTCCCGGGCGCGCGCTTCGTCGACATGGACGCGTCGCATCCGATCTTCCACTCGTTCTTCGACATCGATTCGCTCGACATCGTGCCGCAGGACTACGATCGCGGCCGGCCGGTGTTCCGCGGCCTGTTTGAAGACAATGACCCGAAGAAACGCCTGCTGGCCATCGTCAACTTCAACACGGACGTGTCGAACTTCTGGGAGTTCTCGGGGACCGGCTTCAAGCCGGTCGAGGAATCGAACGAAGCCTTCAAACTCGGCGTGAACTACGTCATGTACGGTCTGACACACTAGAAAGGGACATCGTGGATTCTCGCGCAGCCACAACGGCCGTCGATCTGAGCTCCGCGGACGACCTCGCGCTGGCCGACCGGATGAATGCGGGCCGCCAGCACATCGTCACCGAGCTGAAGAAGTTAATCATCGGGCAGGACGAGGTGATCGGGCAGATTCTGCTGACGCTCTTTGTCGGCGGCAACAGCCTCATCGTCGGCGTGCCGGGGCTGGCAAAGACGCTGCTGGTCGCCACGCTGGCGCGCGTCCTCGATCTGAAGTTCACGCGCATTCAGTTCACGCCCGATCTGATGCCGTCCGACATCACCGGCACCGACATCATCCAGGAGGACGCGACCGGCAAACGGCAGATGGTCTTCGCGCCCGGGCCAATCTTCAGCAACATCGTGCTCGCCGACGAGATCAACCGCACGCCGCCCAAGACGCAATCGGCGCTGCTCGAAGCGATGCAGGAGCACCGCGTCACGATTCAGGGACGCACCTACACGCTCGAGGAGCCCTTCTTCGTGTTCGCGACGCAGAATCCAATCGAGCTCGAGGGCACGTACCCGCTGCCAGAAGCCCAGCTCGATCGCTTCATGTTCCACATTGTCATCGACCATCCGCCCGAAGACGAGGAGTTCGACGTCGTCCGCACGACGACGGCGATCCTGGAGCCGACGTTCGAGCGGACGGTGACGGGGCCGGATCTGATCGCGTTCCAGCGGCTCGTGCGGCGCGTGCCGGTGGCGGAGCCGGTGATGCGCTACGCCCTGACGCTGGTGCGCACCAGCCGGCCCAAATCGAAGGCCGCGCCGGAGACGGTGAAGAAGTACGTCGGCTTCGGCGCCAGCGTGCGCGCGGCGCAGTATCTCGTGCTCGGCGCCAAGGCGCGGGCGCTCACGAGCGGCCGTTATCACGTGAGCTTCGACGACATCCGCGCGCTCGCGCATCCGGTGCTGCGGCACCGCGTGCTGACCAACTTCCGCGCGGAATCGGAAGGGATCACGACCGACGCGATCATCGACGAGCTGCTGCAGGTCGTTCCGATGCCGAAATCAGGAATGTGACCTGTGGGTCCTAGCGTGCCGAGCGCGAGAGCTCTTCCAGGCGCGAGATTCGTCGATCCGCAGATCCTCGCGCGGATCGGGAATCTCGATCTGCTCGCGCGCAACGTCGTCAACGGCTTCATCAACGGGCTGCACCGGGCGCCGTACTTCGGGGCGTCGATCGACTTCGCGGAGCACCGCGGGTACGTGCCTGGCGACGACATCCGCCGCGTCGACTGGCGACTGTACGCGCGCACCGACCGGTACTACGTGAAGCAGTACGACGCCGACACGAACACCAACTTCTCGGTGCTGCTCGACGTCTCTCGATCGATGGGCTTTGCCAGCCGCGGCGTCACGAAACTCGAATACGCGTGCTATCTGGCCGCCTGCCTCTCGTATCTCGCGCACCGCCAGCGCGACCGAGTCGGGATCATCACCTTCGACGACGACATCGTCGATCACGTGCCGTCCTCGGCGAAACACTTCAACGTCGTGCTGCACACGCTCGAACGGTCGTCCGCCAGGCGCCCTGGCAACCTTCAGGTCATCACGAAGGTCGCCGAGCATTTCAAGCGGCGCGGCATCCTCGTGCTCATCTCGGATTTCTACGACGAGCCCGACGCGATCCTGGACGCCATCAAGCCGCTGCGCTTTCTGGGCAACGATCTCATCGTCTTTCACGTGCTGGATCCGGCGGAGCTCGACTTCCCGTACGACGACCCGTCGGCCTTCGAGGATCTGGAGAGCGGTGAGCAGATGCCGATCGTCCCCGAGTCGCTCGCGGGCCAGTACCGGACGCTCATCCGCGAGCACACCGCCGCGCTCGCCGCGAAATTCTCCGAGCACCGCATCGACTACACCGTGCTCAACACGGCCGAGCCGCTCGATCGCGCGCTCTTCAGCTACCTGTCGAGCCGCGCGAAGCTGATGCACGTGCGATGACGTTCCTGGCCCCCCTCTTCCTCGTCGGCCTGGCGGCGCTGGCGATCCCGGTGCTGATTCATCTGATTCAGCGCGAGCGGAAGACGATCGTCGCGTTTCCGTCGCTGATGTTTCTCCGGCGGATTCCCTATCAATCCGTGCGGCGGCGCAAAGTCCGCAACTGGCTGCTGCTCGCGATGCGGGCGGCCGCGGTGCTGATGATCGTGGCGGCCTTCGCGCGGCCGTTCCTGCGACAGGGCGCGCTCGCCTCGGCCGCGGCCGGCGGCGCTCGCGAGGTCGTGATCCTGCTGGATCAGTCGGCGAGCATGGGCTACGGCGATCACTGGCAGCGCGCGCGCGACGCCGCGCGTCAGGCGATCGACACCCTCGGCGCCGACGATCGCGGGACACTCGTGCTGTTTGCCAGCAACGCGGAAGAGAACGTGCGCGCCACACCCGACCGCATACGGCTGAAGGCAGCCGTGGATGCCTCGCGCGTCAGCTCCGGCGCCACGCGCTACGGCCCGGCGCTGAAGCTCGCGCAAAGCATCCTGATCCGATCGCCGCTCAAGCGCCGCGAAGCCATCCTCGTCAGCGATTTTCAGAAGACCGGCTGGGCGGGCGCCGCGGGCGGCGATGAACTGCACTTTCCCCCGGGCACCGTGCTGACGCCGAAGTCGGTCGCCTCGGCCGACTTCTCGAACGTGGCCGTGCCGTCGGTGACCTTCGCGCGCGCGTCATTCTCGGGCCAGGAACGGCTCACCATCACCGCGGGCGTCACGAACCGGGGCGCCGCCGCCATCAGCAACCTGCCGGTGACGCTCGAGCTCGACGGCCGCACGATCGAGAGCCGTCCGGTCAGCGTCGCCCCCAACGCCTCCGCCTCGGTGACGTTCACGCAGTTCACGCTCGCCGATCCGAACGTCAAAGGGACGGTCCGCGCCGGATCCGATCCGCTTCCGCAGGACAACGCGTTTCGCTTCGTGCTCACGCCCGGCCGGCCGGTCCCCGTGCTCGTCATCGATCAACGCGGCGACCGATCGGATCCCAGTCTGTATTTGTCGAGGGCGCTCGGCATCGGCACGGCTCCCGCGTTCCGCGCCGATCTGGTTCCGGCCGCCCAGACGACGGTGGCGCAGCTCGACACGCATTCGGTGGTGGTGCTGAACGACGTCGCGTTTCCGCCGGCGCTGTCGAACGGCGCGCTCCGGCGTTTCCTCGAGCGCGGCGGCGGCTTGCTCGTCGTGCTCGGCGAACACAGCACGTGGCCCGCGTCCGAGGCGGCGCTCTTGCCCGGCACGCTCGGCGCGATGGTGGACCCGCCCGGCGGCCGCAGCGGGTCGCTCGGCTTCCTCGACTACAGCCACCCGATCTTCGAGGTGTTCAAGGCGCCGCGCAGCGGCGATTTTTCCGGCGCGCACATCTTCCGCTACCGGGCGCTCGACGCCTCGGTGCCGGGCGCCGACGCGCGCGTCCTGGCGCGATTCGACGACGGCGGCGTGGCGGCGGCGGAAAAGCGGATCGGCACCGGCCGCGTCATCGCGTGGACCTCGACCCTGGACGACTCGTGGACCGATCTCCCGTTGAAGCCGGTGTTTCTGCCGCTGACGCACCAGATCGTCCGCTACCTCGCGCGCTACGAAGAGCCGGCCGCGTGGTACACCGTCGGACAGGCGCTCGACGTCTCGGAGCGGGCGGCCGGACAGGGCGATCGCGTCGCGCTCACGCCGTCCGGCCAGCGCATCGCGCTCGGCGGCCCCGGCGCGCCGCGCTTCGTCGAGCTCGGCGAGCAGGGTTTCTACGAGATTCGCGCGATCGGCGGGCGCGCCGAGAAGCCAACCTACGCCGTCGCGGTGAATCTCGACCCCGCCGAATCCGATCTGACGCCCATGGACCCGCGCGAGCTGGTCGCGGCCGCCATCGGACACGCGGCGCCCGACGCGGGTCAGCCGGCCGCGTCCACCGTGACGCCCGAAGACGCCGAACGGCGCCAGGGCATCTGGTGGTATTTGCTGCTGGCCGGCGGCCTGCTGCTGGCCGCCGAAACAATTCTGTCGAACACTCTGTCGCGCACGACAGCCCAGGTGTAGGCTAGACGTCAGGAGCAAGAGATGCCCGATGCGGGACCCCGTGCCGAGCTCGTCGCCCTCATCCAACAGATCCGCCGTCGCTGGCGCCTGAAACTGGCGTTGCGCGGCGCGGCGATCGTGCTCGCCGGCACGCTGCTCGCGCTGCTCGTCTCGGCCTCAGGCCTCGAAGCGCTCAGATTCAGCGCGTCGGCCATCATCGGTTTCCGCATCGCGATCGCGATCGTCGTCGTCGCGCTGCTCGCGTGGTGGGTCGTCGCGCCGCTGATGCGCCGCGTCAGCGACTCTCAGGTCGCGCTCTACCTCGAAGAGCATGATCGGTCCCTCCAGGCGCAGATTCTGAGCGCCGTCGAAGCGGTCGCCGCCACATCGGCCAATCACTCCCCGGCGCTCGTCGAACGGCTCGTGCAAATGGCCGTCGCCAGGTGCCACGAGCTCGACGCGACGCGCGCGATCGATCGGGGCGCGATGAAGCGTCATCTCGCCGCCATCGGCGGCGTGATCGCGGCCGCTGTCCTGCTCATCGTCCTGGGCCCGGCGTTCCTGCGCCACGGCGTCTCGGCGCTGCTGATCCTGTCCCGAAGCGCCGAAGCGGCCAGCCCGTACAGAATCAACGTCCACCCGGGCAACGCCACCGTGCCGCGCGGCTCCGATCAGACGGTGTCGGCGAAGCTCGTCGGCTTCAAGTCGCCCGACGCCGTGTTGATGATGCGCGCCACGGCGGCCGGCGCCTTCGCGCGCGTGCCGCTCGTCGCGGGCGCGGATCCGACGGCCTTCGAAGGGATGCTCTTCCATCTCGAGACGCCGGTCGATTACTACGTCGAATCGAACGGCGTCCGTTCCGCGACGTTCACGATGACGCTCGTCGATCTGCCGGCCGTCAAACAGCTCGAGATCGAGTATCACTACCCCGCCTACACGGGTCTCGCGCCGCAGAAAGCCGAGAGCGCCGGCGACGTGGCCGCATTGCGCGGTACCAATGTCTACGTGCGCGTCACGCCGACGATGGCGACGCCGGGCGGGCGGATTGTGCTGAACGAGAACGCGTCGGCGCCCCCGGGGCCGCTGACGCGCCAGGCTGACGGCTCGCTGACCGGCAGTTTCACGATCGATCGGCAGGGTTTTTATCGCATCGAGCTCGACGGTCCGCACGGCGAGCACGTCGCCGCGTCGCCGCAGTACACGATTGACGTGCTGGCGGATCAGCCGCCGACGATTTCGATCACCAAGCCGAGTCGCGACACGTCGGCCTCGCCCGTCGAGGAAGTGTTCGTCGAGGCGCGCGCGGCGGACGACTTCGGCGTCAACAAGATGGAGCTCGTCTACTCGGCCAACGGCGGAGCGGAAAAGACGGTCAAGCTGTTCGATGCGCCAAAGGCGCTGCCCGAGGTGACCGCGTCGCACACGCTCTATCTCGAGGAGATGGGGCTGAAGCCGGGCGACGTCGTGTCGTATTACGCGCGCGCGACCGACAACGACGCGGTGAAGGGCGCCAAGAGCGCGACGAGCGACATCTACTTCGTGCAGATCCGCCCGTTCAGGAAGGACTACAAGCCGGCGCAATCCCAGGCGCAGGGCGGCGGTGGCGGAGGCGGCGGCGATGTCGGCGCGCTGTCGCAGGCGCAGAAGGAGGTCGTCGCCGGCACTTTCAACGTCGTTCGCGACAAAGAGAAGGTGTCGCCGGAGAAGTACCGCGAGAACGTCGTGTTCCTGACGCTGGCGCAGGCCAAGGTGCGGCAGCAGGTCGAGGAGCTCGTCCAGAAGATGAACGGCCGGCAGGTCGCCGGCATGAACGACAGCTTCAAGAAGATCGCGTCGCTGCTGCCGAAGGCGTCGGCGGAGATGCGATCGGCCGAGACCGATCTGCAGAAGCAGGTCGCCAAGGACGCGCTGCCGCCCGAGCAGCGCGCGCTGCAGATTCTGCAGGAGGCCGAGCAGGAGTACGAAGTGCAGGTCAGCGTGCAGAACGGCGGCGGCGGTGGGGGCGGCGGCGGCGGGCAGATGGCGCAGGACCTGGCCGATCTCTTCGCGCTGGAGCTGGACAAGCTGGCGAACCAGTACGAGATGCAGCAGCACGCCGATCAGCAGAGCGCCGACAAGAAGGTCGACGAGCTGGCGGAGAAGCTGAAGGAGCTCGCGCGCCGGCAGCAGGCCGAGGCCGAGCGGCAGCAGCTGATGGCGAAGGGCGGGCAGAGTCAGGGCGGCGGATCGTCGAGCGCGCAGCAGCGCGCGCTGGCCGACGAAGCCGAGCAGGCGGCGCGCCGGCTCGAGCAGCTTTCGCGCGAGCAGCCGCGGCAGGATTTGGCCGACGCGGCGAAGCGCCTTCAGGAGGCCGCTGACGCGATGCGCCGCGCGGCCGCCAACTCGGCGCGAGACGGCGGCGCCGAAGCGGCCACCGCGCAGAAGCGGCTGGAGGAAGCGCTGCAGAAGCTCGAAGAGCGCCAGACCTCGCGTGGGACGCGCGACCTCGAAGACGCGAAGCGCCGGGCCGACGAGCTCGCGAACGAGCAGAAAGCGATCGCCTCGGACGTGAACGGCCTCGATCAGGCCGGCGCCGCGCGCGACGCGCGCGCGCAGAAGCTGGGCGAACAGAAAGACGCGATGGCGGCGAAAGTCGCCGGGCTCGAGAAAGAGCTGCAGCAGCTTGCCGACGACACGCGCGCCAAGGAGCGCGGCGCGTCACGCAAGCTGCAGGAAGCGGCGAGCTCGATCCGCGACAACAAGGTGAAGGAGAAGATTCAGTACTCGAAGGGGCTGCTGCAGGGCACGCCGACCGAGTACGCGAGGACGCTCGAGAGCAGCATCGGCTCGAATCTCGACGCGCTGAAACAGAAGATTGGCGAGGCGGCGGGCGAGATGGGCAAGGCGTCGCGGCAGACCGAGCTCGCGAAGGCGCTCGAGCAGACGCGCAGTCTCGTCCAAGGGATGGAGTCGCTCGATCAGCAGGCGCGACAGGGGCGGGATGGTCAGGCCGGACGGCAGGATCAGCAGGGTCACCAAGGGCAACAAGG
>OCZT010003568.1_pt1 | contig 15835 bp, 15 predicted proteins | sample 1539031 | NCBI WGS metagenome assembly OCZT01 (sample SAMEA3539308, study PRJEB22396) | soil metagenome | biome: tundra; feature: field; material: soil | place: USA | collected 2010-05 | depth 0.15 m | reverse complement strand
AGATCTACACTCTTTCCCTACACGACGCTCTTCCGATCTGACGTCGACCTCGTGGTGATGGCCATGGGTTATCGCAACGACCCTGACTTCGTAGCGTCGCTCCCGGGCACTCCAATTCGGCGCGAGACACACGGGGTCGCCGATCGTCGCTGGCAGGCGAGTGGCATCTTGGCCAACCCCGCGTCGGCGTACGCCAACTACAACGACGTCGGCGCGTTGGCCCTTAAACGCGAGGTTGGCCTCTGGGCGGCCGCGCTGCCGGTGAGCGAACGGCTCTGGGTAGTCGGTGACGCGCTGACCGGACCTTCCACGGTCGTCGAAGCCATGGCGCAGGGTCGCCGCGCCGCCCGGGCGGTACTTGACGCGAGTCCGGCGCGGCCCGATGTCGCCCGACGTCAGTATTCGAAACGGAACCCGCGGGTACTGGTCTGCTACGCGAGCGTCGGTGGCAAAACCGCTCGTGCCGCACAGGACATCGCCGACGGGTTCGCCGCTCACGGGCTCGTGGCCAAGGCACTGCCCGTCGCGAAAGTGGGCGCGCGCGAACTCGCGTCGGTGGACTATTTGGTGGTGGGGACCTGGGTCGAAGGATTCGTCGTCGCGGACGTTGGTCCGGCCAAGTCAATGCGAACGTGGCTCGAACAACTGCCTCGCCTCGGAGCCAAACCAGTCGCGATCTTCTGCACCTTCGGCGTTTCGCCCAAGGGCACGCTGGGCGCGATGCGTCGTTCTCTCGAAGCGGCGGGCGCGGTGGTCGTCGCCCACGCGGCCTTTGGCCCCAAGGAACTTTCCACGGCGGGCGGAGTGTTCAGTCCTGAATCGTTCGGCGAGGAGCTCGCTGGCCAGGTCACCACTAGGAATGTGGCGTCCGTGCCGGTCGTGACGTAATTCCGCGAAAGTGAACCCGGGGGGGGCAGATGACAGCAAGACCTGGATATCGACGCAAGGTCGCCCGTGCGTACATTTGGCTGTTCCGCCCGCTCGTGCCCCGTGGGCCTCGAAGTTCACGGTTCGACCAGATGACTGCGAGGTGGTGGACGCACATTGACGTCTTGGCGTTTCGCCACTTGGGCGTGAGTCTGGGGGTCAGGGCGTTGGGTGTGGATCACGTTTTGTTGTTGCGAACTCGGGGGCGCGTGAGCGGCCAAGTGCGCGAGGTACTCGTCGCGTACGTGGAAATAGACGGAATTCCCTACGTCTGTGCGGCCAATGGTGGTTCGGATCGGGCCCCGGCGTGGTACGGGAACCTTCAACAGGGTGCTCCCGCGGAGATCGAGCGCCACGGCCGCCGTGTTGTCGTGGCGCCGAATATTCTCGAGGGAGTTGAACGCGAACTGGCCTTTGAAGAGGTGTACCACGCGTTCCCCCACGTTCGTCTCTACCTGGCCCACACCAGTCGCCCATTCCCGGTGGTACGACTCGGCCCACCCACCTCGGACACCTCGAATTCGCCGTCGCGGCGTGAACTGGTTTCGGCGATGGTTAGCAGTGGCCCCGAGTTCCCTCGTCATCAGCCCTAGATCGCCGGAACCCTCAAGGGGTTGGTCAGGCCGTCTGTTCCTCTTCGAGGACACGCGCGATGCGATGCAGCAGCGAGCGAATCGTGGCGCGGGCTACGCGGGCCAGGACTGCCTCGTCGAGCATTTGGCCGGCCCGACCGAGGGGTGGTCGATAGCGACCCAACAGGCTCAACTCGCTGCGGGTGGGATCTAAGGCCGACACGTGGAGCTCACCCTTGAACCGAGGGAAGAGCCCCGATGGACCGGTAGCCTCCCACGACACCTGGATCACGAGGTCGTCGTCGGTTCCCTGGGGCGTCATGAAGTGAACGGCGACGACCTTGCCGAGCCAGCCCGGGCCACCCGGCCCGATCCGAACTAGCACCTCTTCCTCCTCGGAGTGCGCCGCCTCCACGTGGGGGATCAGCCAGGAATTCTCGGCCCGTAATCGTCTCGCCACCACTGGCGCAGCGAGTTCGACCTGCACCGAATCGCTGACCGACACCGAGAGTCCAGGCTGGCGGTGTCCATCGTCGGACAAGGCGTAGGTGCCCGCTCGGATGTCCTTGTCCCGCTCGAGTAGTTCAGCCAGCGTTGTCGAAGCCAGCACCGATCGCAGCGCCGCGGTACCGGTTTTCCACGTCTCGTGCAGGGGGCAGACCGACTCCCAATCGCAAGGGTCGTCACCCAGGACGCAGGTGGTGGGGGTCAGCAATCCCTCGGCCGACTCGACGATCTCCAGCAGGTTGATCTGGTCGGGAGGTCGAGTGAGAGAGAAACCACCGTTCGTTCCAAAGAATGACTGAGCAATTCCGGCCCGGCTGAGATCGCCGAGGATTTGTGAGACGTACGTCCGCGGAATGGCCATCTCGAGAGCAACCACGCGCAACTTCTTTGGCGCGCCGGATTCGTAGTTCCTCGCGAGGCAGATAGCCGAACGAACGACGTAATCACCTCTCTTCGAGAGACCAAGGTTCACCGCTTAAGTGTAGTGGTCGTCTTAACATTCGGCCCAGTCACGCTGCGCTCAATCGGGACGCGGAATCGGTCGTCTTCGCGTTGGCGAAGGGACCGGAGAATCCCTGCACGGTGGGCGCTCGAGCGGCGAGTACCTTGGAAAGTATGGTGTCTGTGCTCGACATGGTGTCGGTAGAACGGATCATTCGCGCACCGGCGTCGGTGATCTTCGACGTCATTGCCGATCCCAGCCGTCACGCCGACTTCGACGGCTCAGGTTCAGTAAAGAATTCACGATCGGCGACGCCGGCGCGACTCTCAAAGGGAGCCGTGTTCGTCATGGACATGAAACGCAGCCTCCCATACGGCATGGCCAATACCGTTGTGGAGTTCGACGCTGATCGAGTGATCGCCTGGGCGCCGCGGTTTGCTAACGGCCGGGCCGGCAATTTCTTTGGCCGGATCTGGCGCTACGAACTAGAACCAGTCGACGGCGCGACGTTGGTCTGTGAAACCTGGGACGTTTCCGGCGACCGGCTTCGGCTATTCCTGCGTGTACTTTTCGCCAAGCGCTTTCGACGCGATATGGAGGAGTCGTTACGGCTCTTAGACGAACTCGTTTCCCTCTCGACCTGAGAGATCGAGAATTTGGCGATGTCCCCGACGAACGTTTTCGTGGCCGGATTCATTGGCTCACCCGCAATGAATCTCCTCGAAGGGCTGGTATCGGAGTCAGTTGATTTCCTCCAGCTGGGGAGCCAACGGATCGCGCTTCCATCGTCCGTAGTGCTGTCCCATCCCAATCTCAAGGCGTACGCGGGACGCAAGGTAGTGGTGGGTATTCGACCAGAAGACTTGCCCGCTCACTCGCCTGATGGAAGCGAAGCAGTGCTCACTGGTGACGTGAAGCTTGTCGAAGCGCTGGGCTCGGAGATTCTGGTTCACTTCAAAATTGACGCGAAGTCGATTTTCGCTGCTGATTCGAGTTAAGGTTCAGGCGACAGTGGTGACTTCATCGCTCGAATTGCGCCCCGACACCCGGTTGGCGCTGATCAACGGTTTGAGTTCGGCGTGAATGCCGAGCGATTTGAATTCTTTGACTGCGAGAGCGGCGAAGCAATCCGCGAGTAACCACGCAACCGAAAGTGGTGTGGATGTCCGGTCGGCGCCGAACCCCCGCGGAGATCGGCACCACTGGCGAGGTGAGTCTGCCGAATCGCGATATTGAATGAACGATCTCTTCGTTGACACCAAGTCGGTAGCACCGCTAACTGCACCTTTACTCGCGCGACATCCGCTGACAACTCTCTCATGTCGAGAGGCGTCAACAATTCCACCGTCATTGGTTCGTGCCTGTGGTGGGGATATTCCTCAGGCGCCCAGGATATGGATGCATTCCCATCAGGAGGTATGTGTCTCTTCCTTATCAGGTAGAGGGCGCGAACAGAGTGCGCCCACCAGTAAGAAAATTTCATTCCATTGGCCGCAAAGGCGTCCGATGAGATTTGTTCAGTAGTGTCTTTCGTCGCGGTAAATGAGTCCTGGGAGTGCGCTCATCTCGGTAACGTTATGGGGGGCTCGTTGTTCGAGTCCTCTTGTCCGCCCGCGGACGAAATTATGAGAAGAGGTTGGTCGTGAGTCACCCCAGTGCTTCGTATTCCGTCACCATGCGAGTGGCCCTCGAGAACGCCTCGGCTATTGCCGGCATCTCGCGTGCCGTGAGTGACTCCGGTGGACTGGTCACCGCCGTCGATGTGGCTGAGCCCATTGAGGGCAAGATGATCGTCGACCTAACCTGCAACGCATCAGATGACGATCACGCCCTGCGTCTCGAGACGGCAGTCAACGCCGTTGAGGGAGCGGCAGTGCGCGTTATGAGCGACCGAACCTTCCTGATGCATATCGGCGGAACAATCGGCATCGCCCCGAAAGTAACTCTCAAGACCCGCGACGACCTCTCAATGGCCTATACCCCGGGCGTGGCGCGTATCTCACAGGCAATCGCCGATGACCCGTCCAAGGTCCGCAACTTGACTATCAAGCGCAACACCGTGGCCGTGGTAACTGATGGTTCGGCGGTGCTGGGACTAGGCAATATCGGTCCCGCCGCGGCCCTGCCGGTGATGGAGGGCAAGGCGCTGCTCTTTAAGCAGTTTGCCAACGTCGACGCGTGGCCCGTCTGCCTCGACACCCAAAATGTCGATGAGATCGTGCGGATCGTTCAGTGCATCGCGCCGGTGTATGGCGGGATCAACCTCGAGGACATCTCGGCACCGCGGTGCTTCGAAATCGAGGCCCGTCTTCGCGAGCTGCTCGACATTCCGGTGTTTCACGACGACCAACACGGCACGGCCATCGTGGTGTTCGCCGCTTTAGTCAACGCCCTGCGCGTGGTCGAAAAGGATATCAAGGACGTTCGCGTTGCGCTGCTGGGTGTGGGTGCGGCCGGCGTGGCCATCGCCAAGCTGTTGATGGCTGAAGGCGTCGGCGACGTCATCGGTGTCAACAGTCGCGGAATTCTCGATGAGAACGACGCCAGCTTGGACGATGTACGACGCTGGCTGGCTGAGCACACCAATAAGGACAAGCGTCGCGGCAACATTGCCGACGCCCTACGTGGTGCTGATGTCTTCATTGGCGTGTCGGGTCCGGACCTCCTCACCGAGGAGGACATCGCCTTGATGGCGCCCAAGTCCATCATCTTCGCGCTCGCCAACCCCGCTCCCGAAATTGATCCGGCAATCGCCCGCCGCTACGCGACCATCGTGGCCACTGGTCGCAGCGACGAGCCCAATCAGATCAACAATGTCTTGGCGTTCCCGGGAATCTTTCGAGGGCTGCTGGACGCGGGCGCTTCGCGGGTTACTGAAGAAGTGGAACTCGCGGCGGCGCACGCGATCGCGGAGATCGTTCAGTATTCCGAACTGTCGCCCAACTACATTATCCCCACGGTTTTTAATGCCAAAGTTGCCACGGCCGTGGCGGCGGCGGTCGAAAAGGTCGCGCGCGCCAAATGATTCGCTCTCCTACTGGAGAGTGAATGGAGCGACTGGATTACCCGGCGATACCGAGATAACGGTGGCGGTCGTAGGTCTCGAAGTGGAGGTGATCGATCCGCGAATTGAGCATCCACGTGTCGTCGTCGGGTACGCCAGATAGACCTTCGGCAACCATTTCTTGGGCAATCATCTCGTTGGAATCAACTTCGACCTCAACCAGGATTGCGTGCAACTTGGATAGGGGGTTTGATTTCATACAACCACCTTGCCGGTCTTTGGGTCCCACATGTCATCTATTTTCTAAATAGAAACGATATCTTTCATCAGGAATAGAGATGAGATGGGCCGGGTGTGCCCCAGCGGTGTCACAGGCCACTGCGTTGTGACCGGCGACAATTTGTTACTTCACCGAGTGCGATCACCACTCATTGGGATGTATCACCACTGGTGCCGGGCCCGATAGCGGCAACGAGAACAATGGCGCGACCGAGGTATTCGGGTCCGGGCGATCTCAGGATTCGGCCAGCGTCACGTTGCCTCGCGGGTTGGTCGCTACGCGTCGATTTTACCGGCGAGAGTCGTGGAGGGGCTGTCGAGATAACGCCTCACGATGAACGCGGAGCGCGCAACGGCTTCGACCAACGCGAGGGTCGCTAGGCCCGTCACTGCGGAGAGCGCTATTGCTGAGTGGGACCTCTCGATAGACCCTTCGAGAGTTCTCAAAACAATGAGCACCAGGACGAGGCCGTATTCGAGACCACTGCGACGAAGGACAATGGACTTGGTTTCCTTGATGGCGCGAACGAACATAATGCGAGCGCGGGCGTAGCCAATAACCACTCCCAATGCGGCGCCCAACGCGACGGCAATGACGCGGACGACTGAGGAATTGGCGAAGTGAAGCACGAACTGTCCAATAATGATCACGCTGATAATCGGGTCGAGCAACGTGATGGCGAGTGGTCGGATTCGTTCCCTCGGCGCGAGAGTACTTGATCGTGACTGCAGTCGCCCCCGACGAACCAATACCGAGATCGCCACCAGTGCGGCAAGGGTAACCAGGCCAATAACGGGATTGGACGACTGCTGCATCGCTCAAGACTAGTCAGGCCCGCAGCGTCGTCGGCTGGAGTGATTGAGGCTGCCGACTTCAGAGATGTGGCCGCGAGTGGGCGAATCGTCACGCTCTCGTCACGGGTTTCATCGGTATCATCTCAATCAAAATCGCCCGCGATACGAGCAAGGTCGTGACATCGTGAATGTACTTTTCATTACCCTGGATCAATTTCGCGCCGACTCCTTCGCTGCGGCGGGTCACCCGCTGGTGAAGACCCCCACGTTGGACCGGCTCGCGCGAGAGGGCGTGCGCCTGAGTCGCCACTATTCTCAAGCGGCACCTTGCGCCCCGGGGCGAGCGGCGCTCTACACCGGCACGTATCAAATGAATAATCGTGTGGTGGCGAACGGCTCGCCCTTGGCTGATCGATTCGACAACGTGGCGCGACTCGCGCGCCGGGCGGGCTACGTACCCACCCTCTTCGGCTACACGGACCAGGGACTCGATCCCACGCAAGCCCAAGGTATTGATGACCCCCGACTCGACAGTTACGACGGCATCTTGCCCGGCTTTGCGGTTGGGCACTATCTTCCCGAGAGCCAGGCGACGTGGGTCGAATACCTACGTGACCTGGGCTACGACGTACCCTTCGGCTGGGCTCCGGCCCTGCGGGGAGAATCCGATCGCCCCGCGGAGCATTCGTTGACGGGCTTCTTGTCGCGAAAGTTCTTTGAGTGGCTCGACGTCCAGGACGGCGCCTGGTTCGCTCACGTGAGTTTCCTGCGTCCGCACCCTCCCTACGCCGCCGCGGGGGAGTACTCGCGTCTCTACGACCCGGCGGACGTATCGATGCCCCTGGCGCCCGTCGAGGCGCTCGAACGTCACCCGCTGCACGAAATCGCTCTCGGCGTCGCGGCCAGTGCCGCACCTCGCGAGGAAGAGGCGATGCGCCATCTTCGCGCCCAGTACTACGGAATGATCTCCGAAGTCGATTACCACCTGGGTCGCATTGTCTCTCGACTCGAGGAGCGCGGCGAGTATGACGACACGCTGATCGTGATCACGTCGGACCACGGCGACCAGTTGGGCGACCACGGGCTGATCGAGAAACTGGGCTTCTTCCCCCAGAGCTACCATGTCCTGGGCATTTGGCGCGATCCGCGATCGCCCCACGCGGGCCGCGTGGTCGACCGTTTCACGGAGAACGTGGATATCGCCCCGACGTTGGCTGACGCGCTGGGTCTCGAGATTCCCGCGCAGTTTGACGGACGCGTCTTGACGCCGTTGTTTCAAGGTCGTGACGTCGAGTGGCGTACGTCGGCTCATTACGAGTGGGATTACCGAGCCTTCTTCATTGGTCACTCCCCTAATCCGTGGCCCCGTGACCGATCGCTGTCACGTCAGAATCTCGCGGTGTCAGTGGGCGAGGACACGGCCTACGTCCAGTTCGGTGACGGCTCGTACTTGTGCCTCGACGTGTTGGCCGATGCCACGTGGCGCACACCCTACACCGACGTTGAGAGGGTTCTGACGTCGGCTCAAGAGATGTTGCTGTGGCGCCAAGAGCACTTGGGCCGGGAGTACACGGACATGCTGCTACTTCCCGAACGGCCAGGGCGTTGGCCCGCCGCGCTGCGTCGTTAGGTGTTACTGGCGCCACGTAGGTGTTCAGTTCGGCAGGGTGCGGGCGAAGGAATTGGCTATTTGGCGATGCCTGTTCTACGCCGCGAAGTGACAACATTGTGATAACGACGCAACGCTCTGTCACTCCGAGGTCACGACTTCATCACACGTCTCAATCTTTTCTTGAACCGTTCGCAGACCAATTGCAATCAATTCATTTACTTCAAGGTCGTGTTGCAAAGTCCTGCGGTTATATGGCCACATGAACCTCACCACCAAAAAAATCAAGCGCGTCCACAAGGCTCGTCATCTGGCCGCGGTCCTCGGAACCACGGTGGCAGTATCGTCCCTGTCCGTCATGAGCGTCAGTGCGGCCACGTCGCACTCGGTCCCGACCATCCTGCTATACAACGCGCAGGGTTACGGCGACAAGGTCGCCGCCGCCTTTAATGCGACGAATCCTGGTTTCAAAATCGTCGTGGACGACGACTCGACCGGTCCGCTGTTCACCAAGATCCAGGCGGAGATGGCCGCGGGAAGCCCCAAGTGGGGACTCTTCTGGGCCGACGGTGCGACGGAGTTCGCCGCGCTCGACAAGATCGGCTACCTAGTGCGCTCCGTGATCCCCAAGACCGCGACCTACAACGCCGCGGGTCTGACCAACGTGCCGGGCGACCGTAGCTACGCTCCCACCGGACTCACGGTTACCGGCGCACTCTGCTATGACCAGGTCGCCACCAAGGGCATCAAACTTCCCACCACGTTGGCGAGTTTGACCACGATGCCCAAGGGTGCCGTGGGTATGAACAACCCGTCGCAGTCGGGTCCCACCTTCCCTCTCATTGCTGGCGTCATGGCTCATTTGGGCGGCATCACGTACAAGATGAACCCCACCACCGCCCAAGTGAATGCGGCGATCAAGAAGGGTGAGGCGTACTACCTCGCGCTCAAGAAGAACGGTCTACAGGTGCACGACACCAACGGTCCGACCCTCGGCGCGATGGAGTCCAACCCGGCCACCCTCGACATGGCGACCATTCAGTCCTCGGCCTGTTACGGCGACCTCAATGCTCAGCCCAAGCCGCTGTGGACGACGGGCAAGGTCAAGTACCTGGACTACTCGGTGGCGTTGCCCAGCAACATCGCGGTGGATAATAAGCTGTCGCCGAAGCTGAAGTCCGATGCCGAGAAGTTCGTCGCCTTCGTCACGTCGCCCAAGGGCCAGCTCGCCATGCAGCACGGCGACCCCTACGGTGATGGCTTGTTCTGGCCGGTGATCAAGGGTGTGAATCCGGAGAAGTTCCTGCCGTCGTACACCACGACCCGGGCCTACGCCATCAACCCCTACGTGTGGGGGCCGCTGGAGAACCAGATCAATACGTGGTTCACTAACAACATCGTCAACTGATCAGGCTCCTTTTCGACTCCATCACGGCGACCTGGCTCGCCGTGATGGAGTCGAAAATGATCGCTCCTCGTGACCAACGCAATCTCTGAAGTTGAATCGTCCTTGACGCGCCCGTCGTGGGCGCGGCTTCGTCGCGCGCGATGGTCGGGTTTTTTTGTCTGGATCGTTCTTCTGCTTCTCATCGTCATCCCGGTGCTGACCTTCGTGGCGGTGGCCATCAGTCCACGACTATTTCGTCAGGGTACGTCGTACTTCACTCTTTCGAACATCACCGCCGCCTTTCAGGGCTACACCGGCCAGGGAATCTTCGACTCCCTGTGGGTGTCATTCGTGACCGGTATCCTCGCCGTCACCTTCGCGACGGTCGTCGCCTGGACCGTGCAACGAACCAACATCTACGGTCGCCGAGTGTGGTCGGGTGCGATGTGGTTGCTACTTCTGGTTCCCACGTGGATGACCACTCTGGGATGGATCGACGTCATTTCACCGGGTGAATTGGGTTCGGCCTTCGGGGTGCACACGCTGTTCTTTTACCACATGTTCTTTGGAGCCTCGGGCATCGTGTTCGTCAACATGACCGCGGCCTTACCCTTCTCCTACTTCGTGATCTCGGCGGGCATGCGAGGTCTCGGATCGGAATTTGAAGATGCCGCCCGCGTCCATGGCGCGGGGCGATTGCTGACGATTCGCACGGTACTGCCCATCATCGCCCCCGCGCTATTGAGTGCCTTCGTTATCAGTTTCGCCGAGACAATGAGTGACTTCGGTGTGGCTTTTACTCTCGGTTCAAATGCACATTTCCCCATCGCGACGTACACGCTCTTCAACGCCATCTACGCCTTCCCGGCAAATTTTCCAGTGGCCGCCGTCATCGCGGCGGTGCTCATACTTTCCACGGTGCCGCCGGTCTTTCTCCAATCTCGCGTGATGCGCGGTCGATCCTACGCAGTGCTGAGCGGACGAACCAAGGCAGTGCGGCGCTACCAGTTCGGGAGGGTCGGGCGCATCGCCGTAACGATGGCGCTGGGTGCGTTCATCTTCTTCGTACTCGGACTTCCGCTACTGGGCGCCGTCTCCAGTTCCTTCACGAATACGGCGAGCTTCGTCACCACCACGGGTGTTCACTGGACATTGCAGTCCTACAAGGACGTCTTCCAACCGTTGCCGTCGTTCACCACACTGGGGCCACCACTGTGGACGTCCAACCAGTTGGGCTTCTGGGTGGCGAGTGGAACGCTGATACTCGCCTACGTATTGGCGCGTCGCATGGCGTCGCGCAACCCGGGCATCGGGCAGAAGATCGCCGACGTCTTTCTGTTGGGATCGATTGCTATCCCCGGCATCGTGCTTGGGGTGGGCTACATCTTCTTCTACGACCAGCACTTCATTACGTCGCACATTGTCGACCTCTACGAGACGATGCCCCTCTTGATCATGGGCCTGATCGCCTCCTCGGTCCCATCCCAGGCGCGCCTCTTGACCGGCCCCGTCTCCCAGATCCAGTCCTCGTTGAGCGAGGCGGCCCGGGTCCACGGAGCGACCAGGTGGCGAGCGTTTCACTCCACGTCCCTGCCACTGTTGTCGCGCGCTCTCGTGTGGGCGTGGCTCCTCACCTTTACCAAGACCATCTCGGAACTCGCGATCGCGCAAATTCTCTACCAGCCGGGTCACGAGCCGGCGTCGGTGGTCATCGAGACCTACCTCGGTACGATATTCGACTCCATCGGTTCGGCGGCCACGGTCATCACCCTCGTCGAAATGATCGGCATCATTGCCGTTGTACTTCTGATCTTCCGACTCGTGACCCCCAAGGGGTGGCGCCGCATTGGAGAAGCGGGAGCCCCCTCATGAACAGTCGCACTTTTCAACCCTCTCGCGTCGAGGTGACCAGGGTCCGCAAGGAGTTCGGCACCAAGGTGGCGCTCAACGGGGTCTCCCTGGTCGTCGAGCCCGGCACCTTCACGGTGTTGCTCGGACCGTCGGGATCGGGCAAGACCACGTTGCTGCGCTGTCTGGCGGGCATTGAACAGCCCACCAGTGGTCAGATCACGATCGGCGACAAGGTGGTCTTCGGTCCGGGCAAGTTTGTGAGTCCCGAGAAGCGAGACCTGTCCATGGTTTTTCAGGACTACGCCCTATGGCCGCATCTCAGCGTGAGAAAGAATATCGGCTTTCCCCTCGTGAGCACCTCGATGCCCCGGGCCGAGCGCGTACTGCGGGTCGACAACATGCTCGAGCGCGTCGGCATTGAGCACTTGGCCGATCGCTACCCCAACGAGCTCTCCGGCGGTGAGCAGCAACGCGTCGCGCTCGCGCGCGCCTTGTCGGCCAAGGTGGGGCTCGTCCTCTTCGACGAACCGCTCTCGAATCTCGATGCGGACCGTCGTGAGCAGCTGCGCATCGAGATCGCGACCCTGACGCGCGACGCGGGCGTGACCGCCGTGTACATCACCCACGACCAGTCCGAGGCCTTCGCCCTGGCGGACCGAGTCGGTGTCTTGCGCCAGGGTGAACTCGTGCAGTACAGCCGCCCCGAGAAGATCTACCGTCACCCCAAGAGCGCCTTCGTCGCGAGGTTCACGGGCATCTCGGGGGAGTTCGCGGTGAGCAACGTGCGCGAGATCAGCGGGAAGCGCGTCGAGGTGCGTCTGCCCTTCGCTCCTCACATGTTCATTGAAGCCACCAAATCCGAAAACAGCCCCTACGATACGGATCCGCACTTGTTTGTGCGCGCCGCGGGAGTCACCCTGCATCCCGAGGCCTCCGTGGACGGGGCACCGGGAGTCATCCGCGACGTCGCCTACAACGGACGCGGATACGAGCACGTAGTAGAAGTAGGTGACAAGGAGACCCTGACTAAGGTCTACGCCGCCGACCGTTTTGAACGCGGCGACTGCGTGAAAGTAATGTTTGACCCCGTTTCGTGCTTCGTCATGAACGCACAGGAAGAGGCGTAGAGCCGTGTTTGCAACTACCGTATCGTCGGGCGTCGTCGTCCTCGTCGGAGCCGTCTTTCTGGCGAGCACCGTCGAGATGGTCGAGGCCCTCACCATCGTCTTTGCCGTGGGTCACACCCGCGGTTGGCGTTCCGCTTTCGAAGGAGTCGCGGCCGCGTTGATCGCCCTGGCGGCACTGGTCGCGGCCTTTGGACCAGCCCTTGTTCACGTGCCCCTGTCGGTGCTGCGCCTGATCGTCGGCGGCGTGCTGCTGATCTTTGGTATGCAGTGGCTTCGCAAGGCCGTGCTTCGTTCAAGTGGTCTCAAGGCCAAGCACGACGAAGACGCTATCTATAACGAGACGGTGGCGGAACTCGAGAACGTGCAGAGCGGAACCAACCGTGACCGAATCGCCTTCGTGATGGCCTTCAAGGGCGTGTTTCTCGAGGGTCTCGAGGTGGTCATCACCGTCTTGACGCTGGGTACCTCGGCGCATCGCCTCGGACTCGCCGCGACGGTCGCGGGTATCGCCGTCGTGCTGGTGGCCATCGTCGGTGCGGTGGTGGCCAAGCAGCTCTCCAGGGTGCCAGAAAATGCCATGAAGATGAGCGTCGGCGTGTTGCTCGTCACCTACGGCACGTTCTGGGTGGGTGAGGGCCTCAAGGTCCGCTGGCCCGGCAATGACACTTTCTTGCTGGCCTTCGTCGGCATTTACGCCGTCGTCTGCTGGGCGCTCGTGACCATGATCAAACCCAAGAAACCCTCTAGTCCCGCAAAGGTGGACGCATGAACAATCAGCAACCCCTCCTCGTACGACTGCTCAAGGGCTTTGGCATGTTCTGGTGGGACTTCTTGGTGGGTGACACGCCCGAACTCTTCGTGGCGGCCCTCGTCATCATCGGCGTCGTGGCCCTGGTGAGCGAGTCGTGGCACGCCAACACGGTGGCGGTCATCGTGCTGCCGATACTGGCGATCTCGGCGCTGACCCTCTCGGTCAAGCGCGCCAGCGACGCCGCGAAGCGCAAATAGTCTCTCCTAGGCGAAGGCGGCGTCGAGCGTGATCGTGGTGCCGGTCAATGCCTTGGAGACCGGGCACCCGGCCTTCGCCGTCTCGGCCACTTCCTTGAAGGCCGCCTCGTCGAGGCCTTCCAAGACGGCGCGTGCCGTGAGGTGGATGCCCGCGATGCGAAAGCCACCCGCGGGGTCCGCTTCCAACGTCACGTCGGCCTTGACGTCGAGAGTTCCCGGCGTACCACCGGCTCGAGCGATCAACGCGGAGCACTGCATTGCGTAGCAGGCGGAGTGCGCGGCGCCGATCAGCTCCTCGGGACTGGTGACGCCTTCGGCATCATCCGCGGCGCGACGAGGAAAGCTCACGTCGAAACTGGCGACGCCGCTGGACACGAGGGTGGTGACGCCGGAGCCGTCGTTGAGGCCTCCGGTCCAGTGGGTTTCTGCGGTACGTGACGGCATGGTCAGACTCCTGTCGAAGGTTGCGTGATTGGCATCCTACCGACACCACACGCGAGTGAGACGCGCGGGCGTGCCTATTCGAACTTGGCGCCGCAACCCTGACAGAAGCTCTGGCCCGGCAGGCGCAATTTGCCACATACCGCGCAGGCTGACGACGAGGAACTGAGTTGTGATTCGTCGACGACGCCGGTGCTACTGGCCAATGGTGCCCCAAAGCGGTTCGGCTCAATCGGGGCCGACGCGAGGAAGACAATGTTGACGATGGGCAAGAGAATCCACCAGCCCGAGCGGTTGATATCGTGCATTCGCCGGATGCCCACGGCCAAACCGGGGATGAACAGGGCAATCTCCCATAGGTACACCACGGACGGACCGAAGAAACGCAGAACCAGGTTGCCCAGCAGCACGAAAAGGAAGAACCACCAGTATTCAGGGCGCGAGGCGCGACCCTTGAATTCTGTGTACTTCATCAGCCCCGACCGGATCGCATTTCCAAAACTCATCGTCTCTCCTTCGCCGTTTCTCCCCATAACTTAATGGATTGGTCCCCACCCATCAGGGGAATAGGAGGGATATTCTTCAGCCGGTGTTGCGCAGTCCGGTCGCGATGCCGTTGATGGTCAAGAGCAGCGCTCGTTGCAGCACGTCATCGACCGCTTCATCGCCCGCGCGCTGGGCTCTTACGCGTTCGAGCAACTGAATCTGCAGGAGTTGCAGGGGCCGTAGGTAACGGTCGCGGGTCTCCAACGTCGTGGCCAACAGCTCCTGGGACTCGAGGAGTCGTTCGGACTGGGTGATCGTCAGGAGTTCGGTCATCGTGATTTCGTGTTCGGCGACGATCTTTTCGAACAGGTAGTGCAGTTCACCGGGTACGAGGTGTTCGACGTACTCTCGGGCCACGTCCAGATCCGTCTTGGCCAGGGTCATCTCGACATTGGAGAGGAAAGTGGCAAAGAAGGGCCATTCGAGGTACATCTGGCGCAAGCTCTCGCCGTGGCCGGCGTCGCGCGCGGCGCGTAGTCCCGATCCGACCCCGAACCAGCCGGGCACGATCTGGCGCGACTGCGTCCAGCCAAAGACCCAGGGGATGGCCCGAAGTGACTCGATGCCGTCCTCGCCGGTGACGCGCCGCGCGGGGCGCGAACCCATGTGCAGATTGGCGAGTTCGGTGACCGGCGTGGAGCTCGTGAAGTAGGCCGGGAGATTCTTGTCGCCCACGAGGCCCCGGTACACCGGTAACGAGGAGTCAGCGACGACGGTCATGGTCTCGTTCCATACGTCGAGCCTCACGGGGTCGACCCAGGGCTGGGAGTGAAAAACCACGGCTTCGAGAACGGCGGCCAAGAGCAGTTCGAGGTTCTCTCGCGCCAGGGACGGCAGGAGATACTTGTCCGAGATCACCTCACCTTGTTCGGTGATCTTGATTGATCCGTTCAAAACGCCGTAGGGCTGGGCGAGCACGGCGTCGTGCGTGGGCCCGCCGCCGCGTCCGACGCTGCCACCGCGGCCGTGGAACAGTCGTAAGTGGATACCGTGGCGCGCAGCGACGTCGCGCAGTTGGCGCTCGGCCAGGTGAATGCCCCATTGCGAGGCGGTGATGCCGGCATCCTTGTTGGAGTCGGAGTAGCCGAGCATGATCTCTTGCACGTCGCCGCGCAGTTCCACGAGGCGTCGATAATTCGGCACCTCCAGGAGCGTCTCGAATATCTCTCCGGCGTGGTGCAATTCGTCGAGGGTCTCAAACAAGGGCGCGAAGCCGATGCGCGCGAGTCCGGTGGAAAAGTCGACGAGTCCCGCTTCGCGGCCCAGAATGACCGCCGCCAGGAGATCGTCGGCGCCCTTGGTCATCGAGACAATATAGGTTTCGCACAGATCGGAAGAAG
>OCZT010003566.1_pt1 | contig 15842 bp, 20 predicted proteins | sample 1539031 | NCBI WGS metagenome assembly OCZT01 (sample SAMEA3539308, study PRJEB22396) | soil metagenome | biome: tundra; feature: field; material: soil | place: USA | collected 2010-05 | depth 0.15 m | reverse complement strand
GTCGCACCCGCGACGGCGAGCGACGGCCGAACCGTCGCACTCTCCGCACCGGTGCAGGCGATTGCGACCGGCGGCGACACGCCGCTCGGCCGGATCCTCGCGCGCGCGGTGCTGGCCGGCGACGAGCCGACGACTCCGGTCGCGGTCCCGATCGCAGGTCCGGGCAGCTCCCATCTCGGGATCCTGCCGCCGAACGTCGTCCAGACGGCGCCGGCGGACGCCAAGACCGCAACCGGGGCGGCAGCCCCGCCGGCGAACCCGGCGGTGCTCGATGCGTTCGTCCAAGCGTTCGCGAGCGCGCTCGCACGCACGGACACGCCGGCCGCGAGCAACAGCCGCAGCGGCGACACGACGTCCTCGGACACCACCAACGCCGTCGCGGTCTCCGGACCGTCCGGCACGCAACCCGCGCTCTCGTTCGCGATCCCGTTCGTGCACGACGCGGTACCGGTCGCGCCTCCCACGCCCGCTCCGACGATGCCGCAGCCGCAGCACGTCGATGCGAACGCGGTGGCCGACCAAATCCTGCGCGCGATGACGATCCGCACCACCGACGGTCAGTCGGAAGTGCGGCTCCGGCTCGTCCCCGAACAGCTCGGCGACGTCAGCGTGAAGCTGATCGTCTCCGGTGGTTCGGTCGACGCGTCGATCGTCGCGCACACCGCTGATGCGCAGAACGCGCTCGCCGGCGGCCAGACCCAGCTCGCGAAAGCGTTCGCCGATGCCGGCCTGAAGCTGCAGAGCTTCACCGTCGGTCTCGCCGGCGGCGCATTCGCGGACGCCCGCGACCAGTCGCGTCAGAACGATTCGTGGACTCGGTCCGGCTCGCGCCGCTTCGGCGGTGTGTCGTCGGTCGAGGTCGACGCGTCCGACGACGCCTCGCTGCTCGCAAGCTCGAGCTTCGGTCCGCCGATCTATTCGGCGCGCTCGCTGCCCGGCAACTTCAACATCCTCGCATAACGAAGGAAAGCACACCATGTCCACCACCGGATCGACCGGCGGTCTTCCGATCGGCCAGTTGATCAGCCAGCCCCAGAGCGCCGCCGCGCAAGCGTCGTCGTCGCTGGGCTCGCAGCTCGGGGAAGATGCCTTCCTCAAGCTGCTCACGACGCAACTGCAGAACCAAGACCCCCTCAACCCCGTGGATCAGACCCAGTCGATCGCACAACTGGCGCAGTTCGCTGCGCTGCAAGCGACGACCGATCTGAAGAACGCGTTCACGTCGTTTTCGTCGAATTTCTCCGTGATGCAGTCGGCCGGGCTCCTCGGCAAGACGGTCTCGGCGCAGTCGACCGATGCGAGCGGAGCCGTCACCACCGTCACGGGCACCGTCAAGACCATCTCGGTCATCAACGGTCAGCCCGAGTTCACGCTCGCCGACCAGAGCGGAAAGCTCTTGGTCGACAGCAACGGGAGCCCGCTGCAGCTGCCCACTTCCGCGATCCTGTCCATCGGCTGAACGAATGGCCGACCCGAAGATCACCGGAATCAATATCCCGCCGGCGATCGATCCGGCCGGGCGTCCGAAGGGCGTTCCGGTCCAGATTCCACCGGCCGGCGGTGCGTTCCGCGACGTTCTGCGCACGGCGCAGGCGCCGGCGGTTGCGCAGCCGCTCAAGTTCTCGGCTCACGCGCAGCAGCGCCTGGAGTCGCGCAACATCCGCCTGACCTCGGACGACGTCGCAAAGATGAACGCGATGGCGGACAAGGCGGCGGCGAAAGGCGCGAAACAGTCGCTCTTCATGATGCGCGACGTCGCGATGGTCGTGTCGATTCAGAATCGCACCGTCATCACCGCCGTCGACCAGAGCAGCATGAAAGAGAACGTCTTCACCAACATCGACTCGGCGGCGATCATCGAATGATCGCTGTTGAACCCACCACTAATCACTCAGAGAGCGGACCACTCGTGGAGCTCTCGCGTGCGGCCGATCGAACGACGCCGCACGATTCGATGACACGAAAGGTCACTTAGATGGCTTTCGATTCGTTGTTCATCGGTGTCACCGGGCTGGAAGCATACCAGAACCAGATCGACACCATCTCGAACAACATCGCCAACGTCGGCACGACGGGCTTCAAAGGCCAGTCGGTCAACTTCCAGGACCTGATCTATCAGGCCCAGGGCTATGCCACCGCCCCGACCCAGACGACGGGCGGCATCAACGGTCAGGACGCGGGCCTGGGCGTGAAGATCGGGTCGATCGACACGAGCTTCACGCAGGGCGGGCTCACGACGACGGGTGTGAACACGAACCTCGCCCTCAACGGCGACGGCTTCTTCATCATGCGCAAGCCGAACGGCAACGGTGCGCCCGTGTACACGCGCAACGGTGACTTCACGCTCAACTCGAACGGTCTGCTCTACGACGGATCGAACGGGATGGCGGTGCAGGGCTACCTCGCCGACAAGAACGGGAACATCACGCAGACGGGGACGCCGGGCGACATCACGATCCCGCTCGGGCTGCAGTCGCAAGCTGTCGGCACCGGGCTGAACGCGAAACTGAAGTTCGGCAACACCGGCGATCAGGTCTTCGACGTCTCGCTCGGCGGCAATCTGGACCAGAGCCAGTGGATCAAAGAGGCACAGGGCCTGCAGGCGGCGCCGCCGGCGGCGGGCACCGGCGCGCCGTACACGATCTCGACGACGGTGTACGACTCGCTCGGCAACGCCCACCTCGCGCAGATCACGTACACACCGGACGCCGCCGGCTCTGCCGCCGGGCCGCCGGCGGTGAACGGTCTGCCGAACCAGGTCGCGGATCCGAGCGGCGCCCTGCACAACGCCGCGACCCGGTGGAAGGTCTCCGTGTCGTTTGCCGACGGCACGACGTTCGACGGGATCCAAACGCCCGGCTCGATCAACGGCGCCGGCGTGGTGACGCCCTCAGTCGTGACGGCGGCCCCGGTCTCGGCGGGCACGGTCGGGTTCGCGTACTTCGATCAGAACGGTCAGTACATCAACACGTCCGCGATCGAAGGGACGGCGGCCGGCCAGAACATCACCGGAGCGAACGTGCATGCGACGAACGGCGCTGCGTCGCTCGCGACCGGCGACCAGCTCAACATCCGGTCCTGGGGAACGGGCAGCACGAACGCGGCGGTCGCGCCGACCGCCGGTGGGCCGGCCCCGCAGACCGGGCCGATCGGGCTCGACTTCCACAACTCGACCTCGCTCTCGGGTACCGCAACCGCGAATGTCCTCGCGCAAAACGGCTACGCCGCTGGGGTTCTGTCGAACCTGACGATCGGTCAGGACGGCACGATCAGCGGCGCGTTCTCGAACGGCCAGTCGACGACGCTCGGGCGCGTCGCCGTCGCGACGTTCCAGAACGAGCAGGGCCTGCAGCGCATCGGCGGCTCCGATTTCGCGGCGACCTCGAACTCCGGTCTCGCCCAGGTGGGGACCGCGAGCGTCGGACGGTACGGCGCGATCGTCGCGGGTTCGCTCGAGTCCTCGAACGTCTCGATCGCCGATGAGTTCACCAAGATGATCGCGGCCCAGAACGCGTATCAGGCGAACTCGAAGAGCATCACCACCGCGTCGGAGGACATGCAAACGGTCATTGCCCTGATCCGGTAAACGGCGTATCGCTCCACGGAGGGCGCGAGGGACGGGAAAGGGGGCCGCAGGGAGGCGGTCCCCTCTTCTTTTATGGCGTAGAAGGCGAGCACGATGATCGCCCTACGACGCCTCAACAACGAGCCCATCATGGTCAATCCGGACTTGATCGAGACGCTCGAGGCGACCCCGGATACCGTCGTGACGCTGACCAACGGCAACAAGCTGCTCGTGCGGGACTCGATGGATGAGGTCCGCGAGAAGATCGTCGAGTTCAAGCGCCGGATCCACGGGCCCGATGCACAGGCGGACGCTCGCTAGCCTCCTTCCAGACGGCTCGCCTTCGCCTCCGTCATCCTGAGCCTGTCGAAGGGCTCAACTGCGCCTTCCGCGGGGCCGATAGTCTCTGAGAGCACCTCAGTGACCCGGGCCCCGTTCGGAAAGGCCGTACCTTGGATTTCGCGACGATCATCGGCCTGGTACTGGCCGTCGCCGCCCTCGCGCTTGCGGCGCTGATCGGCAAAGTCGACGCCGGTATCATCTTCGCCCGTTACGAGGCGTTCCTCTTGGTCTTCGTCGGGACGATCGGTGCCACGATGGTCTCCTTTCCGATGCGTACGTTTGGGCGCGGGCTCGTCGGCGGTCTGCGGACCGCGTTCGTCGAGCCCGTGTACCACGAACGCGAGGTGATCGCGACGCTCGTCTCGTTCGCCGAAAAGGCGCGCCGCGAGGGTCTGCTGGCGCTCGAGAACGAGGCTGCGGCGCTCGAAGACGATTTCATGCGCAAGGGGATCCAGCTCGTCATCGACGGGCGCGACACCGACATCATCCGCAAGATCCTCGAGACCGAGATCGCGTTCGTGCAGGAGCGCAACGCGAAAGCCGAGGCGATCTTCATGACGATGGGCGGCTTCTCGCCGACGCTCGGAATCATCGGCACGGTGCTCGGCCTGATCGCGATGCTGAAGGCGCTGGGCGCGCTGACCGGCTCGAGCAACATCGCGGGCCAGCTCGGCGTCGCCACCGCGCAGGCGTTCGTGGCGACGTTCTTCGGGATCGCGCTGGCGAACTTGCTGTGGATCCCGCTCGCCTCCAAGATCAAGGAGCGCGCCGGCGAGCAACTGCTGCTGCGCGAGATCATGGTCGAAGGGATTCTCTCGATCCAGGCCGGCGACAACCCGCGACTGCTCGAGGAGAAGCTGCACGCCTTTCTCGACCCGGCGGAGCGCGAGACCGAGATCGAAGCCGGCGGCGCCGCGGTCGACGTCGGCGAGCCGGAGCTCGCGGGAGCTTAGGTGGCGCTGACCAGGAGCGAGACGCGCTCGCGGCTGCGGCGCGGGACCGACAGGGAGGCGCTGGAGAGCGCCGGGATGATGCGCTGGCTGCTGACCTACGCCGACATGATCACGCTCCTGCTGGCGCTGTTCATCATCCTCTTCGCGATCTCGAACATCTCGGCGGTGAAATTCAACAAGCTCGCGCGCGCGATCTCCGGCGGGTTCAGCAGCACGAGCTCGGTCAACGAACCGCCCAACGGCGGCGCGATCGGTTCCGAGCGCGGCCACACCGACGAAGCGAACATGGCCGACGCGAAGTCGCAGCTCGACCGCTACATCGCTCAGCAGAACCTGCAGTCGAAAGTGCAGACCCGCATCACCAAGCAGGGTTTGGTCATCACGCTGCTCAGCGACAAGGCGTACTACAACTCGGGCTCGGCCGATCTGCGCCCCGAGACGAAGCGGCTGCTCGCGGTCGTCGCGGGACAGCTGCGCAGCGTACGCAACGCCGTGCGCGTCGAGGGCAGCACCGACAACGTCCCGATCGCGACCGCGGAGTATCCCAGCAACTGGGAGCTCTCGGCCGCCCGCTCGACCGGCGTCACGCGCTACCTGGTCGAACGGGAGAAGATCGACCCGACCCGCATCTCGTTCGCCGGTTACGGCGAGTTCCACCCGAAGTTCCCCAACGACACCGACGCGCATCGCCAGCAGAACCGGCGCGTCGACATCGTGATCCTGAACGGCGCATCCGCTCCCACACCGAACCCGGAGGCTGAAGCAAACCCGTGAGCGTGCTCTCCCAAGAGGAAATCGATGCTCTGGTCAACCAGCTGGCGGCGCCGGAGACCGCGGCGGTGCCCGACGTTCGGAAGATCAAGTCGTTCGACTTCCGGTTCAACAAGCGGCTCGACAAGTTCAGCACGAACCAGCTCCAGACGCTGCGGACGCTGCACGACAACTTCACGCGGCTGCTCAACAACTCGCTCTCGGTCTACCTGCGGACGCGGGTCGAGGCGACGATCGTCTCGATCGAGCAGATCAGCTACGGCGACTTCATCGCCTCGATCGGGAACCCGTCGATCCTCTCGATCTTCTCGATGGACCCGCTGCCGGGTTCCGGGATGGCGCAGCTCGACCTGAACCTCGTGTTCTCGATCATCGACCGGCTGCTCGGCGGCCCGGGCTGGTACCCGCAGAAGCTCCGCGACCTGACCGACATCGAGCGCACGCTGATGCAGCGCTTCATGGCGCGGATGCTGAACAGCTATCGCGAGTCGTGGAACTACCTGCTGACGCTCTCGTTCAAGATCGAGGCGCTGGACTCGAACCCGCAGTTCATCCCGCGCATCATCCCGCTCGACCAGATCGTCGCGTTCATCTCGTGTGAGCTCAAGGTCGGCGACATGACCGGCGTGATGAACTTCTGCCTGCCGTATCTGGTGCTGCAGCAGATCGGTCCGCAGCTCTCGGACTTCCAGTGGTCGCCGAGCGTCGTCGCCGGCCGCGGGATGACCGACGAAGACATCGCGCAGCTGGCCCGCAACGTCGAGCGCGCTCCGGTCGACGTGAAGGTCGAGCTCGGCAAGACCATCGTCTCGCTGCGCGATCTGATTGCGCTGCAGCCGGGCGATTTGGTGATGTTCGACAAATCGGTCGATGAGCCGCTGGCGGTGACGGTGAACGATCGAGAGAAGTTCAAGGTCTTCCCCGGCGTCAACCGCGACAAGCTGGCGGTTCGCGTCAGCCGCATCGTCGAGAACGAGGAGTAACGGTGCCCGACAGCCTTCGACCCATCGCCGACGCGATGTTCGCCTCGGCCGCAAGCGTCCTGGGCACGCTCGCCGGCCGCACCGTCGCGGCCGGCAAATCGTCCCGCACGAAGAGCGAGTCGTCGATCCGCGTCGAGCCCGACGTGGTGGCGACCGTTACCCGGATTCCCTCGGCCGACCTCGCGTTCGTCGCTCGCTACCGCAAGCGCGACCTGGCGCGGATCGTCGAGCTGATGCTCGGCACGCCGGGCGACGGCGGAGAGCTCGACGCGATGCAGCTCTCGATCGTCGCCGAGACGGTCGCGCAGATCTCGAGCGCGATGGGCGAGGCGCTCGCCAGTGACTCGAACCATGGCGCGGTCGGGATCGAATCGACCGTCGCGACCGATGCCGCCGCCTTCCCCGCGCCGCCGTTCGCGACGTTCACCGCGGCGCTCGACCTCGGTGAAGGTTTCAGCACCAGCCTCACGCTCGACTTCGACGTTCTGGCGCAGCACCGGCTCGGACCGCAGGCGCCGCAGCCGCCGGCCAGGGCCGTGCGGCGCGTCGAAGAAGGGCAGCCGGTCACCTTCACGTCGATGCAGCCGACGCCGGTGCGCACCGCCGCGCCCGGCCACGCGAACCTCGACCTGGTGCACGACGTCCCGCTGGAGATCTCCGCGGTCCTCGGTCAGACGGAGCTCTCGCTGCGCGAGGTCGTCTCGATGACGACCGGCAGCGTGTTCGAGCTCGACAAGCTCTCGACCGAGCCGATCGACCTCTACGTGAACAACATCCTCATCGCGCGCGGCGAGGTGGTGGTCGTCGACGACAAGTTCGCCGTGAAGATCAGCGAGCTCAACCCCGTCGTCGACAAGGTCTGACGCTGAGCTTCAGCGTCGTTCTGCAGGCGATCTGGGCGCTGGCGGTCGTCGCCGTGCTGCTGGTCGGCCTGACGTACGCGGTCCGGATGCTCAACCGCGGCCGGATCGTCGCAGCGACCGGGAAGCGGCTGGTCACGGTGGTCGAGTCGACGTTCTTGGCGCAGAACGTGACCCTTCACGTCGTGAAGGTCGGCGACCGATACTACCTGGTAGGCGGAGGATCCGCCGGGGTTACTCATATCGCCGACGTCCCGGGCGACGTCGTCGACCCCTACATCGAGACGCAACGGAAGGCGCTCGGCGAGCAACGCGATGCGGTGCTCCGCCTCTTGCAGAGATTCCGAAAGCAGCCGTGAACCGCCGTCTCCTCATCGTCATCGCCGCGCTGGCATCGTTGTTCGCCATCGTCGCCTTCGCCGTGCCCGCGTTCGCGCAGAGCGCCGGCCCGGCCAACCCGACGATCCCGATCCCGCGCGTCAACATCGGCATCAGCCCGGCGACCAAACCGTCCGACGTCGCCCTCTCGCTGCAGATCCTGGTCCTGCTGACGGTCGTCACGCTGGCGCCGACGCTGCTGGTGCTGCTGACCTCGTTCACCCGGATCGTCATCGTGCTCTCGTTCGTGCGGACCGCGCTTGGGACGCAGCAGGTGCCGCCGACTCAGGTGCTGGTCGGGCTCTCGCTGCTGCTGACGTTCTTCGTGATGAACCCAGTGATCAAGGACATCAACAAGAACGCGCTGCAGCCGTACCTCTCGAACAAGATCTCGCAGTCGGTCGCCGTCGACCGGGCCGCGAAACCGCTGCGCGCGTTCATGTTCAAGCAGACCCGTGAGAAGGACATCGCGCTCTTCTACTCGCTCTCGAAGGAGACGCGCCCGACGAACCAGGCCGAGGTGCCGACGTACCTGCTGGTGCCGGCGTTCGTGATCAGCGAGCTGAAGACGGCGTTCCAGATCGGCTTCGCGATCTACATCCCGTTCATCGTGATCGACATGGTCGTCGCGTCCGTGCTGCTCTCGATGGGGATGATGATGATCCCGCCGGTCATCATCTCGCTCCCGTTCAAGATCCTGATCTTCCTGTTGGTCGACGGCTGGAACCTGACCGTCGCCGCATTGTTCGCGAGCTTCCAGCGGTGACGTACGCGGCGGCGCTCTCGCTCGGCCGGGAAGCGATCTTCATCGCGCTGCTGGTCTGCGCGCCGGCGCTGCTGCTCGGCCTCGCGACGGGGCTGATCGTCTCGGTCTTCCAGGCCGTCACGCAGATCCAGGAACCGACGCTGGCGTTCATCCCCAAGATCGTCGTCGTCGCGCTGGCGATCCTCTTGTTCGGCCCGTTCATGCTGGCGCTGCTGACCGATTTCACGACGAGGGTCTTTACCGGCATACCGCAGTTCATCCAATGACTTCGCTGTTCAACGTCTTCGGGATGGGGACGGCGCAGTTCGAGACGATGCTGCTGGTGTTGGTGCGGGTGAGCTGTATGCTCGCGCTCGTGCCGATCTTCTCGCAGTCGCAGATCCCGCAGCTGGTGCGGTTCGGTCTCGGACTGCTGCTGGCGTTCGTCATCGTGCACACCGTGCCGCCGATGGCGCCGCTCGGTGGGCTCGGCGAGCTCGCGGTCGCCGTCCTGGCGCAGGCGTTCGTCGGGCTCGTGTTCGGCTTCGTCGCGTTCCTCCTGTTCACCGGGATCCAGTTCGCCGGCGAGATCATCGACGTGCAGATCGGCTTCGCGGTCGTCAACATCGTCAACCCGCTCACCTCGCAGAACGTCACCGTGATCGGAAACTTCGAGCTCGCGCTCGCGACGCTGCTCTACCTCGCCTTGGACGCGCATCACGTGCTGATCGCGGGGATCGCGGGGTCGTTCCAGCTCGTCCCGCTGCCGTTCGCCGGGACGCCCGAGCTGGTCGCCGGCGACGTGATGCGCTTCTTCGCGCAGGCGCTGTTCATCGTCTTCCAGATCGCCGCGCCGGTCGCGATCGCGCTGTTCCTGGTCAACGTGATGCTTGGGCTGATGGCGCGGGTCGCGCCGCAGATGAACGTCTTCATCGTCGGCTTCCCGATCCAGATCACGGTCGGGTTCATCATGCTGATCGTCTCGCTCCCGCTGATGGGCGCGGTCTTCCCGGCGCTGGTCGACACCCAGGCCCGCCAGCTCGACACGGTCCTGCGGGCGATGAGCCCGTCGGGCGGTCCCTCCCCGCTCCCGAGCCCCACCCCGTAGCGCGATGGCCCGCCCCGACGCCACCGAAAAAGCCACTCCGAAACGAAAGCGCGAGGCCCGCGAGCGCGGGCAGGTCCCGCGTTCGCACGATATCGGCAGCTCGGCGATCTTCATCGCGATCGTGGTCGCCCTGCACCTTGGGTTTCTGGCCGCGATCGACGCCGGCGGGCAGGCGTTCATGGTCGCGCTCACCCACGCCGGATCGCACGAAGAGCTCACGATCCGCTCGGTCGGCGGTCTGTTCGTCGCCGCCGTCCTGCCGTACACGCCGCTGCTCGGGATGGCGTTCGCGTCGGCGCTGGTGCTCGCGGTCGTCGCCAACGTGCTGCAGTTCGGACTGCTGTTCTCCCCGCAGCTGATCGTGCCGAAGTTCAGCAAGCTGAACCCGCTGAGCGGGTTCCAGCGCATTTTCTTCTCGCCGCAGACGCTGGTACAGCTCGCGAAACAGTTGCTGAAGCTGACGATCGTGATCGTGATCTGCTGGCTCGGCGTGAAGGACAACCTCACCATGCTCTACGCGCTGGCGCACGCCGCGCCGCGCGACATCATCATCGCGATCGAGGGGATCGTCTTCGGGATCGGGGTCAAGGTCGGGATCCTGCTGCTGCTGCTGGGCCTCTTCGATTACATCTGGGAACGCCGGCGGCTCGAACAGTCGCTGAAGATGACGAAGACCGAGGTGCGCGACGAGCACCGCCAGTCGGAGGGCAACCCCGAAGCGAAGAGCGCGCTGCGCCAGCGCCAGCGCGCGATGGCGCGCAAGCGCATGATGGCCGCGGTGCCGAAGGCGACCGTCGTCGTGACCAACCCGACCCACTACGCGGTGGCGCTCGAGTGGGACGACCTCAAGATGGACGCGCCGATCCTGACGGCCAAAGGCGCCGACTTGATCGCGAAGCGCATCCGCGAGCTCGCCGTCGAGCACGGCATCCCGATCCTGGAGAACCCGCCGCTCGCGCGCACCCTCTACGCCAAGGTCGCGCTGGACTCGCCCGTCCCGCCCGACCTGTACGCCGCGGTCGCGCAGATCATCGCGTTCGTCTACAAGCTAAAGAACCGAACCATCGCGTAGTTAGGGCCAAGTGCCCAACAGTGATAGGTTTTTCGGGGCAAGTCGCGTTGAGGGCGCCGATGTTCGGGAAGGGGAACGACGCCTTCGCATCGGTCACCGCGGGCGAACGCTTCGAGGCCGGGAAGTTCCGGCTCGAACCGTACGGCGGGTTCACCGGGACGACGGCGACGCTGAAGATATTCAGCGCACGGCCCGGGCGTCGGCGCACTGACGTACGGCGACGAGGCGATTCGTGAGGTCTTCGCGGTTCTCGGGCTGCGCGCCGGGACCCAACTGCTCACGCCGATCGGGACGGTGGCGCCGCACGCCTCGGTCGAGTACGACCGCCGTCTCTCGGCGACCGCGATCGGGCCGGTCTGGTACTCCGACCGGCCGGACGCGGTGTTCAACATCCCGGCCAACCAGATCGGCGGTCAGGTTCTGGACCTGACGGCCGGCGCGACCCTGCGGCTGCGGAGCGGCTTCCTTTTCAGCGTCGACTATCGCTCGCTGATCGACCGTGCCGCCGTCCAGCATCTGCTTCGGATCGGGGTTTCCACGAAGATCTAGTTAAGCCCGGGAACGGCGCCGGATCGCGCCTCACGGTGAGGCTCGCTCCGGCCGATCACTATTGCAATGTGGAGACCGTGACCTAGTGGCAACGGCCGCTCCCGCGCGCCCGAGCCTCCTCGACCGACTCGCTTCGACCTCCCATGCATGGGTGGCCGCGGCTTCAGTCGTCCTCGTGGTCCTGATGATCGTCCCGGTGCCGCCGTGGGTCCTCGACCTGCTGCTCTCGGCGAACATCACGCTGGCGCTCGTCATTCTGCTGGTCACCCTCTACACCGAGAACGCGCTGGCGTTCAGCGTCTTCCCCACGCTGCTCTTGATCGTCACGCTGTTCCGGCTCTCGCTGAACATCACGGGGACCCGCTCGATCTTGCTGCACGGTTACGCCGGGCAAGTGATCGAGGCGTTCGGCAACGTCGTCGTCGGGGGCAACTACGCGGTCGGGATCGTGATCTTCGCGATCCTGATCATCATTCAGTTCGTCGTCATCACGAACGGCGCCGGACGTGTCGCGGAGGTCGCGGCGCGGTTCACCTTGGACGCGATGCCCGGCAAGCAGCTCGCGGTCGACGCCGACCTGAACGCGGGGCTCATCACCGAGGCCGAGGCGCGCCAGCGCCGGCGGGACATCCAGCGCTCCGCCGACTTCTACGGCGCGATGGACGGTGCGTCGAAGTTCGTCCGCGGCGACGCGATCGCGGCGGTCATCATCGTCTTCGTCAACATCATCGGCGGCTTCGTCATCGGCGTTTTTCAACAGGGGATGTCGATCGTAGAGGCGCTGCAGCGCTTCACGCTGCTGACGATCGGTGAAGGGATCGTCACCCAGATCCCCGCGCTGCTGATCTCGACCGCGACCGGCATCATCGTCACGCGCGCCGCCTCCGAAGGTTCGTTCGGCGCCGACCTGTCGCGCCAGCTGGTGCAGGAGCCGCGCGCGCTGCTGATCGCCTCGGTGCTGCTCGTGCTGTTCGGGTTCTTCGGGCTGCCGCCGCTCTACATGTTCCCGCTCGCGGCGGTCGTCTTCGCGCTGTTCCTGCGCCAGCGCAACGCGCACAAGGTTGCGGCGATGAAGGCCGGCGGCAAGGGCATCGCGGGCCAGCCCGGTGCGACCGGGATCGGCGGCTCCGGGCAGCCCGCGATCAAGCCGGCCGAGTCGGTCGTCCCGCTGCTCTCGTATGACCCGATGGAGCTGGAGATCGGCTTCGGCCTGATCCCGCTGGTCGACGTCTCACAGGGCGGCGATCTGCTCGAGCGCATTACGATGATCCGCCGCCACGCCGCGCGCGAGCTCGGGATCGTCGTGCCGCCGATACGCGTGCGCGACAACTTGCAACTGAAGCCCTCGACGTACGTCGTGAAGATCTACGGGTTGGAGGTCGCGCGCGCCGAGGTGATGGTCTCGCGGCTGCTCGCGATGAACCCCGGTACCGCGACCAACGGGATCGACGGCATTCCGACGACCGAGCCCGCGTTCGGCCTCCCGGCGCTGTGGATCGCGGAGAGCGCGCGCGGCGACGCGGAGATGGCCGGCTACACCGTCATCGATCCGACCTCGGTGATCGCCACGCATCTGACCGAGATCATCAAGACGCATGCGCCGGATCTGCTCGGTCGCCAAGAGACCTCGGCGCTGCTCGACAACGTGAAGCAGCACTATCCGGTCGTCGTCGAAGAGCTGATCCCCAACCTGCTCACCGTCGGCGAGGTGCAGCGCGTCCTCCAAAACCTGCTGCGCGAGCGCATCCCGATCCGCAACCTGCTGCTGATCCTGGAGAACCTGGCCGACGGAGCGCGCGTGTCGAAGGAAGTCGACTACCTGACCGAACGCGTCCGCGCCGCCATGGCGCGCCACATCTGCGCCGAGTACGCGGAGAACGGTCTGCTCTCCGTGATCACCGTCGACCCGCGGCTCGAGACGCTGCTCGGCGAAGCGGTGCGCCGCGGCGAAGACGCATACGCGTTGCTCGACCCCGGCACGGTCGCCAAGATCTACGCCTCGCTCACCGCGCGCGTGCAGGAGGCCCAGCAAGGCGGCCTGCAGCCGATCGTGCTGACCTCGCCCGGTACGCGCCTCGCGCTCAAGCGGCTCACCGAGCGCGCCGCGCCGTCGCTGGTCGTGCTCTCGTACAGCGAGATCGCCTCCGGCTTGCGGGTCGAGTCGATCGGCCAGATCTCGACGACCGAAGAGGCCCGCGAACCCGTGGGAGCGCCGGCCTGATGCTGCGCATGTTGGGATTCGGCCCGAAGCCGATGGCGAATCAGCTCAAGCTGAAGCTGCCGCAGCTCAACAGTTTCGTCGACCTGACGATCACCGGCGGCGGCCCGCGCGGTTCGGTCTGTGTCGAAGGGCTGAACGAGCGCAGCCTTACCGTCGGCTCGCTGCCCGGAACGAAGCCCGGCGGGACCGGCGTGTTCTCGTACAGCAACACCGTCGGCCGCTTCCGCTTCACCGCGAAGTGTACGGAGCTGCGCGGCGGCAACGCCCTCTTCGCGATCCCCGAGCGGATCGAGACCCTGCAAGTCTTCTCCGGCGCGCAGCAGCGCTCCGCCGTGCGCATCGACGCCACCGTCCCCGCCCAATGGCGCTTCGCGCCGAACAGTAAAGGGACCGGCGACTACGTGCGCGGCTCGCTCACCGACATCAGCCGCTCCGGCGCTTCGCTGATCGTCGACCGCGAGGTGAAGAAGGGGACGTTCATCGAGGCGCGCTTCAACGTCAGCACGGCGGCTGCGCCGCTCGTGCTCCTCGGTGAGATCATGCGCAGTTCCGCCATCGAATCGTCGAAGAGACTATCGTTGGGTCTTCGTTTCCACGGCGTCAAGCCCGAAGAAGACCGGGCAATCATGGAGTTCATCAACAAGCGGCAAGCCGAACGGCGAAACCGCGGCCTGGCCTGAGGGGGAAAACGTACAAGGATGAGCGCGAAGCGAGTTCTCATCGTCGATGACGCAGTCGTCATGCGGATGATGATCAAAGGGATCCTGAGCAAGAACGGCTACGAGGTGGTCGGCGAGGCGCAGAACGGCGTCGAGGCGGTCGAGAAGTACCGCGCGCTCGTGCCGGACCTCGTCACGATGGACATGGTGATGCCCGAGATGGACGGGATCACGGCGGTCAAGCAGATCGTCGCGGTCGATCCGAACGCGCGGATCATCATGTGCACCTCGATGGGCCAGCAGGCGCTGGTCGTCGAGGCGATCCAGGCCGGTGCGAAGTCGTTCATCACCAAGCCGTTCCAGCCGCCGAAGATCCTCGAAACGATCCAGAAGGTGCTGGCATGACGCACTCCCTGACCCTGAGCGACCTCCAGCGCGACGCGCTCAAGGAAGTCGGCAACATCGGTGCGGGGCACGCCGCGACGGCGCTCTCGCAGCTCCTGAACACGACGGTCAAGCTCGCCGAGCCGACGATCGACGTGCTCAAGTTCCGCGACCTCTCGAACCGCATCGGCCACCCGGACCGCAGCGTCGCCGCACTTCACATGTACATCCGCGGCGAAGCGCCGGGCCAGATGGTCGTGCTGTTCGACCGCGATCAGGCGCAAGAATTCGTCAACCGTTTCATCAAGCGGATCATCGGCGACATCCAGATCTTCGACTCGATCATCGACTCGACGCTCAAGGAGCTCGGCAACATCATCGCCGGCTCGTACCTCACCGCGCTCATCTCGCTGACCGGGATCAACCTGCTGCCATCGGTGCCGACGCTCTCGTACGGCACGATCCAGGCGGCGTTCCGCACGCTGATGTCGATCCTGCCCGATCAGGACGTCTTCCTGATCGAATCGCAATTCCTCGACAAGGACAAGGCCGTCTCGGGCCAGTTCATCCTGATCCCGGAGACCGGCTCGCTGGAGCCGTTGCTCTCGGTGTTCGGGGTCGAGTAGACCGTAGAAACCGCGTAGGAAACAATGCCGGCCGACGATTTCTTCGACCGAACCGAGTTCGTCCAGTACTTCCGCGACGAGACGGACGAATTGCTCCAATCGATCGAAGGCGATCTGCTGCGCCTCGAGCAGTTCGTCGATGGCGACGCGGTCGACGGCGAGCTGGTGAACTCGCTGTTCCGCGCGCTGCACACGATCAAGGGCAGCGCGGGGATGCTGCAGTTCACCGCCGTTCAGCAGGTCGCGCACAAGCTCGAGAACGTCTTCGATCTGCTGCGCAGAGACCGCATGCCGCTGACCGAAGGCGGGATCACGCTGCTGTTCGATGGCCGCGACGTGCTGACCGCGCTGGTGCGCGCCGCCGTCGGCGGCGGCGAGCCGCCGGCCGGCGTCGACGAGTACGTCGAGCGGCTCGACGCGTTCGCCAGCGTCTACGATGCGACCGCGCAGGCGATCGAAGGCCCGCGCACCGAGGACGCGGACGACGATTTGCGCCCGCTCGACGCGTCGCAGGTCAGCGCGTTCGAAGCCGAGGTCGAGCGCCTACTGGCCGAAGCCGAGCGGCGCCGCAAGGAGATCGGAAGAGCGTCGTGTAGGGAAAGAGTGTAGATCTCGGTGGTCGCCGT
>OCZT010003565.1_pt1 | contig 15843 bp, 13 predicted proteins | sample 1539031 | NCBI WGS metagenome assembly OCZT01 (sample SAMEA3539308, study PRJEB22396) | soil metagenome | biome: tundra; feature: field; material: soil | place: USA | collected 2010-05 | depth 0.15 m | reverse complement strand
TCAAATATTTTTATCTTATTATAAAGACCTCCTAGTCCTGATACGGTATAAGCAAGAACCCATGCAAAAATGATTACCGGTATCCCTGTCGCTATGGCAAATATAACCGGCAGGTATAGTCCGGATGCACTTGATATGGTCAAAGGAACAAGCATACCGAAATACAACACTCCACTGTAAGGGCAGAAAGCAAGAGCAAAAACGATACCCAGTAATACTGCATCAATAAACCGCCACGACTTTCTCTGCTCCATCTTTTCTGATAGTCTGCCAAAACCGGGGAAATTTATCCTGACAATATCCAGCATGAAGACTCCGATTAACAATAACAGCGGTCCAATTATTTTCTCACCATACCGCTGGAAGAAACCTGAGAATTTAAACTGGTCTGCACCAACATATATAATTAATGGAATCAGGGTATAAGTGATCGCTCTTCCAAGTGTGTAGAACAATCCATTGAAAAAGACTCTGTTGCGGTTTTCCAAATCTTTACTGATAAATCCGACTGCTGTAATGTTTGTAGCCAATGGACAAGGACTGATAGCGGTCATCAAGCCAAGTATTAAGGCCGTTATCCATGGCATGGAACTATTATCAAGAAGATTTGTAAGAAAATCCATCAGGGTAACATTGAGTTAACTTGTTCAAAAAGATTATTCACTTTATAAACCTTCTATTACTATTTACCATAAGTTGCTTGTTACTAGTTGCTTGGTGCTGGTTAATTTGTTCTGGTTACCTGGAGCTTAGTAGTCAATACCTTACCAAAAAGAACTAGCAACCAGCATCCAGTAACCAGCAACCATAATTATTTTATCAGAGGATCTATCTTCGATTTCATAACCTCAGTGAATTTTTGTGGTTGGGAAACAGCATATAGAAAACCTTCATTTGTAATATTGATCTTCTGGTCACCTTTTACAATCAGGAGTGTCTGACTGCTTACACCCAATTTATCACCCATTGCTTTTCCTGTTGCTTCTTCAAGATTTAAAGCAGTAAAACTTATCTTTCCTGCTTTAACCTGATCAGCATAAAGCATCTCAACGTTCTTTCTGGCTTCTGCTTCCACAGTTCTGCAGGTGACACAACGTGTAGTCATGTGGAAGTAAAAAACCTCAACATCGTCATTCTTTGAAACTACCGGTGCCGGTTTCTGATTTGTCTGGGCATTGCATGAAATACCAACCAGAGTGATCAACACTAAACTTATTAAAAATAGTTTTCTCATGAGTTAGTTTATTATTTGGTTAGAAATTGTTTTATCTCATCAACTGACGGTATACGTCCTTTTGAAACGACTTTTTCATTTACGACCAACACAGGAGTTGTCATGATGTTGAATTTCATGATTTCAACTATGTCTTCAACCTTCGTGATGGTTGCATCAATCCCATTATCTTTTACCACTTTACGGGTAATTTCCTCAAGGGTTTTACATTTTGAACAACCGGTGCCTAATATTTTTATTTCCATAATACAATAATTTACTATTTCCTGTTGAAAAAAGTGCCAAGCAATTCTTTGGCTTCTGACCAACCGGTCTTATTTATACAATATTTAATATAAGGAGGATTTATTTCACCCTGAATCAAACCAGCTTCTTTTAATTCTTTGAGATGCTGAGAGAGTGTTGAACGGGCAATGGGAAGTTCTTCCGCCATATCCCCGCTATAACAACACTTATCTGTATTCTTTACCAGAAAATCCATTATAAATACTCTTACAGGATGTCCTAGTGCTTTTGAGTATCGGGCAATCTTTTCCTGATTATCAGTGTACACCTTAACTTTTTCCTTTATCTCCATTTCATTTAGTGTTTCGTCTAATTACGAAACAAATGTATGAAAATATTAATACATCTAACAGGATTGCGTATTTTTTTGAAATATTATTTGGCTAATAAGATCTTTTATGGAAAAACGGAATTATTGACTACCCTTACCTTAACCAGTAGAAACTGAACCTCAATCTATAATTATCAAAAATCAAGAAAAAATATGACGAAAGAGGAGTGATATGTTTATTTGAAACCCTCAAAAACCCCTAATCCGAAAAGAGCAAAATCGTATTTCACAGGGTCCGTTGGATCAAATTTGCGGAGGATTTCTGTCAATTCCTCAACCGCCTTCCAGTCGTTTATCTATCGGGTTAAAAGTCCCAGCCTCCTGGCAGTATTACCGGTATGAAGATCCAGTGGAATATAAAGCATTGCAGGATCAATCTTTTTCCAGATGCCGAAATCCACTCCGAAGTTATCTTTGCGAACCATCCATCTGAGAAACATGTTCAACCTTTTTCCGGCTGCGCCTCCCGTCACATCGGCAAAATGTTTTTCATTTCTGTTTGCATGAGGAAGAGAGAAAAAGATCTGGCGGAGTTCCGATAAACCATCTTTAACCGAACCTGATCCCTTCATACCCTGAAGCAGAATATCTTCCATACTTTCAAAGTTTGAATATATGTGTCTGAGACTTCTGATGAAGTAAATACAGTCCGACCCATTAAATGTCCTATGAACAAATCTTGAGATTCTTAATAGTTCATTTTCATTTGCTGACATGATAAACTCATAAGGAGAGTCATCCATTAATTCCAGCATTAACCTGCTGCTTCTCAGAATAAGATCTCTTCTGCCCCAGGCAATAGCAGCAGTAAGAAAACCCGAGATCTCCCTGTCATGCTGTTCCAGGAAACTATGTGGGATAGAAATCGGATCACATTCAATAAATGAAGGATTATTATACTGAAGATACTTTTCTTCCAGAAATGTTTTTATTTCAGTTTCAGGAATGCCGTTGTATGATAGGTTAAGACTCATCTATAATAAGTCCGTCTTTAATCTGCAACACTCTGTCCGACATTGATGCAAGCTGACGATCGTGAGTAACAATTATAATCGTCTGCCCAAATGTGTCCCTCAGTTTAAAGAAAAGCTTATGAAGCTCATTTTTATTCTCTGTATCGAGATTTCCGGATGGTTCATCAGCAAGAATGACTGAAGGGTTATTTACGAGTGCCCGGGCAACTGCGACACGTTGTTGTTCACCCCCGCTTAACTCAGAAGGTTTATGATCGAGTCGTTCCGCAAGGTTAAGAAATCCCAGAAGCTCGGATGCCCTGTTTTCTGCCTCAGTTTTACTTTTCCCTGCAATATAAGCAGGGATACAAACATTCTCAAGTGCTGTAAATTCCGGAAGCAATTGATGAAACTGGAAGACAAATCCAATATTATTATTCCTAAAGGCTGCAAGAGCTCTCCCTTTGAGATGGCTTACATCTGAATCGTTATAATAAATTGTACCTCCATCGGGGCGATCGAGGGTCCCAATTATCTGTAGCAGAGTTGTTTTACCGGCACCGCTGGCTCCGACTATTGATACTACCTCTTTATCCTGAATCCGGATATCAATCCCTTTTAGAACCTTAAGGTTTCCAAATGCTTTGGTTATTCCGATTGTTACGATCATAATGTAATCTGAAGGGTATTTTATTCAGTTAGTCATTCACCTCTTTATAATATCCGTCAGATACATCCTTAGTCTCCTTTCCCGCATTATCTTTTGTTACATCTGCCTCTTTACTGACATTATCCTTCGGTTCCGCTGAATCTTTCTGAATATTCTCCTTTATCTCATTCGCATCATTGCGGATGCTGGACTTCATTTCGTTCATGCTCTGGCGGGCTTCTGACGTAACATCATTCATATCGTTCTTTATGGAATCGGAAACGTCTGTCATATCACTCTTAAGTTTTTCTGAATAGGTAGTTACATCTTTCTTTATAGTATCAGAAACATCGGTCATATCCTTTCGGAAATCACTCGTGCTTGTCTCAATCTCTCTCCTTATATCATCAGTTGCCTTTTTAAAATCGCGCATCCCCTTCCCAATAGTTTTTGCTATGTCAGGTAACTTCTCAGCGCCAAAAAGAAGAAGTGCAACAATGATGATAACAAATATTTCCGGTCCGCTCATAACAGTTTTTAATAAATGTTTCTCCCTTAAGAACAGGCAAAGTTAGAAAAGTTTAATGATATTTGTGCAGGTTCTATTCGCATCACAAAAAAAAGGGGGCGACTTTTTGAGACGCCCCCTGTTACAATATGATTTTCAAATCTTAGCCTTAATTTTTGTTAAAGATTCTTCTACCGTCTCATGTCCTTTTCGAGTAGTATCATACATCAGCGCTGTTGCAACGAATACTGATGAGTATACTCCTGTGCTGATTCCAATCAGAAGAGCAAACATAAATCCACGGATAACTGCACCACCAAAGATGAACATTGCAACAATTGTCAGAACAACAGCAAAAGTGGTATTAATAGTTCGGCTCAGAGTTGAGTTCAAAGCCATATTCAGAACTTCTTTTAAAGGTCTTTTCCGGTATAGAGGAAGAAACTCTCTTGTCCTGTCGTAGACTATTACAGTATCACTCACAGAGTACCCGATTACAGTAAGGATGGCTGCTATAAAAGACTGGTCAATCTCCATTGAGAATGGCATGTGGCCCCATAGCAACGAATAAACTCCGAGTACCAGGAGCACATCGTGGAACAATGATGCAACAGCTCCAAAGCCATATTGCCAGTAGCGGTATCTCATGAATATATACAAGAAAATGAGAATAAGTGCTATTCCTACAGCATAGAAAGCATTTATCGTGAGGTCAGCTGCAACGACGGGACCAACAGTTTCAGAACTTACTCTGTATGTCTTTAGAAAATCTTCTTTGCTGAGATCAGAAGGTAAGAAGCTTTTTAATCCTTCGAAAAGTTTGGCATCAACTTCATCTTCCACACCGTTTTCGTTGATCTTGTAACTTGTTGTAATTTTAACCTGATCCTGTTTACCATAGGTGACCACCTGAGGTAACTGTCCGAAAACTGTGCTAAGTTTGGATGCAATATCTTCAGTAACAACTGGTTTATCAAATCTTATTACATATGTACGTCCTCCTGAGAAGTCGATCCCCGGATCAAGACCTCTGACAAATAATGAAACAATGCCTGACAAAATTATAACAGATGAAATAGCATAAAAATATTTCCTCATCCCGATAAAATCTATCTTGGTATGTTTGAAAACATTAGCAGTTATTTTAATCGAGAAGTGAAGGTTTACGTTCCTTTTCAGAAGAGCTTCATATATAAGTCTTGTAATGAATATCGAAGCAAATACTGAGGTCAGCGTACCAATAACAAGAGTTGTAGCAAAACCTTTTATAGGACCACTACCGAAAACATAAAGTACAATTCCGGTAAGGAATGTGGTAACTTTTGAATCGATAATAGCCGGATAAGCACGTTTGTAACCATCGGCTAAAGCCAGTTTTATTCCCTTCCCGTTTCTGAGCTCCTCCCTGGTTCGTTCAAAAATAAGAATATTTGCGTCAACATCCATACCCATAGTGAGCACTATACCCGCTATACCCGGAAGTGAAAGTACCGCATTCAGTGAAGCAAGTACCCCGAAAAGGAGAAACAGGTTTGCAAACAGAGCAATATCTGCAATTGTTCCTGCGCTCTTACTGTAATAGAATATCATAAATGCCAGAACGAGAGCAAATGCTACAAAGAATGAAATAAACCCTGAATTTATTGCTTCCTTGCCAAGTGTCGGGCCGACAATTGTATCTGATATGATATGCGTCGGAGCCGGCATTTTACCCGATTTCAAAATATTAGCAAGGTCATCAGCTTCCTCAATTGTAAAACTGCCGGTTATTTCAGTGCTACCTCCTGTAATTTCACCCTGAACCCGCGGGTATGAACGTACATAACCATCGAGCACTACAACGAGGCAACGGCCGATATTCTCACGTGTCATTCTGGCCCAGGTCTTTGATCCTTCTGAATTCATTGTCATATCAACCTTTACCTCTCCTGTAACTCCGGTTGAGGTTCTGGCTGAAGTAATAACATCTCCTCCGAGCGGTGCTCGTCCGTCGCGGGTAGTTACCTTTATCGCATGAAGTTCGAACATTGTTTTTGTCGGGTCCTGCGGATAAGGGTTCTGACTCCACATAAGTTTCAGGTCGCGCGGGAACAGTGCTTTTATCTGGTTCATTTTCAGATAAGCGTTTACTTTTGCCGTATCCTTTGAACTTGCAATTCCAATCATGGAAGACGGCAGCGGCTGTCCCTGTGCTGTTACCCTTGGAAGAAGGATTCCGAATAATGGATTCTGCTGGGTAAACCCTGCCCTTGTGGTAGCCTCGACAACTTTGGTAGTATCTTTATTGATCAGGTCGAGAAGAGATTGGTCTTTTTTTGATGTATCGGAAACTACACTTTTTTGTGTTGATGCAGCTGTCGTTACATTTGTTTTATCAACATTAGCCTGAACTTCTTTCAGAAGGGTATTCGCCTTTATCAGGTAAGGTTCTATCTCCCCGTTTTCATAAGTCTCCCAGAATTCAAGGTTGGCAGTTCCCTGAAGCAGTTCACGAACACGTTTGGGGTTATTCTGACCAGGTAGTTCAATAAGAATACGCCCTTTTGTTGCAAGTTGTGTAATATTAGGCTGTACAACGCCAAATCGGTCGATCCTTGTACGAAGGATATTGAAGGCATTTGTTATAGCTATCGTAATTTCACCGTCAAGCACTTTTAAGACCTGATCGTTTGTTGAATTGAAATTAATCTTGTCCTTTAGTCCGATTGTACCAAAGATTGAAGCAAGTTTGGCATTTGGGTCTATTTCCTGGAAAGCCTTGCCGAATAAAGTGAGATAATCTGACTGGCTGTGTTTCTGAAGCTCTTTTGCACGGACAATAGCTGCATTGAATGTTTTATCAGGATTATAATTCGAAAGAGCTTTTAAAATATCCTCAACGGACACTTCAAGGATCACGTTCATTCCACCTTTAAGGTCGAGGCCGAGGTTCATCTCTTTTTTCTGACACTCTTTGAATGTATTTCCAAGAAAACTCCACTTTTCTTTTGGTAAGGCGGAAATTGAATCGAGGTATTGAGTTTCTTTTACCAGATTTCCTTTTGCATAGGCTTTGGCTTCCTTTTTAACTTTATAGGTCGCACCTGTAAATGAAAGCTGGTAAATTGATACCAACCCTAATGCAATTGCCAGAACGATGATAGCTGCTTTATTCTGCATTTGTCTATTCTTTTGGGATTATATACGAGTTTTTCTTTATTCTTCTTTGATTGAGGCGCAAAGATATTAAAATTTTATAAAAACAATGAGAATTATACTATAATGAAAGTATTTTTCCCCCCTTGGGGGGAATTAAAGGGGGGTTTGAAATTTGCAAGACCTGCCTTATGTAATTCTGCTCTGCATGTGAAACCCCTCTGTCGCTTCGCGACATCTCCTCCAAGGGGGAGAAAATTCACTTTTTTAAGTTAAATGTCGAAGGTATTAAACGCATTCACTCCCCATTTGGGGTGTTGATGTGTGGTTTATATTATTGCAGCAGTTTATCATAATCTGTCTCAAGCGGTTTCCTTTTTATGAAGTCGAAAAGAGTGAGACTCCGCATATTATAGAAAAAATTCCAGTAATCCTGTAAAGCCTGGACATAAGCTCTTTTGTTCTGGTCCTTTCTGCTGTCTGCGTCATTCAGGTCAAGTACCGCAATCTTACCTATGAGAAAGCGCTGTTTTGTTACTTCATATCTCTTCATGGCAACCGTATCAGATTTTGCTGCGATGGCGACCTGGTATTTCTGCAGGTTAAACTGCTCAACATCGAGAAAAAGATTCTGCTGAAAGTCCACTACCGCCTGATTTGCCTGAACCTGTGCCAGTTCCAGACTCGATTTTGCCATCTGGTATCTGCCTTTGCCAAGGCCCCAGTCAAGGATTGGCATAGTAAAATGGACGCTTACCACCTGTGAATTGCTAAGATTGTTATAAGCAGTTTCGATTTCTGGCGCCTGCTGTGAATAACCCAGTGACGCTGAAATGCTTGCATTCAGTCCTTTTGATGCTTTTGCCTGAGCCGCATTGCTCTGTGCATTAAGAACATTGATTTGCTGGTTTAGAAGATCGGGGTTATTCTTAAGAGCCAAATCGAGGACTTCCTTCATGTCAACCTGTAAGTCGGGTATCTCATCAGGTAGAATCAGTTCAAGTCTTACATTTTCATTATATCCGAGAAATGATCTCAGTCTGATCTCCTTATCACGCAAATTCATGTCTGCCTGTTTCCTGGCGGTTTCAGTATTCAGCCATGAGAGTTGCATCTCTAATAGTTCATCCTCTGCAATGGTTCCCAGCTGGTATCTTCCCTTTGCAATTCTGAATAATGTATCTGCATTGGAATAGTTCATTTCTGAAATCTGCTTATTTATCTGTGCCAGTGCCAGGGAAAAGAAATTCATGACAGCGCTCATATGAACTCCTTCAATATTTGAAAGATAAGTTTTCCTTGCTGCATCATATTTTACAGGTTCTATCTTCTTTTGCCATTTCAGCGAGTTATATTGCCTTATAGGCTGAGTAATACGAATATATGCAGGATCGGAAATATAATTTACGGGAAGCTTTAGCGCAATATCCTTATATAGAGTAAGGTCTGAACTCAACGCAATTACTGTACCTGTCAAACCGATGTTTTGCGACAGAGACAGTGTTCCCAGGGTACTTATTGTGTTTTTGGGTATATAGATATATTGATCTGAGTTGGAATCGTAAACTTTCGTAAGTCCGTTGCTGAAATCCGGTGTTGTTCCCGACAAAGTTAGTGACGGTAAAAATTGTGCCCTGTATGATCTGTACTCCCAGTAACTACTGCGGAATCTGTGTTTTGCAATCAAAGCATTGGGTGATTGCTCTTCTGAAAGTTTTATAACTTCATCGAAAGTCAGCTTTTTTATTTCCTGTGCAATTATTTCCTTCGAAGGAAGAACAAGCACAACGATAAGTGATGACAAAAGAAAGTTCTTCATTTTTAATATTTTATTCATACCTTAATGATTCGATGGGATCTTTCTCAGATGCTCTCTTGGCGGGGGAGTAACCAAAAATTACACCAACAGCTGCTGAAACACCAAATGCAATAAACACTGAAAAGAAGGAGACAATTGTCATAATCCCTGCTATCTGTTGTATCAGTTTTGCCATTATAACACCGAAAAATACACCGATAAAACCTCCGGATACGCTAATAAGAACTGCTTCAGATAAAAACTGAACAATTATATCCATTTTTTTTGCCCCAATTGCCATTCTGGTACCTATCTCCTTTATTCTTTCCATAACCGATGCGAACATGATATTCATGATTCCAATGCCTCCAACAATAAGTGAAATACTGGCAATCGCTCCCAGAACGATATTAAATATATCCTTTGTTCTCTGTTGCTGTTTTAGAAGTAATTCGGGAACGGTTATTTCGAAGTCTTTTACACCTGTATGCCTCCTGGTAAGCATGCGGCTGAGTATTTCAGTAGTCGGCTGAAGTTGTTCTGTTTCAGTCACCTGAACAACTATCCTGTCAAGTTGATTATAATTCGTTTCCGTATCACTTGAAGCATCGGAACTGCTGACGACAACTCTTGCCATACCACCGCCTGGTCCTCCTCCGCCAAAAAAAAGCATTGACGTGGCTTCAGAAACCAGTTTTGTATTCAAAAGAGCCCTGTTCTGGTATCTTAACAGCATAGTCTGTATCGGTATATAAATATTATCGTTATAAACATTCACCCCTTTTTCTTCAAATCCTGTCAGACTGACATTGGTTTTTTGAAGAACTCCGATCACCTTCAGCCAGATACCGTTAAATTTAATGTACTGCCCGAGAGGGTCTATTTTACTAAAGAACTTTGCCCTGATATTGGCGCCGATAATACAAACCTGAATATTTTCTTCCTGAAATGAGTTGAAAAAAGCTCCCCCCACCAAAGGCAGATTATATAAATAAAAATAATCGTTTGAAACGCCAACCAGCTTAGCGGTATATTTTGACCCGTTAAGCATTGCTGTTGAGTTGAAAGAAATCTCCGGGCTAATTCTTTTTACAGAAGGTAGCGTTTGTTTTATAGCTTCAACATCAAGAAGATTCAAGCCTCTTGAGAATTTTTTTTGTTGCTTCTCCCCTTCTGAAGTAGAAGAAGATTTGTCAGGTATCACGGGGTTAATAAGGATATTATTTACCCCCACCATTTTCATCTGTTCCATTATCTCCTGCTTCGCTCCTTTTCCAATAGCCAGCATGGCAATAACTGCAGCTACACCAAATATTATTCCCAAAGCAGTAAGCATAGATTTCAGCTTATTTGAGACAATTGATTCAACAGCAATTTCTATATCATGGAAATATCGCAATATGAATTTAAACATTTTATTTCCTGTTTAGGTAATTACTTTTTAACTGTTGTCTCAACTGAAGTTGTCCTTATTTGTCCCGGGCCTTCCTGACCATTCTGTCTTGTCATCCTCTGCCTTGAAGATGTATCTCTTATGCCACCCTGAGGTCCGCCAGGCCTGTTTCCTCTCATATTCTGAAATCGTTGCATCATTTCAGGAGTGAGGTTTGGCATTCCTTCCCTGCCCATCATCGGACCTGCTTCCGCTTTTGCTTTTTCAACTTCCTGCCTTATCCGAAGTTCTTCTGCCTTTTTTGCTTTTTCACGATCTTTTATTACCGAGATCAGCTCCTCACCTACCAGCTTGAAATTTTCGGGTTTTTCAGGTGTACTCAGGTATATCTGAACTCCCGGCTGTAAACCTTGTTCTATGACCACATTATTCTCATTGGATTCCCCAAGAACTACAACCTGCCGTGTACCATTTTTCATATAAACAAACGGGATACTGTCGGCTCCTGCCTGCACACTTTCCAGAGGGATATAAGTAATATCTTTAATGGTCTTTGTAATGATCTTGTTCCCCGTGGTCATTGAGGGTCTTAAAATCGGATCAGAACCGTCGACTTCGATAAGTACCTCGAACACTTTTGCATCAGCATTAGGCAGCTGCTCGCCTATGTTGGCAACACTTGTTACCGTCCCGGTATAAGATTTTTCCGGAAAAGCATCCACCACTATTTCGACGTGTTGCCCCGTTTTGACTTTGCTTACGTCGATCTCATTAACATATGTTTTGGACATCATTGAAGACATATCAGGAAGTGTTGCGACTACATTATCCCACGGACTTATTGAAGAGCCAACTTTCCTCTTTGATCCCATTCTGTCGCGTTTATAAATTATCATTCCTGAAGAGGGGGCAGTAACAATAAATTTTGATAAAACGACCTGAAGATCACCAACCCTTGTATGTTGTTCCGAAAGATTTGTTTTATTGGTTCTCATATCTGATTTTGCCTGTTCAACTCTGAGGGAATAGCCTCTTATTGCCTGATCGAGTGTACGGTTAGCTTTATCGAGTGAAATTTCTGCCTGACGGATGGTTGTCGGAGGCTCATATTTCGATTGCTGAAGGGCTATTGCTGCCTCTTCAACTGAAAATCTCAGGTTTTTTATATTATCCCGCAAGTTACTCAGAGTAACCGCAGTATCGAGAATTTTCATTTCCAGATTGGTTTCATAAGTTGTAAGTTTCTCCAGTTCATCCTTCAAACTATTATCAAATGATGTTCTGTCGAGTGTTGCGACATAATCTCCTGATTTGACCTCTGTTCCCTCAGGCACCATATCTGTAATCTTAATATCCATAGCTCTGATATTTCTACTCTGGGTAAACTCAGGACCAATTATATCTGTTGATTTCTTTGCCTGCAATTCCCCTGTTGTAGTAACGATTATATCAAACTGACCTTTATGGGATTCTGCATATAGATTTGCAACTTCTTTCTTCGAGGTCACCTTGCTTATAACAATCAGAACTGCAATTGCAACAACTATTATAATGCCAGTGATGATAAGTGTTTTTTTCATGAAATAATAATTATAAAATTCAAAAAATCAGCCGCTAAAGTATCAAAAAGTGTTCTCCCTTTTTTATCATTAACAATATTTAACATAAATATTTAGCAGGTTTGCTGACCCTGCTACAGCTATTCAGGCTGATTAATTCGGAATGAGTAAATAATAAAATTGAAATTAGCTTCTTTTAACAATCCCAATCACTGTATCAGCCAGATCATCTGCCTCTCTGGAGGTTCGTCCCTCAGCATAGATACGCATTATTGGTTCCGTGTTCGATTTCCTGATCTGAACCCAGCCGTTTTTGTGTTCAATCCATAAACCATCTCTCTCATCTGTTAAATGACCTTTAAAATGATCCTTCACAGCCTTTGTGATCTGACTAAATTCAACAGAAGGATCAAGTGCGAGTTTTTTCTTGGCAATGACATATTGCGGATAAAATTTTCGCAAAGCCGAGCATTTTATTTTACATTTTGCAAGATGCGAGAGGAAGAGAGCTATGCCAACAAGGGCATCACGACCATAATGCAGTTCGGGATAAATAACACCTCCGTTGCCTTCTCCACCTATTATGGCATCTCTTTTTTTCATCTCTTCCACCACATTCACTTCACCAACAGAAGCAGAATAGTGCTTGCAACCATATCCGGAAGTTATATCTCTGAGAGCTTTTGTTGAAGACAAATTAGACACTGTATTTCCCGGAGTATTTTTAAGGACATAATCAGCGACAGAAACAAGAGTATATTCTTCACCAAACATTGTTCCATCTTCACATATTATAGCCAGACGGTCAACATCCGGGTCAACAACAAAGCCAACATCAGCCTTTCCCTTAACTACAAACTCTGAAATACCTTTAAGGTTTTCAGGCAGTGGTTCGGGGTTATGTGCAAAATTACCATCAGGAGATGTATTAAGTTCAATAACTTTTTTCACACCGAGAGAACTCAGGAGCAGTGGCAGAATAATTCCTCCAACCGAGTTAACACAATCTATGGCAACTGTAAATCCTGCATTTTTAATTGCTATTATATCAACAAGTTTCAGAGCTAGTATCAGATCAATATGCTTCTTGCCCCATGTCTCATCCGGTTCAAGCGATCCGGTGAGATTGTTCGATATAAAATTAAAATCTTCACTGGCAGCAATTTCCAGTACAGTCATCCCTTCCAGGGCCGACAAAAACTCTCCATTTTCATTAAGCAATTTCAGGGCATTCCATTCTGCCGGGTTATGGCTTGCAGTAATAATAATTCCTCCATCGGCACCTGTCCCTGTAACAGCGAGTTCAACAGTTGGTGTGGTTGCCATTCCCAAATCAACCACATTAATTCCCAGGCTACGCAGAGTGGTAATTACAAGGCTGTTAACCATACTTCCTGATTTTCGTGCGTCGCGTCCCACGATGACCTTTAGTGCATCTTTTTTATGTCGTAACTGAACCCAGGTCCCGAATGCTGCTGCAAATTTTACAATGTCGACCGGAGACAGGCTTTCTCCCGGTTTTCCTCCTATTGTTCCCCTGATACCTGAAATTGATTTTATAAGTGCCATATAGATTAGGTTTTCAGAATTACAAAGGTGCAAAAAAATCAGTAAACCATAATATCACCAAATAATTGTACCTTTGCACCCTGATAATTAATTGATATGAAGAACCGAAAGGCTGAAGGAAGGCCTGTCAGAAAATATGACAAACCTGAAGCAATAGGACCCGGAAAATACAAACTGGCCCGGAAATCAGCTTTGATATCAGAAAAACCCGGTTTAAAGGGCAATAAAAAAGAAATTACCTTACTCAGACTTAACAGATTCATAGCCAATAGCGGAGTCTGTTCACGGAGAGATGCTGATGGACATATAAAAAACGGACTGATATCAGTCAATGGTCACATTGTGACAGATATGGGAACAAAGGTCAGCTATGATGATGATGTCAGATTTAAGAATAAAAGACTTTCGGCTGAAAAAAAGGTATATATACTTATGAATAAGCCAAAAGATTATGTTACCACTGTTGAGGATCCACATGCTGAACATACGGTTCTTGAACTTATCGGAGAGAGTTGTCCCCAAAGAGTCTACCCTGTCGGAAGGCTTGACAAGGCAACAACAGGAGTTCTTCTGCTCACAAACGATGGCGATCTTGCCGGAAAACTTACTCACCCAAAGTATAAAAGAAGAAAAATATACCATGTGTTTCTCGATAGTCCGGTAACCAAAAACGACCTTTTCAAGCTTACTGAAGGTATTGAACTCGATGGCCTGACTGTTGTGGCAGATGCAGTATCGTACGTTGATCCTGATGACAAGAGCCAGATTGGGATAGAACTTCACTCGGGTCAAAACAGGGTCGTACGCAGAATGTTTGAGACCCTTGGCTATAAAGTTAAAAAACTCGACCGGGTATATTTTGCCGGACTTACCAAGAAGAATGTTCAGAGGGGAAAATGGCGCTATCTCAACGACAAAGAGGTGAGTATGCTTAAGCGGGGAATGTTTTAATAATCAAAGATGAATCACAGATCAGGTTTTGTTAATATTCTGGGAAATCCAAATGTCGGGAAGTCGACTATCATGAATGCTCTTGTCGGTGAAAAGCTTTCTATTATTACATCAAAGGCTCAGACAACACGTCACCGCATTATGGGAATTGTTAATGGCGAGGATTTTCAGATAGTCTACTCTGATACTCCGGGAATACTCAGACCTAAGTATAAGCTTCAGGAGACAATGATGAACTTTGTCAATTCGGCTATTTCTGATGCTGACCTGATTCTTTATGTTACTGATGTAATGGAACGCACTGCTGATGAAGGAGAATACATTGATAAAATAAAGGGATCAGGAATTCCGGTAATCATTGCAGTAAATAAGGTTGACCTGACAAATCAGGGCGATCTGGAAAAAATTGTTGAATCATGGCATCTTGCTTTTCCCGATTCACCTGTTATCCCCATTTCTGCCTTGAAAAACTTCAACCTCGACTCTCTTCTGAATGCAGTTTTGGAAAAGCTTCCTGAAAGCCCTCCTTATTTTCCGAAAGATCAGCTTACCGACAAATATGAAAGGTTCTTTGCTTCAGAGATCATCCGCGAAAAAGTCCTTGTAAATTATAAAAAAGAAATTCCTTATTCCGTTGAGATAGAGATCGAAAGTTTCAAAGATGAGAAGGACATTATTAAAATAAGGGCGCTTATACACGTTACCCGTGACAGTCAGAAAGGGATAATTATCGGCCATAAAGGATCAATGCTAAAAAGAGTAGGAACTGAAGCCCGGCATGACATGGAAGATTTCTTCAGGAAGAAAATTTTTCTTGAATTGTATGTAAAGGTAACCAAGGACTGGCGGGATAAGCCGCTGGTGCTTAAAAGATTTGGTTATCAGTAGAACAAAACTTTAATCTGATTTATGAGTAGAATAGTTGCAATAGTAGGCAGACCAAATGTTGGAAAATCGACACTTTTCAACAGGCTCACCGATTCAAGGGAAGCCATCGTTGATGAAGTAAGCGGAGTTACACGCGATCGCAACTATGGAGTTTCAAACTGGAATGGAATGGATTTTTCTGTGATCGATACCGGAGGATATGTTCAGAATTCTGATGATATATTTGAAGAAGAGATAAATAAACAGGTTTTACTTGCAATAGAAGAGTCGGATATTATACTATTTATGGTTGATGTAACTTGTGGTATTCATGAGCTGGATACATCGGTAGCATCACTTCTAAGAAGAGTAGACAAGAAAGTGCTCCTTGTTGTAAACAAGGTTGATAACGGTGAAAGACTGATGGATGCCAATGAATTCTATAATCTGGGTCTGGGTGATTATTTCCCGTTAAGCTCTATGAATGGCAGCGGTACGGGAGAACTGCTCGATGAGGTTGTAAAAAACCTGCCTGAGGAAGAGCCGGGTCTGATACCTGAATTACCAAGGATTGCAATTGTGGGAAGGCCAAATGTGGGCAAATCATCTCT
>OCZT010003564.1_pt1 | contig 15844 bp, 13 predicted proteins | sample 1539031 | NCBI WGS metagenome assembly OCZT01 (sample SAMEA3539308, study PRJEB22396) | soil metagenome | biome: tundra; feature: field; material: soil | place: USA | collected 2010-05 | depth 0.15 m | reverse complement strand
AGGCACCGGAAGACGATGGAGGACCTGTTCGACAACCGCCCCAGCCCGAGGACGGGAGTCGCTCGTCGCCGCTGCGGTCCAGTGGGCGGAGCGGATCATGCGGAAGATTGATGGTGTGTTTCCCCTAGAACCACCCGCTCTGCCGCTCAGATGCCGAGAGAGGCACGTTTATCGTCGGCGGGACCCGTAACCAATGCACGTGGGGTTGCACGGAGAGAGGACGCCGGGGAGAAGGCGCCGACGATGGGAGAAGTATCATCTCGCATAGCTCGGCGCCATTTTGCGGAACGGTTCGAACGCGGTGAACTGAACAGCCGACCACCAGAGGTCCGAACTAGAACGCCAAGGATTCTCCCAGACGACAGGGCTATTGCAACTTCGCGTACTCTGCCTTGGCTTCTTTCAGGATTGGGGGATGTCGGGGTCGGCGTCTTTCCAGAGGGTGAGGAAGTCCGTCTCTGGTTGTCGGGTCGGAGGAGGCGCGCTTGCGCGCTGGCCTCCGTCCGCCGCTCAAACTGCACGTGCGGTTTTCCCGCATGCAGCTTTCACGAAGACACGTGACCTGAGATGTAAGCAGAAGGCAACCGCCGAGTGGACCTTTCTTACATCCGTCAGGTTGAGTCCAGCCTCCAGTATCCTCGGACGATGATGTACGGGTTTTTCGCTAAGCGAACTGATCCACCTTCATCATCCTTACTCTTCTGGCTGCCCGCCTCTTCCCCTTTGTGCTCACGACCAGGCTGACCAGTCCGAATTCGGGTCGAGTGACGGGCAATCGGGAAGTAATCCGCCGGGAACAAAAGATGGTTTTACAAGCGGCTGCGGAGCATGTCCAGAGCGGCTTGTTCTTGGTTGTGCACGTTAGCAACCAACACAGCCAGCGCCGTAAGAACTTTCTCGATCGTTGTGGCGGACTCGACAAATGCTCTCTTAATTGCGGCCGCGGGCCTCGCTTCGGGGTGGTAAATGCTTACTCGCCGTGGTTCCCATTGTTGCCATGATGGGTCAGCCACCCTTATCATTGGAGAGAAAAGCTCTAGGACGTGCCGGGTCCTATTGGCAGGGCACACGCGTTGCGCTCGGCCGCCGAGTCGCATATGATCCGCCCGTAGTCCTTCCTGCCATGGCAGAACTCCTTCGTACTCTTCGTCTCCGCGACCTGGCCCTGCTCATCGTGGGCGCGGTCATTGGCTCGGGTATTTTTCTGGTGCCGGCGCAAGTGCTGCGCCAGGTCCATGGCTCGACCGGGCTCGCCACGTTGGTATGGCTCGGCGGGGGCATCCTGGCCCTACTCGGGGCTCTGACCTATGGCGAATTAGCGACCATGAGGCCCTCCGCCGGCGGCATTTACATCTACGTCCGCGATGCCTTCGGACGCCTGCCCGCCTTTCTTTACGGCTGGAGCATGTTCCTCGCCATCTCGAGTGGTGCCGTCTCCGCGCTCGCTGTCGCCTTCAGCACCTATTTGGGAACGGTGATTCCCCTTGGGCCGGTGGCCTCGAAGCTGGTGGCGCTCGCCTCCATTGCTGCCGTCACGGTCGTCAATGTTCTGGGAACTCGTAAGAGTTCGGACCTGCAGAACTGGACGACCCTGGTCAAAGTCCTGCTGCTGGTGGGAATCACCGCCGTCCTGCTGACCCGCGGCCAGCACGGCGTGGAAACTGCTTCTGCCTTGTGGCCACGCGAGACCGGCGGCGCCCTCTCCGGTTTCGGTCTGGCTATGGTTACGGCGCTGTGGGCCTACGAAGGATGGCAATTCGTCACCTATAGTGCTGGCGAGGCCGTGAATCCGCGCCGCGATTTCCCCCCCGCCCTGTTCTGGGGGGCGCTGTTCCTCACTATCCTCTACGTCGTCGCCGACTTCGGATACCTGGTCGCGCTCGGTCCACAGGTTGCCGCGAGTTCCGACGTCATCGCATCCGCGTCCCTGAAAGCCACCGTTGGCCCCTGGGCCGCTAAGCTGGTGGCGCTGACTATCCTCATCTCAGTCTTCAGCGGAATGAACAGCGTAGTGCTGACCGCGCCCCGCGTCTTCTATGCGATGGCCCGCGATGGGCTGTTCTTCCACAAACTGGCCGAGGTGCATCCCCGCTTCCGCACGCCTGCCACGGCGATCATTGCCTTGGGGGTGTGGTCTGCAGGGTTGTCGCTGATGGGAAGCTTCCAGAAACTCATTGGCTACGCCATGTTCGTGGCCTGGATCTTCTACGGTCTCGGCGGCGCCAGCGTTTTCCCCTTGCGCCATCGCGAACCCGTCGCCGAGCGCCCCTTCCGCGTGCCCGGATATCCCTGGACTCCGCTGGTGTTTGTGGCGTCTGCATTTGCGCTCGTCGTCAACGTGATTGTCGCAACGCCGTGGGATGCCGCCAAGGGGCTCGTCATCGTCGCGCTGGGTTGTCCGGTGTACTGGCTTCTGTTCCGACGCAAAATGAAAACCGCAGCTCCGGAGTCGGCGCGGTCCGAAGCGAGCTCCTAGAGCCAATCAACGTTCTGGAAGTAACACCACTCGGTGCGAGTTCATTTTCTAACCCACAACCCCCCCGAAACAAAAATCCTGGTCTCGTTCGAGACCAGGATTTTTTCTTGGCGGTGTCGCCTTCTTCACCTTTCGAGCCGTGCGATTTCCACCACAAACCACGTAGGCCCGGACGCCCTCGTCCGGGCGGGCGCGCAATGCGCGCCGGGATCGTTCTACCCCGCCACCCCCACCTGCTCCCGCTTGCGGCTGAGCACCGCCAGGCCCTTCTCCAGGTCCGCAATCAAATCCTCAACATTCTCAATCCCCACTGACAGCCGGACCATCTGCTCGGTCACGCCCATCTTCCTGCGCAATTCCGAATCAATCATGGCATGCGACGTCAGCACCGGGATCGTCACCAGCGAATCCACTCCGCCGAGGCTCGGCGCCAGCGTAAACAGATTGAGCGCTTCGGCCACCCGGCAGGCATCTTCGCCGCTGCCTTCGACTTCGAAGCTCAGCACGCCGCCTGCGCCCGCCAGTTGTTTCTTCGCCAGCGCGTAATCCCGATGCCCCTTCAGCATCGGATAATGCACTCGCGTCACCTTGGGATGCTTGCTCAGGAACTCCGCAATCCGCAGCGCGCTTTCGTTCTGCCGCTGCACCCGCACGGCCAGCGTCTTGATTCCGCGCAGCAGCAGAAACGCCGCGTGCGGATCCATCGAGCAACCAAGTGTCGTACGCACATGATGAATCTGGTCGATCAAATCGCGGCGTCCGGTCGCGATGCCGCAGATCAGGTCGGAATGTCCGCCAAAATATTTGGTCCCCGAGTGCAGAACCAGGTCAATGCCCCACTCCGCCGGGCGGCAATTGATGGGCGTGGCGAACGTTGAATCAATCGTCGAGACCAAGCCGCGCTTCCGCGCCAGCGCCGCAATCTTTTCCAGATCGACGACCCGTACGGCCGGATTGGTCGGCGACTCGACGTGCAGAATCTTCGTATTCGGCCGGATGGCGCGCTCGTGCTGCTCCATGTCGTTCGTATCCACGAACGTGGTGTCGATGCCGAGCTTCGGCAGCCACTGCGAAAGAAATTTCGTAACGCCACCGTAGATATCGCGTTGCGCGACGATGTGATCCCCCGCCTTGACCAGCGCGAGAATCGAAGTCGTGATCGCCGCCATGCCGGACGAAAACAGCAAGGCTGCATCGGTGCCTTCGAGCTCGGATATCGCCTTCTCGGCGACAGTATGGGTCGGATTGCCGTACCGCGTGTAGAAGCGGTCGGTTTCGGTCGCGCGAACCTGCTCCTGCATGTCGGTGACCTCGAACGTCGAGGTCTGGAAAATCGGCGTGGAGAGCGGGCCGTTCTTCTTGCTGAGGTCGGCGCCGCCGTGTACCGCCTCGGTTTCCTGCCGGAAAGAATGCTTCTTCATCGCGAGACTCCTTTCAGCCGCGCACCCCGGCTGCGTCCATTGCCGGCACTGGCGCCAGCCACTGCCCCGAGCGTGCATGCCGCCCGCTGACCAGTTTGTCGAACTCCTGCTGCAACGCGCGCGTTACCGGACCCGCCTTGCCGTCGCCAATCGTGCGGAAATCAATCTCGCGCAGCGCGATGACCTCGGCTGCCGTGCCGCACACGAACACTTCGTCGGAGATGTACAGTTGGTCGCGCGAGATCGGTTCCTCATTCACCGTGTAGCCGAGATCCCGCGCCAGCGTGAGCAGGCTGTCGCGCGTAATCCCTTCCAGGATGGCCGCCCGCGGTGTGGTGTAAATCACGTTGTTGCGCACCACGAACAGATTTTCGCCCGTGCACTCCGCTACGTATCCATCGGGCCCCAGCATGATCGCTTCGTCAAATCCGGCGCGCTGCGACTCCGTCTTCGCCAGGATCGAGCTGACATAATTGCCCGAGACCTTGGCCTTGGTCATCATGATGTTCGGATGCAGCCGCGTGAACGAAGCAACATTGGCGCGGATCCCGCGCTCTTTCGCCTCGGCCCCCAGAAACGCCTTCCACTCCCAGACCGCGACCACGAAGCGGGGCTTTCCGGCTTCGACCGTCATGGTCATGGCGCCATCGAGAAAAATCATCGGGCGGATGTAGCACGCCGCAAATTCGTTGGCCGCAATCGTTTTGTGGATTGCCGTCGCCGCCTGCTCGGCGGTGACCGGCAACTCACGAAAGCCCACGATGTGCGCCGAGTCCATCAATCGCGCCACGTGTTCGTCCAGGCGAAATACGGCCGGGCCCTTGTCGGTCGCGTAGCAGCGGATTCCTTCAAACACGCTGAAGCCGTACTGCATCCCGGCACTCAGAAACGGCACAACCCCTTCGCTGGCGGGCTTCAGAGCATTGTCCATCCATATATAACGAGCGGCTCCCATGGTCTCCTCAATCAAAGCTGGAATCTCTTAAGAGTACCTGCGCCGCCATGCGGCGGCAAGGCGCAAGATAGCGCAAGACAGCGCGGCACGCAAACTTTATAATCCCCGCTTATGGAAATGGGACTCAAGAACCGCGTCGCCGTCGTCGCTGCATCCAGCCAGGGACTTGGTCGAGCCACTGCCGAAGCCTTTGCCGCCGAAGGCTGCCGCCTCGCCATCTGCGCCCGCAACCAGCAAGCGCTCAACGCGGTTGCTGAAAAAATCCGTGGTGAATACAAGGCTGAGGTGCTAGCCGAGCCCTTCGATGTCACCGACGCCGGTGCCGTCCGCGATTTCGTCAATGCGGTTGTCCAGAAATTCGGCGGCATCGATATCTGCGTAACCAACGCCGGAGGCCCGCCCGCCAAGGGTTTTCTCGCCACCACCATCGACGAATGGAAACGCGCCGTGGACCTCAATTTCATGAGCGCGGTCTACTTTACCCACGCCGTGATCCCCCACATGCAGAAGAAAAGGTGGGGACGTATCATCACGATCACCTCGATCACCACCAAGCAGCCCGTCGCCGACCTCGTGTATTCGAACGCGGTGCGCGCCGCCGTCGTCGGACTGGTCAAAAGCCTCGCCAACGAGTTTGGCAAAGACGGCATTCTCGTCAACAACGTCGGCCCGGGCTACACCGCCACCGACCGACTGAAAGAGCTCGCCCACTCGCGCTCGGCCGCCTCGGGCAAGACCGAAAAAGAAATCTTCGAAGGCTGGTCCGCAGATGCACCTCTCAAGCGCCTGGGTGATCCGCGCGAACTGGCGGACGCCATCGTTTGGCTCGCCAGCGAGCGCGCCTCCTACATCACCGGACAGACCATTCTCGTCGATGGCGGCCTATACAAAGGATTGTAGGATTCACAATTCCATAAGGTGACTCCGCGTCAGAGTGGAGGGGCCGGCAGATCCTAAGATTGTTGTCTGAATTGTTCTCTAATTCTTGCAGCGTTTGTTGTTTTCCAGTGAAGCGTCAGTCCTGGGCACCAATACAGCCACGTACAATTGCTGAAATCTTCGATTACGAGCTCCTCCCCGGCACCATCCTCGCCACAATCTTCCCGATGACATGTGGCTCGTGCTCGCCCGCCGCGCCCTCCAGCGAATAGGAGCGCTCGAACGCATTCGCTCCCATAATCCTCATCTCCCACTGGTCATTCGCCTGTGACCCGATGATCTAAACCCGCCAATCACCGGGCCGATCCGCAAGCGCATGCTCAATGATGGCTACAATCTCTGCCCGCACCGCCGGCACGCAGCCCGTGTGCTGCATTTCTAACGGTTATTGACCCAACCACGATCCGCCGCCGCACGCCCATTGAGGTGGTGTACGACATGATGCTTTATTACGGGGGTAATCAGAAACCCTACTCTATCGACAGACTCTGGAAAAACGATTTTTGTTTTTCTTATAGCTCAAGTTACCATGACCAGATAAGTCTACCAACGGCAGGTCCTACGCCCGCCCTGACCTCGATTGAGAAGCATGATTTTGCGTAGATGGGTCACTGGGACCTCCATGCGACGCACAATCTACCTGACGGTAAGGACCACGACTGCCGATCTCACCTAAGCACAAGCTGGTCAGCGAGGAAAGTGGTGTTTACTTGTCGCTGCGCAAATATTGGTCTGTTCGATTGAGCCAGTCAGCCCGAGGCGGAGTGAAGACATCGAGATCGACAGTTTCCGCAAGAGCCTCAGCCTTATGCGGCATATGCGGAGGTATGGTAAGCACCTCGCCGGCATTCACAACGATTTCCTTTCCATCGATCCAAAACTTCAGCGCGCCTTCCAGGATGTATGTGACCTGCTCGTTATGATGGCTGTGTTCCGGCACGATGCATCCCTTCTTCATCAGAACGCGCGCCACCATAATTTCTTGGCCGACGATCATTTGCCGCTGCAAGAGCGGGTTCAGGTCTTCGAGTTCCACGCTGTTCCACGGGATGTACTTGAGTTCGCCTTTCACAACCGCTTTCTTGGCGATCGCATCGTTCTTCGTCGCCGGTATGCGCTTCTTAGCTAGTTTCTTCTTGATCTTAGTTCTTGCCATCTAGTGAACCTTCCCTTGGTAAATTGCCACGGCATTATCGTGCAGATAGCCGTGCGCCAACTGGAGCGCCTGCGACTCACTCACTTCGCCCTCGGAAACCATTTCGGCAAGCGCCGCAGCCAGGGCTGTCCGCGCCGATTGCACCCCTAGCCAGTAGCTTTCTTCCGCGCCTAGGATTTCGTTATACGGGAAGCAATCCGTGCCGAAAGTGATTTTATCGGGAAATGTCTCCAGCCATATCTTGAGGGACTTCTTGAATTCCGAAGGGTACATGGCAATTTCCATGAGCGACGAGTCCATGTAGACGTTTCTTACGGCCGCCAGCCAGATGGCCTCCTTTTCATAGGGATATCCGCCATGAATCATCACGAAGGTGGTTGCCGAATAGCGGGGATCGCGAACGATGTTTTCAAGGTTGAAGATGTTGCCCTGGCTCAGGTTGAAGTAGTCGCCGATCCCGACCGCGGTGTGGATATGCACCGGAAGATCAAGACGGCCGCCCTCCCTCACCAGATAACGGAAAATATAATCCTGAAAAGTGCGATATTCGGGCTCGGTTGGTACTCCGCCGTCGGCGTATTTCTTGTAAATCGCCTCAGCTTCTTCGCGAGGGGGATCGCTGAATTTCGCGGGCCGAAAATAGGCTACCTCAAATTTTTCAGCGATCGCACCTTTCTTCTGATTGTCCTCTAAAGTACGGGTCACAAAATTCAGGTAATCGGAGAAGCTTGACGGCAGCTTGGCAACTCTCTCTTGCTGCATCCAGCGGTGAAGCATTCTTTCCTGAAGAGGAATGTAGACCTGCTCATCAGGATTGCGCGAGCGCTCGCTTGCGTTGTCAAACGGCCACATAAAGGAATCCGCGAAGAACACCCACACGAAACGCTTGCGATCGAGATAATCGGCCATCATCGCGCGATTGGCAACGCCCTGCTCGATATTTAATTTGTCGAGGATGTCGGAGAAATATGCCATCCCGCGACTCTTTTTCAGTTCGGCCTTTTTCTGGATCAACCACTTCGCGTGCTCGGGCGAGAAATCGTCATAAGGATAGCTAAACAGCGCTTTGGCCGCGGCTACGAGTTCGGGATTGCTGTCACGTTCGCGCAGAGCGGAACTGCCTGGAGGCGCGGCCATCGCGTCAACATCGGGGTCATCGTAAAAGCCGGGGTGCGCGTGGTGATCAAAGATTGGGATCTGCTCGATCTGTGGGAGAAGACGATCGTAAATCTGCTGAACGTCTGGGCCGGGGAATGGACGAGCCTGGCCGATGGCAACTGCACCCAGTAGCAGAAAGCAGCAAACAGGCCGCAACAAAAGCACTCTCATGGATTCTCCTCAAGTTGCATACGCTATCTTGGGACTACAGTTCGCTCCCATGCGGGGCAGACACGGCGAATCCGCTCCACTGCCTCATGAAGAGTCGCGATGGAAGAAGCAAATGAGAAGCGAACAAAATCCCTGCCGGAATTGCCGAAAGCGGCGCCCGGAATCGCAGCCACTCCAGCTTCTTCGAGCATGATGCGGCAAAGCTCTTCGGCGGCGATCCCGGTATCCGCTATGTTCACCCATGCGTAAAAAGCTCCTTGCGGCGGCGCGCACCGGAATCCAGGAATGCCGTTCAGTTCGCGGACGAATTGTTGTCGGCGCTTTTCGAACTCACCGACCATCCGTGGCGTATTGCCATTGCGATCGCGAAGAGCTTCAACGGCTGCATACTGGATGAATTCGTTCACGCAGGTATAGCTGTTCACCGCGAGCATTTCCAGGGCGGGCACAACGCTCGCCGGCGCAACGTTGTAGCCTAGCCGCCATCCCGTCATGGCAAAGCTTTTCGAGAAGCCATCGATGATGACGGTGCGCTCTTCCAACCCTGGATAATTCATCATCGAAACGTAGTTCTGGCCGTAGATGATGCGGGCATAAATTTCGTCCGACAGCACAAAGAGATCGTGTTTCACCGCGAGTTCAGCAATGCGGCGCTGAACTTCATCCGTGTACACGGTGCCCGTGGGATTGCCAGGCGAGTTGGTGATGATGGCTGTGGTGCGGGAGGTAATTTTCGCGGCGATTTCATCGGGATCGGGCTGCAGTTGATTGCGCTCAGTGAGCGTAAACGGGACGGCAACTCCGCCAAGACCCTGCGTGATAGACCGGTAAGCAGGGAAACCGGGCTCAGGATAAAGAACCTCGTCTCCCGGATTGATCAGCGCCATCATCGCCATGAAAAGGCCGATTTTGCAGCCGGGCGCAATCACAATGTTGCTGGGAGAAACCTTCGCCCCGCGCGTTTCGCGCAAATAGCGGGCAATCTCCTCGCGCAGTGCGGGAACTCCGGCGATGGGGCAATAGCGGTCCTTGCCCTCGTCCAAAGCGCGTTTTGCGGCATCGTTCACCGGAGCGGCGGGATGGAAATCGGGTTCGCCCAGCTCCAGATGGATGATGGAGCGGCCCGCACGTTCGAGTTCCTTGGCGCGCGCGAATACTGAAAGGGCGCCCTCTCCGCTCATCACGGAAATGCGCGACGCTATCGGACGCATACGACTCTACCTCGCTGCCGGGACTGGTGTGACAGGGATGCGAAGGCCGTCAACAAACCGGGGAAAGAATTCGAAGACCGCGGCTGTGGCGATAAGTTCGACAATTTGAGCGTCGTTGTACGCATTTTTCAACTCGACGAATGAGGCATCATCCAAATCGCGGCCCGAGCGATGAATCTTTTCGGCACATCGCAGCCCAAGTTTTTCCGTCTGAGTGAATGGACCTTGCTCAAAATCACTCTTGACGGCTGCGATCTGGTCTTCGCTTGCGCCCTTCTGTCTTGCCGACAGCGCATGGGCAGAGACGGCGTATTCGGAGCCGTTCAACACAGACATGCGGGTCGCGATCAATTCCTTATACCAGCCGGCAAGAGCGCCGTCACTCAAAAGCGCTTTCAGATATCCCGCAGTCGCAAGCGCCAGAGTCGGCGTGTGCGCCAGCGTCTTAAACATATTGGGCACGACGCCCCGCGCTTTCTCCAGGGCATCGTACACGTTAGCGATTTCGGGCGAGACCTCGTCCCGATCGAGCAAAGGAATCCGCGTCTTTGCCGTAGGGCCTGTCAACTTAGAACGCCCACCGCAGTGAGAACTGAATCAGACGTGGATTTCCAACTGTGCTAGCAATCTGGCCAAACACGCTCGGTGGGGCTTCATAATCGGTAAAAGCCGGGTTGGCAAAATTCGTATGGTTCCAAACGTTGAAGAAGTCAGCCGTAAACCGCAGATCGTTGCGCTCGCCAAGCTTGAAGTTCTTCAGCAGGGAAATATCCCAGTTTTGCTGGCGCGGACCGCGATAGCTGTTTCGGCCGAGATTTCCGAAGCCAGTCGTGCAGAAATTTGGATTTGTGACAAAATCACACAACGAGGGATACAAAAGCGGCGCGGCCATAAAGGCCGCCCGGTTCAGATAGTGATTCAAGCGATTATGGATATCACCACTAGTGTACCCCTGCGAAATCGAGAACCCTGGGGCCAGGCTGGCACCGACCAGCGGAGCGCTACCCGCGCCCAGGAAAGCTGTGCCCGCGCTCGAATCGATAATCGAGAATGGAGTTCCGGACTGAATCGTGGTCACTCCGCTCACGCTCCATCCTCCAAATGCTGCGCGGAGAAGACCGGAGCTGTGCGTGAAGATCGGCAGATCGTAAACATAAGTAGCAGTTACACGATGCGGCCGGTCGAAATCCGAAAGACCCCGCGATGCATTGACCGTAGTCTCACTGTTGTAAGCGGTGTTGAAAGCTGTATTGCCCGAAGAAGTCGCGTCGATGTTCTTGGAGAAGGTGTAAGCAATCTGTACGTAGTTGCGGCTCCAGCGGCGCGACAAGGTAGTCTGCAACGAATGGTAGATCGAGTACGCATCGTTCGCGAATATCTGGTAGCCGGAATACCCGTTCAACCCTGGAGTGGGCGTTCTGGCGATCGCGTTGGCGAATGTATTCGTCGTGATGGAATAGCCGTTGCCGTTGACGTCTTTCACGACCACCGGATTTGAGGGCGAGGCATTCAGCGACTGAATCGCGTCACGCGTGTTGCGCAAATGAGTGCCCCTGGTTCCCACGTACCCAATTTCAAGTATCCATTGTTTAGGGAGTTCCCGCTGCAGCGTCAAATTCCATTGCTGCGTGTTGGGAACCTGAAAATGATGAGGGACTTCGAGGACGAACAGATTTTGTGTAGAGTCGGTGCCGGGCCCGGTGCAACCGCCGTAGGTGGCCGCGCCATTGGTGTCAGGGAAACTCGTAAGCTGCGCCAGACAGGGCAGGTAGGTCGCCGACAGGACTCCAGCCGCGGGCAGCGCGTTGGGATTGGTAGCAGGGGTTCCGGTGAAGAAGTTAGCAAGACTCCCCGCAGCGCCTCCAAAGAATGCAATCGGAAGGAACGGAGCCTGGAAGCTCAATTGGTCAACCGCGCCAACGTCTTCCCTGACGTAGTAGATTCCATAGCCGGCACGCAGCGTGGTGTTGTGTTTTCCGCCTATGTCCCAGGCAAACCCAATCCGTGGCCCGAGTCCGGTGGATACACTATTGCCGAAAGTCGAACCGGCGGCGTTTCCGGTGAGACCCGGGACACCCAATTTATTTACGCAGCTAGGGTAGATGAACGGGAAGGTCCCAGACTTGGTCAGGCTGGATTCAATATTTCCGATATGGCAATCGTTATCCTTCCATGCACCCATGAATTCCGTGCGCAAGCCAAGATTCACGGTCAAATCGGGGCGTAGTTTCCAATCGTCCTGAGCAAAAACGGCGTAGTTCTTCTCGCGGTAAGTGTGATTGTAAACGCCGCCGCCTCCAAAACTGAACTCCGGAGACCCCTGCAAAAAGTTCTGGAAATCAGACAGCGAGGGGCCGGTTGTGTTGGTGAAGAAGAGCTGGCCATTGAACACCTGCGGAAATTTCTTATTCAGATTAGCGGGCGTGAACTCGCCACCGAAGCGCAGACTGTGATTGCCGTGGATCCAGCTCAAGGTCTCCACAAAATCGAAGTTGTTCTGTACCTGATACTGGTTGGCCTGGGGCGTGGGCCCAAACTGAAATCCAGAAGTCGCGAAGGTGAATTTGTAGATGCTACTGGTCAGATTATTGGTCGGGCGGTTAATACCGACATCCGTCGCGGTTACCGGGTCGACGTTTATGCCACTGTTGTTGATGCGCACATAACCGAAGCGGAAATCGTTCACCAGATTCGGAGAAAACAAGTGCGTCTCGGAAACGCTGAAGAAGCGGTCGTGCACGGGAATCTGATAGGGAAAATTGAGATCCGAAGAACTCGCAGCGGCCCCGAGCGAAGCTTGCAGACCCCCCGCGCCAAAGGGCAGGGCCGATTCAAAATTTGTGTAGAAGAAACGCGCCGAAATCTTGTCCTTGGAATTCCGGAAATCGCGATCCCAATTTGCGGTGAACTGGTTGTCGGTGAACCTACCGGGCTCGCTCACGGCAAACGATCCAGAATCCATGGGAGTTCCGGACAAAGCCGGATACAAGTATCCATTGGCGGGAGCCCCAAACTGGTTGCTCTTGACCTGCAGCAACGCATAGGCGACGGGATCGATGCTAGGAACACCGAGAGCCACGGCCAGTTGAGTTGCAGACAGACTGCGCAGACTGGCTGGAATAATCGGAATCGACGTGCTGATGAAAGTTCCGGCTGAATCGCCGCTACGCTGCCGGGTTCCCTGATAATTCGCAAAGAAGAAGCCGAGCTTGGCCTCTCGACCGATGGGCCCTCCCAGGCTCCCGCCGAAGATATTCTGTTGAATGACCGGACGCGTGTTCGCCTGTCCGTTGCTAAGCTGACTCTCTTTCAGAAAGAAGTCATTCGCATCCAGCGAGGTGTTGCGGAAAAATTCGTACACATCCCCGTGGAAGGTCTTCGTTCCCGACTTGAGGATGGCGTTAATGTTGCCGCCGCCATTGCGTCCCTGAGTGGCATCGTAAAGAGACGTCTGGACCTTGAATTCCTCGACGACGTCAGGATTGGGGAGCGGCGTGGTGGTCAACTCGGCGACGTTATAGTCGGTGGCGCTGATGCCTTCAATCAGGTAGTTATTGTTGTCCTCACGCTGCCCGTTCACATCGATTCGAACGTCGCCGCGGCCCAACTGCGTGGACGAGTTCAAATTGGTCTGCTGCGCACCGGCTGAGAGTGTCAAAAGTTGCTGGAAGTTTTGGGTTGCCATAGGAAGGCTGCGAATTGTTTGCGATTCAATGGCCTGCCCCGTAGTGGCGGTCGAGGTCTCCACCTGCTGCGCTTCCGCCTGCACTTCGATCTTTTGTTGTTGAGTCTGCGGACGCAGCTTCGCTGTGATGCGGGTGGTTTCCGTGATGCGGACATCGACGCCCGAAAGGGTTTCTTCGGCAAACCCGCTGCTTTTCACACTAATGGTGTAAATCCCTACGGCCAGAAGCTGAGCGGTGAAGGCGCCGTTCGAATCGCTTGTCAATGTGCGGGTTAACACCCCGGTTTGTTGATTGAAGATCCGCACGTCGGCATTGGGAACCACTGCACCGCTAGGGTCCTGAACCACTCCCCTGATGGCGCCCGTAGCACCGCCTTGGGCGAGGACTTGAATAACCGATACTCCCACAACAAAAACCAAAGCCAGACTCGTTACCAGTTTCCGCATACACTTCCCCTTTTGTCGGTCTGAATTGCTTCATAAGTGCCGATGTGATTCAACAGCAAACTGCGGATAAAACAGGCCGTCCATCATCGGACTGGGACAGACAGTTCACCCGTTCTTGCCTATGCCGATGTGGGTACGCTTACTAACAGCGCTTGGCATTTTGGATACAACACTCCCGACAAGGATTGGAACCGCGAGGGTACTACAACAGGCCCAGTTTGACAATAGTAGTGGAGATGATGTAGTGGAGATGTGGTAGTGGTGAGCAAGGTTTCCACAGGTCTTCTGCCGTTCGTTGATCCGTGGCATGCGCGGAAGCACGTTATCAACAGGCGCGGGAGCCCGCTCTGAGCGAAGTCGAAGGGACACCCGTCGCTTGAACGTCATTTGCCGGTTTGCGGCTTGAAGCGGTCGTCGACTTCCACTTGGTATCCCGCTACGAGACGGTTGGTTTCGTTCGCCATTCCGACCACGGACATCAACTCTTTGAATTGGGCGTCAGTCATGCCTTTGCTTTTCGCCGAGGCGGTGTGCGAAGCGATGCAGTATTCGCAATGGCTTGTCACCGAGACGGCGACGTAGATCATTTCCTTGGTGAGCGGGTCGAGCGCTCCGGGAGCCATGATCTGCTTGATGTCTTCCCAAGTGCGCTTGAGCATCACCGGATCGTGCGCGATCGCCTTCCAGAAATTGTTGATCCAGTCGGTTTTGCGCGTTGCCATGATGTCGTCGTAGATGGCGCGGACTTCGGGGCTAGCGTCGGCGTATTCGATAAGACCAAAGATAGACATGTGCTCTCCGGGAGCCGGAATTTCCTTTCTGACTTCAACCACGGCAGGAATTGTATACCCATCTCGCCAGTTCGCAACACTGCGACATAATGTTCATCTGGAGTGCCCCTAATCGGTATGCAATCCGTGCCAGCATTGGCGACCTTACCCCATTTGTGGCCTACTTTTGGAACACCTCATCCTTCCCCCAACCCGCTGCAAACCGATTCCGATGCAGGACCTGATGACCATCTATCTATCCCGTCGGTACCGGCAGTAGCGCGATCCGGCCCAGCATCGCCCCGAACCGCAGCCGCGTCAGATGTTCTTCCGCCAGCAGCAGCCAGTAATAACGTGCATGCTTCACCAGTCGCCCGCCTGTCTTCACCAGCCATTGCTGCAAGCTGGTCATGGACCAGTTCTCAATCCCTCTCGGCTAACCCAGACGCCGCCACAAATTCCCCAGGTTGTAGGCCAGCAGGCTCAATGCCAGCCGCACTTGATTTGAGCGGACCCGATGGCAAGAGAGCCGTGTCATCTTCACCGCCTGCTTGCCTTCTTTGATCCATTGCTCGGCTGTTCCCCGCTTGTTGTAGAAGCGCACTACTTCCTGGCTCGGTGTCTCCAAGGTCGGTCACGATGAACCCTAACCGCGGGAACAACCCCCGGCATGGAACTCAACCTTCGCCACTACTCGTCGTGCGGTCTTCCAACTGGCGGCTTGATAGAGAAAGCCCAAGAACTGGGGAAGGAAGTGGTGTTTCGAGCCGATGCCGCGTTTGCCAAGCCGGAGATCTACGAAGCACTGGAAGAACGGGGAGTGAAATATGCGATTCGGCTTCCGGGGAATGACAGCCTGTTGCGCGACGTTGAAGAGCTGCTGACGCGCCCGGTGGGGCGGCCCAGTCACAAACCCATCGCGTGGTACAAGGGAAACCACTACGGTAGCCAATATCATCGGGGATCAAAATTCCCCCAAGACCAGAACCGCTAGAACGGCGGGGCGAAGATGCGTCAGTCACGGCTGTTTACGAGAAACGGGATTGCGGCGTGGGTTTCTCAAAAAATAACCTTACCCAAACTGAGGCAGAACCGCGGTTGCGGTCTGATGCGATATTGCAAGCGGGCGAACCATTAGGGACTGGATTGAGCGAAGTTTCACCGCAGGTCTAGTGGGATCGCGCTTGGCGAGTCACGTCATTAGCCTAGCGGCGAAGCAGGCAGCGTGAATCATCGATATGCCACTTCCTTCATTACAAGAAATGCAAACGCCGCGGGGCTGTTACAGGGCGTGCCCGGGTTTTCACAAACGTTGCCGGCTTCACGGAGCATCACGTTCGGCATTGCCGACAAGGTCCACAGTGGTGGCGGGGCCAGAGGAAGAGCGCGGCGTGGTCACATTCATCGTGAATTCCCAGCCACAGTATTGAGCATCCGGTGCGTCGGGGGGACAGT
>OCZT010003563.1_pt1 | contig 15844 bp, 10 predicted proteins | sample 1539031 | NCBI WGS metagenome assembly OCZT01 (sample SAMEA3539308, study PRJEB22396) | soil metagenome | biome: tundra; feature: field; material: soil | place: USA | collected 2010-05 | depth 0.15 m | reverse complement strand
AAAGTGCGGTAAAGCTCACCAGGAAAGGAGGAAAAGTAGTAATATTTGGGTTAGCGAACAGTTCAGCAGTAATAAATATTCATATGCAGTCTTTCTTTCACAATGAGCTGACACTGAAAAGTTCTATTCTTAATCCTTATACTTTCCAGTCGGCAGTTGATCTTATTGTTAATAAAAAGATAAATGTGGAGATATTTAATCCACACCCTGTTCAATTAAAACAGGACAAAATGGAAAACTTATTTCACAGTTCAGAAAATAAAGACATAATAAAATTCATGGTTACACCGAACAATTAACTTATTTCAATAACAACACAACAAATTCCTTAGGAGGATTTATGAAAAAAAATGTAAGACTAGTAGTATTAATGTTCTCTTTCCTTTGCTTCGTCTTTGGAATGGGGAACGTTATTTATGCCCAGGCTCCGGGTATTGGTGCCGTTGGTGGTTTTGAAGGTACCTTGCCATCATTCTGGAAGATGGGCGGCCAACCAAGTGGCGCCACTTTGACTTGGGCTACCGACCAATTCAGAAGTATGGGGCATTCACTTAAAATTGAAAAACCAACCGCTACTTCCGATAGCGCTGCCTGGGTTTCAGATAATATGTGTGCTGTATGGTCGTCATTCAATCCAAAAGGAGTTGATATTTGGCTCGGTGCTTATATTAAAACTACAGGTGTAAATATCAATCCTACAGCTAATGACGAAAAATGGTATGTTGCTTATACTTTCTATGATACTGATGGGGTTTTTATTAAACAAATTAAACTTCCAATAAATCAGACTGTAACTTCAAGTAATGGCTTTGTTGCTGATACTAATGCAATTGGACAAACTATTCTTTTAAAAGATTCATGGAAAACAATTGTTTCTTTTGTTGCCGGAAAAAATGCAACAGGAACAGTCTGGGCTGATGATTTCGGTCTTGCCGGAAGAGGTGGAAATTGGGCTGGACAGGACTGGAATCAATCTGTTGGCGTTCCTGCCGGATGGTATTACTGGTTACCACCAATTGGCGGTAATGACGATTCCATAGGATTGGGATATGAGAATACAATAGTTACTACCGAAGCTGCGCATTCGGGCACACACTCTCTGAAATTCACTTTACCCATAACCCATATTGGTCAAGATGCTTTTGTTGGTACCCTCAGAGTTCCTCTCGATCCAAGTGTTGTTGGCGGAACTCTACTGAAAGTTAGTGCCTGGTTAAAGGCTTCCGGTCTATATCCTGATTCTGCTAGAAAATATATGGGTACCTGGGCTGTTGGTGTTACACCTCTCTATTTCCCTGATAACAACCAAGTCGCAGGTTATGATAATTTCGGAGGTGCAATAGACTATACATTTGCCCTCCCGGATACTAATCATCAGTTTGATTGGACTTTATTCTCGATTGTCGATACTGTCCCCGTACATACTCCTCCAGCAGCATTCATGGAAGTCAGAGTACATGTCTATGGACAATTTGTCGGTACAGTTTATTATGATGACATCTCTGTAAGTACGGTTACTGGTATCACTGATAAAAGTCCGGTAAGCCCGAATAGCTTTACATTGAATCAAAATTATCCTAACCCGTTTAACCCAAATACTTCAATTTCCTATAATCTTCCGAAAGCTTCAATTGTAACGGTAAAGATTTATGACCTCCTCGGTAATGAGATTAAAACACTTGTTAACGGTAATCAAAACCCGGGCATTCATCAGACTGTTTGGAATGGTGATAATAATTTAGGTAGTAAAGTAGCAAGCGGTACTTATATCTATACTCTTAAAGCAAATGACAATTTCACAGCAAAGAAAATGATTTTGCTTAAATAACCTCATTTTATTAATGAGATAATCCTTTCCCTTATAGGATAGTTTAATGTTTGCATTCTGAGGGAGTCTTCTACAGAAGACTCCCTCAAATTAAATGAATAATGAAAACTATATCATTCATTCTTTCTGGTTTACTGTTAAAATAATAATTATAAAAAAAGTAATTTACTTTTTTAAGGTTGCGTATGAAAAAAAGTTACAACTTTTATCTTTACATATTATCCTTTCTTCTTTTGGCATTATTATTTTCCTTTAAAGTTTATGCCGGCACTACAGGTAAACTGACCGGTAAGGTAACTGATGCCACTACAAATGAACCCTTAATTGGAACCAATGTTGTTGTAGTCGGCACCAATCTCGGGGCAGCTGCTGATGCCCAGGGAAATTATTTTATCCTTAATCTACCTCCTGGCATTTACCAGGTCAAAGCGACACAAATCGGATATTCTGCAACAACTATACAGAACGTGAAAGTCTCTGCTGATCAAACTACTAGGATTGACATAAAGTTAGGCGAACAGGTAATTCAGCTCCAGAATGTTGTGGTTACTTCTACTCGTGGCTTTGTACAAAAAGATCTTACTTCTACTGAATCAAAAATCTCCGGAGATCAGATTTCTAAACTTCCCGTCGAAGATGTCAATTCTCTGGTCAACCTTCAGGCTGGTGTTGTTGAAGGACATTTCCGTGGCGGCAGGGCCGGTGAGGTAAAATATCTTGTCGATGGTGTTTCAGTTAATGATGTATATTCCGGTGCCTCAACCCTGGAGGCGGATGTCAGTAGTATACAGGAATTACAAGTATTAACTGGTACTTTCAATGCTGAGTATGGCGAAGCTCTTTCTGGAGTTGTAAACCAGATTACTAAAATTGCTGGCGATAAATATTCCGGAAGTCTTTCTTTATATACTGGAGATTATTTTACTCCTCGCAGTTCTGTTTTTCCCAACCTAAATAAATTTAGGCCACAGGATGTTTATAATGTTCAGGGAAATTTAAGTGGCCCTATTCCTGGAATAGGCGATCTTTTGAAATTTTTCCTTTCTGGAAGACTCCTGAATGATAACGGCGCAATTTATGGCCAGAGGATTTTCAACCCGCACGACTCATCTGATTTTTCGAAAAATGATCCAGGCAAATGGTATGTGGGGGCAACCGGTGATAAGAAATATGTACCAATGAATGGTTCAAAAAAAGTAACACTTCAGGGAAAATTGGAAATCAATGTTGGAACCGGCAGGGGTATTGTTTTAAACGGCCTTTATCAGAATAATGATTATAAACAATATGATCAAATGTTTAGGCTGGACCCGGATGGGGATTATACTTATCATCAGAAAAGTTTTCTCGGTAGCGCAAGTTATACACATTTATTTAGCAGCAAATCGTTCCTCGATTTTCTGGGCTCTGCCTTTATCTCAGATTATAAACAGTATGTCTTTTCAAATCCTTTAGATCCGGGGTACGTTGATCCACAGAGTTTCAGCCAGGTTGGTGGAGCTGCATTTTATACGGGCGGTACCCAGAATTGGAATTTCCAACATAGTACTAATACCTATACCGGTAAAATAGATTTTACTTCACAAATTAATGATAATAATGAAATAAAAACCGGGATAGAATTTGATTATCATACTTTGAACTACCAGGATTTGCAAACAATTGTAGATGCTTCAACAGGATTTGTGCCTACTCTTCCTCCGTTCGGTTCTTTTGATTATAATGTATATAAAAATCATCCCTATCAGTTAGCAGCTTATTTCCAGGATAAAATCGAGATTGAATATCTTATAATCAATGTCGGACTCAGATATGATTATTTCCAACCCGATGCAAATGTTTTATCTGACCCATCTAATATTGCCACGCTTGATGATTATTCACCGCCATTCCCGGGACAATATTTTTATAAAGCTAGCAGCAAGTCTCAGGTTAGCCCAAGGCTTGGAATTTCTTACCCAATTAGTGATAAAGGAGCTGTACATATTTCCTATGGTCATTTTTTCCAGATTCCACCATTTGATTATTTGTACAGGAATCCGAATTTCAGAATCCCCTTAACCAATGATGTAAATCCGATTAACCAAAATACCATCGGAAACGCTGACCTTAAACCACAGCAGACCGTTATGTATGAGATAGGACTTCAGCAGGAACTCTTTACTGACTTCGGAATCAATGTTACTACTTATTATAAAGATATCAGGAACTTGCTCGGTGTTGAATTATTCCTAAAAGAAAACTCCAAACGATTTGCCAAATTTATTAATACCGATTACGGTTCCGTTACCGGTTTTACCATCTCGTTTGAAAAAAGATTTTCCAATGGGTTCAGCGCTAATCTCGATTATACTTTCCAGATTGCAAAAGGTGATGCCTCTGATCCCAATGATGCATTTAATAAAGCACAAACTATACCCCCGGTTCAGGCGAATAAAATGTTAGTCCCTCTGGATTGGGACAGACGACATTCTCTTAATCTCACAGCGTCAGTCGGTGAACTGGAAAATTATATGATCAGCGTGATTGCTCGTCTTGGGTCAGGTCTGCCTTATACCCCAACTTTCCAAACAACTAATACTGGGATTCAGAATAGTTCAAACAAACCGACTTTCTTTAACGTTGATATGTATCTTACAAAATACCTGAAATTAATGGGAATTGATCTTTCCCTTTTCGTTAAGATTTATAACCTTTTTGATACTGCCAATGAAAATGATGTTTATTCTGATACAGGCAGAGCTGGTTACACACTTCAGGCTACACAGCAGCAATCTGCTCCTAGAGGTGTAAATACTATTGCTGAATTTTACACTAGGCCCGATTTCTATTCCTCTCCAAGACAGGTAATTGTTGGAGCTCAACTTGATTTTTAATAAGAGTAATTATATGAAATCATATAAAAATATCTCCCGCTCAATCTGTTTATTGTGTATTACTTTATTTTTTGTTCTTCTCACTGAATCCTCTCTCGCTCAGAGTATTGTTGATAAGAATAAAGGAGACCCTAAGAACATTAAAAAAGGTTTCATGGATGGAAATCTTGTAGGAACAGTGTATTACAATTATGGTGAAATCTCTGATTGGCAGAATGACCCCACAGAAAGTGGTGAATGGCCTAAAGGTACTAATCATACTTATATTGATGGTGTTGCTGTTATTGTTCAGGCAGAAGCAACCGCTCCCGGCGGCCAGATAATTCATCCCCTTGAAACAAATTATTATGAATATACAAGGATCGATCCTATTACTAAAAATACTTATGGCTGGTATCCACTTCCCGGATATGCCAGTCCGTATCAATCTGCTGTAGCTAGAAGCGATGACCAAACCACTTGGCCCCTTTCATGGCCAGATCAAAATTCCGACTGGAACGGACAATGGGATGGTTTCTTTGGAAAAAATATTAAAAATGCGGACCTTGAAACCTTCTTTGTAATGGATGACAATACGGACCGGCAGTATATTAACCAATATAATTTCAAACCCGATGCCGATGACTCAACTAGAGGCGGCCTTGGTATGCAGGTACGTGGACGTGGTTTTCAGTGGTCACAAGTCCTTGCAGAGGATGTAATCTTCTGGTATTACGAAATCACCAATCAGTCTACTACCGATTATCCAAAAACTTTGTTTGGTCAATATGTTGATTGGGGCATCGGAGGTCATGCTAATTCATCAAATAATGCCGGCACTTATAATTTACTTCTTAACATTTCTTATGCCTGGTCAACAGTTGCTTTCGGATCTCCGGGAAACTGGAGCCCGGTTGGTTATTGTGGTTATGCATTTCTCGAAAGTCCCGGTATCGCAAATGATAATATAGATAATGATCTTGATGGCCTGACCGATGAAAGAAGAGATAACGATGCTAAAGTGTTTATTACAAGACCCGAGGATGATCCATTTCTCCGAATTCTTGATAGGGATACTGTCAATTTCAGAAACTTTTATGGCCATTCATGGCAAAGCCATTGGGATGCCGATGAAAATGAAAATTGGAGTACATTTAACGATCTCAATAAAAACGGTAAATGGGACCCCGGTGAACCATTGAATGATGATGTGGGAACTGATGGTTTAGGTCCATATGATGATGGTTACCCCGGCCCGGATCCCGATGGTTCTGAAGCAGATGGAAAACCGGAACAAGGTGAACCGAATTTCGGCAAACTCGATAAAGATGAATCTGATCAACTTGGTCTAACTGGTTTTGCTATTTTTGCAGCTCATCTTTATGATCTTAATAATGATGAGCATAACTGGGGTGAACTTTCCGTCAATAATCTTAGTGGACAGATTTTGATGGGCGTTAATCTTGCTAATCTATTCTCATCTGCTTTATTTCCAATGCCAGGTAGAATAACCTATGTACCCGGTCCAGGTGAACTTAAGGGGATCGGACAAACAGAACGCTTCTCAATGGCTCTTATCTTCGGCTTGAATACCGACGATTTATTCAGAAGAAAGAATACTGTTCAGTCTATTTACAATGCCAATTACCATTTTGCACAACCTCCCGCAAAGCCCATTGTTAAGGCTATCGCCGGAGATCATAAAGTTACTCTGTATTGGAATTCACTCGCCGAAACTACTTTTGATCCTTTTTATCAAAAAGTGAATTTTGAAGGATACAGAATTTATCGCTCTACTGAACCGAATTTCATTGAAGATAAAATTATTACTGATGCTTCTGGTGTCCCTGTTTTTCGTCAACCGATTGCTATTTTTGATCTCGTAGATGGAATTAAAGGACTTCATCCGATTGATATCAATGGTGCTCATTTTAACCTTGGTACAGATTCCGGTCTTCAACATTCTTTTGTTGATTCCCTCGTTACTAATGGACAAACTTATTATTATGCGGTTTGCTCTTACGATCAGGGTTTTATTCAGACTAATATCCAGGGGCAAACCCTCGGTATTCCTCCCTCGGAAACTACAAGTATAATTAAAGTTGATGTTAATGGAAATTATAAAACTGATATCAATACCGCTGTTGTTATTCCTCATGTTGCAGGAGCTGGTTACATCGACCCGAAAATTTCCAATTTTTCAAAAATAGGACCTGCCACTGGTACTGCCGGTGTTACTATTATCGACCCTGATTCAATGAAAGCATTTAATACATATAGAGTTGAATTTTTAAATAATTCCCGCTTTAGCAATAATCCTAATCCCTCATATAGAATCGTAAATTATTCAACTAACGATACTCTTCTTAAATTTACTCCCTTTTCAACCAGCAAAGTGCAAACTCTCGTTTTGCAAGGATTTAGTGTTAGTTTAATAAACGATTCAGTAGTCGGTATTGATTATTCAAACACCGGATGGGAATCTGGCAGCAATAGTACTTATCTTGTTCAGGCTGGTTTTGAAACAAGAGGTGTTAAAGCTTTCGGATCCGCTCAGGTAAATTACCCGGCAGACTTTGAAATAAGGTTTGTAGATCCTGGTAAAGGGGACACTTCTTTCTCCTATTCTGGTGATATCGGTATACCTTCAAATATTATTGTTAAGGATCTGACTGATAATATTGATCATTTCCAGTTTGCTTTTTTTGATTACAACAACAATAATCTGTTTGATGACGGTGACGCTGTTTTTGTTGCCTTCGGCGACTCTACAGGTAAAAAAGCAATTGATTATACAAACCAGCATTTTAGCTGGTCTGTTTCTTTGGTTAAAGATACATCTATCCTGGATTCTAAACAGATTCTTCCAAAAACAGGAGATGTTATAAAAATCAAAACAACAAAACCATTCCGGTCGACCGATTATGTGGAGTTTACTACTCAAAAGGCTGATTTCAACCGATCTAAAGCGATTACAGATTTAGAAAAAATTGCTGTCGTTCCTAATCCTTATGTCGGTGCCGCCTCTTGGGAATCTGCTACCGCTACTACAGGCCGTGGTGATCGACTCGTTTACTTCATCCATCTTCCAAATAAATGTACAATAAGGATCTATACTATTAGTGGTAATCTTGTCAAGACTCTGTATCGCGATGCACCCTTAACTGATGGTCAGGAGCCATGGGATTTAACTACTAAAGATGGTATGTCACTTGCTTTTGGTGTTTATATCTTCCACGTGGATGCGCCGGGTATAGGAACAAAAATTGGAAAATTTGCGTTTATTAAATAAGCTGTGAAATACGGAGCAGATATGAGAATAAAAATAATTACAATATTAATTGCCATTGTATTTATATCGGTGAACCTTTTATCCCAGGTATCTAAAGTCGGAACTACTGCTGCGGCGTTTCTTGAAATTGGCCCGGGTTCAGTTGCTACTTCTATGGGAGGTGCTTTCGTAAGTGTTGCAAATGATGCGACTGCACTTTACTGGAATCCATCAGGCATAGCTGATTTTACTAATAATGAGGTGACAATTTTCCACGCCAATTGGATTGCTTCTACTTATTTCGATTACGCGGCTCTTGTTATCCCTCTTGGCGAAGTAGGAAACCTCGGCTTTAGCTTTACTTCCTTCACAATGGCCGATGAAATGGTAAGAACTGTAGATCTGCCTGAAGGGACAGGTGAATTTTTCAGTGCGGGAGATATAGCTGTTGGTCTCTCTTATGCCCGAAAATTAACAGACCGCTTTGCTATCGGGTTCACTGTTAAGTATATCCAGGAAACAATCTGGCATGAATCTGCAAGCGCAATTGCTATAGATGCTGGTACAATTTTCAGAACAGACCTCTTTAATGGTCTTACAATCGGCGCCTCGATCTCCAATTTTGGTACACAGATGAAACTCAATGGAAGTGATATCAGAACCTTTGCCAGAGTCAATCCTACCCTCCTCGGTTCCAACGATCAGGTACCCTATAATATTGAACTTGATTCATGGGATCTCCCATTCCTTTTCCAGATTGGAATATCAACTAATATTATTAAGAATGACGATTATCGTTTTTTGGTTTCTGTAGATGCGCTCCATCCGAACAATAACTATGAAAGTATGAATATCGGGGGACAGTTTTCATTTAGGGATTTTTTGTTCATACGGGGAGGCTTCCGGAATTTATTCCTCACAGATTCAGAAGGTGGTTTGACCTTGGGTGTTGGTGTTAATTCAAAACTTCTTTTTAGTGACGATTTTGTTAGTTTTGATTATGCTTATAGAAATTTTGGGAGGCTTGATAATGTCCATACTTTATCCGTTGATATTAAATTTTAATAATACATGAATATTAGCCCTAAACTTATTATATGCATTGGTTTAATCCTGATATGTTCATTAAATACTTTTCCACAGAAATCTACAATTGACTTTAGTTCAGCAGATTCTTCTAAAGGGGAGCTTATCCTTGCCGAGACTGGGAATAAAAAGATAACCGCAAAGGAATTTATTTACAATTATGAATTCGGTCCCTCCTTTCCTAAAAAGGTAAAAAACTCTAAGGAGGTTTACCTTAATTATTTAATAAACGAAAAACTTCTTGCCGCCGATGGTTATTCTCGCAATTTAGATACACTGCCGATAGTTAAGGATAATCTTTATGGTATCGAAACAGACCTCGCCACAGAGGAACTATTTAAAGATGAGGTGATGAAAGAAGTAAAAATATCTGATGAAGAGATTAACACGGCAATTGGCAAGAAGTTAGTCTCTGTTGAATTGAAATGGCTCTATGCTCCTTATAAGGATAGCCTTAATTTTTTTACACGGGGAATTTCTGACGGTCTTCCGTTTGATTCACTATTCCGGCTTCAGTTAAATGATTCGGTTTTTGAAGACCAAAGGAAATGGAATACAGATCTCTTTAACCTTGAAGAAAAAAGTAGTATGATCGCAGGTTTGATAAAGAATCAAAAAGTCGGATCCATCTCTTCTCCTGTAAAAGGTCCCGATGGGTGGTACATTTTCAAAATTGTTAATATCTGGAAAGAAGTTCTTCCGAATGAATCGGAATTAAACCAGTTGAAAGAAAAATCGAATCGGTCCCTTCAGAAAGCCCAAATGGATTCTCTATCTGGCAAGTATGTTAGAAAGATTTTTATCGATCAGAATCCACAGATTATAGGTAAAACATTTGAACTTCTACGAACTTACTTTGCAAAGAATGAGGTTAATCCTGATAAATTGAAAGATTGGAGGTTAGATGATAAACTAACTTTCCTTCAACAACAGGTCGATTCATTAAAGAAGGATTTTTATTCCATTATCTTGGTAGAAATGAAAGATGGCTCCTATTCTTTTAAGGATTTTATTGACTGGTTTAGGTACAGACAACAGAATATTAAATTCAATGATAAGGATTTTCAATCCTTTTCGGAAAGCATAGAATCTTATGTCTGGCGGATGGTACGCGATAATTCACTAACAAAAATCGCATTTTCTAAAGGATATCAGAATAAGAAATCTGTACGTGAACAGCTTGGCTGGTGGAAAGATAAAATCGTATATGCTGTTGTTAGGGATGAGATTATTGGCTCTGCTCTGATAGGCAATACTAATGAGTCATTTAAATTTGAAAACAAACCTCTTTCAGATGAAGCAAACAAAAAACTTCTCCACAAGGTTTTGGCACTTAAGCAGAAATATAAAATTAAAATAAATAAAGATCTCTTGGCAGAGATAAAAGTGGAAAATGAAAACGATCCTAAAGCTATTGACGTATATGCTGTAAAAAAGGAGGGTATATTTCCCCGTCCAGCATTTCCTACTATCGATATACTTTGGCAAAACTGGCAATGAGAATTTATCCGCTTATTATGTTAACGGTGGTTTCTTGTTGCTTGCTTTCATGCAGTGATCAAAGTAAGAATGATCGGAAACATATAATCTATTGGGCCAGTAACAATACTGATGAAATTACATTCGCTGGAAAAATTGTAGATCAATGGAATAACGGAAATACCGGGAGCAAAGTTACATTCCAGCCTGTTCCTGAAGGGCAGAGTAGTGAGGAGGTAATTCTCGCTGCGGTAGTTGGGAACACTACCCCTGATATTTATTCCAATATGTGGCAGGGAGATGTTGAACTTTACGCAAGGGCAGGGAAGCTTGTTCCTTTAGATACTCTTCCTGGATTTATGGAATTTATATCAGCTCGTTGTGACAGCAATGTTATAAAAGAGGTCACCTCCACAGACGGACATATCTACCAGATCCCCTGGAAAATAAATCCAATAATGCTCATATGCAATGATAATATGTTCAGAAGTATCGGTTGGCAAACTCCGCCAAAAACATATTCCGAATTCTTAAAAGCAGCAGCTGAAATTAAACGTACTGCCTATTTGAATGGCTACCTGAACAAATGGATCGGTTATAGCGAGGTAATTGAAACATGGTGGCAGCGGCTTTTTGATTTTTATCCTTTGTATCTCGCAGCATCTGGAGGGGCAAGCCTCATAAAAGATAATAAGGTGGTATTTAATAATGAATATGCTGTCGGTACATTTCAATTCATGAAAACTTTGTATGACAACGGATATTTCCCAAGAGAAAGACTATCTGCACGGCAGGATCCATTTCTTTCTTCCGATATTGCTGTCCGCTTTACCGGTCCTTGGGAAATAGTTCACGCAGATAAATTTAAACCCTCAGGGTTTGAATACAGTTTTTCCCCTTTGCCTGTTCCTGATAACCATAAAAATGCAGCATATACTTATGGTGACACTAAGAATATTGTTATGTTTACAACCTGTAAAAACCGGCTTACTGCATGGGAGTTTATTAAAAGTATAATCAGTGAAAAAGGGGATTACCAGCTACTCAAAATAACAAACCAGCTTCCAAGAAGAAAGGATCTTACATCAAATCCCTTGTTCATAAATTACTTGAATGATAACCCGAAGATGAGACCTTTTGCCGAACAGTCAAAGTATGTGCGCGGTCCTGATATTTGCCCCGTCCTTAAGGAAATATTTGACGCTATTTCTCGTGAATATGAAGCTTGCGTAATATATGGAAAAAAGACTCCAGAGCAGGCTGTAAATGATGCGGCTAAATCGGCTGAACTAATTTTATTACAGTGAGTGGAATAATGAAATCTAATAAAATTGTTCCATACCTCATGATAGCGCCGTATTTAATACACTTTCTTGTCTTTATTTCTTTCCCTGTGTTATTCTCATTCTTCCTTATGTTCAATCAGTGGAATATAATAAGCCCGATGAAGTTTGTAGGGCTGCAGAATTTTTATAAATTGATTCATGATGCACAGTTCTTCAGGTCCCTATTAAACACACTTATTTTTCTGGTTATCCATATCCCCCTGCAGATAATTGTAGCTCTATTTTTTGCGACTATGCTCAATCAGAAGATCCGGTTTATCGGGTTTTTCCGTGCGGCATATTTCCTTCCTGTGGTAGTATCGGGTGTTGTTATAACAATTCTGTGGCAGCAGTTGTATGGATATGAAACGGGATTACTAAACAGGATACTCACCGGGATTGGTATTAAAAAAATCGGATGGCTTACCGACCCTTCCCTTGCTATGGGTTCAATTGCAATAATGGCCACATGGAAAAATGTTGGCTTATATATTGTCCTTTTCCTTGCTGGCCTGCAGACAGTCCCCCAATACCTTTATGAATCTGCTGATCTTGAGGGAGCTAGCTCCTGGCAGAAGTTTCGTTACATTACCCTTCCGATGATAAATCCGACTATGTTCATGGTCGTAATCCTCTCAACTATAGGAGGTTTTTCACTTTTTATCGAACCCTATGTAATGACAGGTGGTGGCCCCCTCAACAGTACACTTTCATCTGTGCTGTATATATATAAGGAAGGATTTTTCTACTACCATATGGGATATGCTTCAACACTTGGATTCTTCTTCGCGGGTATTATACTGCTTGTTATCTTCTTCCAAAAAAGATATGTTGAAAGGGAGACAAGATGAAGAAATCCCTCATATACTTAATATTAATCCTGGGATCGGTTGTCTTTGTATATCCATTTATCTGGATGCTCAGTGCTTCCTTATCCCCGGAAAGTGCTATCTCGAACCTGGTTCTGTTTCCAACTTCCCCCTCATTAAATAATTATTCACAGGTGCTTGATAAGATCCCCGCAGCCCGCTCTTTGCTGAACAGTCTTTTCGTCTCACTTGTTATAACTGCGGGTGTGATAATCTTCGGATCTATGGTAGGATACGCTCTGTCTCATCTCGAATTCAAAGGGAAGAAGATTCTGTTCTTTATAATAATATTTACTATGACACTACCATTTCAGCTTACGCTTATCCCCCAGTATATCTTAATGGTAAAGTTTCAATGGGTTGATACTTACCTTGCGCTGATAGTTCCTTATTTTCTTAACGGGTTATCAATAATAATGTTTAATCAATACTTTAAAAGTATACCGGTAGATCTGATTGACGCAGCCCGAATTGATGGCTGCAGTGAATTTACCATTCTATTTAGAATTTTATGGCCTAATTCTCTTCCCGCTATTATTACGGTAGGTATAATTACATTTATGACTGCGTGGAATGAAGTGCTTTGGCCGATCATCGTTATAAGGGATGAACATCTAATGACCATGCCCCAGCTTATAACATTGTTTGCCGTGGGGGGAAGAGCTGAATCTCAGCTTGGTGTAAAACTTGCCGCTGCGGCTATGCTTGCTTTTCCGGTTATCGTTGCCTATGCTTTCTTCCAGAAGTATTTTATACAAAGTATGGCATCAAGCGGAATGAAGGAATGACGATGAACATTAATAAAACAGGAATTAAGTTATTCCCCAATCCCAAGAGAGTGCTTCTTCTCCCTTTTAACTTATGGAGTGAGCAGCGGATTAATAAAACAATCAACAGGATATTGGGTTTAACGGAAGACAAGGCGGCAATGCTGCTTGATGAAATAAATAATAAGTTTGAGCATAGGCATCAGGAATTTGATAATAGGTTATATGGTAATTATACCTTGGTGGAAAAATACATAGGTCGTCCTATTTCCAGGGAAAAGGAATTATTAATTGGCGCCTATTTTAGCAAAGAATATTCAATCGACTCTGCTGCATTGTTCAACCCTTCTATTGTGCCTCATCCCGATCAATCAGGTCTTATGAATGGGGAATTAAGATTTATTCTTAGCCTGAGGGCTGTAAGCGAAGGCCATATTTCTTCAGTTGAATTTTTAACCGGGATTATTACGGAATCCCTCGAAATAAAGTTCGATGAAATCCCTAGATATGCTGTCCCTCCTTTAAAAAGAGATACCCGGCCTCTGCTTCCTCATAAAGTGCCCGATGATATTATTGATTCCAATTATGATATTGAATTCTCTGGGCGTGAGAAACTATCTGAAAGAGTTATCTTCCCATACTCTAAAACTGAAAGTAATGGGATTGAAGATGTACGGCTTGTTAAATTTATGAATGATGACGGCAAATATGTTTATTACGGTACCTTCACTGCCTATGATGGTTATCGGATTCTCTCTGAATTGTTGGAAACAGAAGACTTTAAGAAATTTAAGATCAGGACTCTCACCGGGAACGGTGCTAAAGATAAAGGTATGGCACTCTTTCCTGAGATGATCGATGGCAAATATTGGATGATTTCACGCCAGGATGGGGAGACCATTTTTATTATGAATTCTGGTAATATTTATGAATGGAACAACCCGGTAATATTGCGTGAGCCGGAGTATGATTGGGAATTTGTTCAGCTCGGTAATTGCGGTTCTCCTGTTAAAACACCTGAAGGGTGGCTCGTACTAACTCATTCGGTCGGGGCAATGAGAACATATGTTATCTCCGCCCTGCTGCTCGATCTTAAAAACCCATATAAAATTATCGGTCATTTAAAAGAACCGCTACTTGTTCCCGATGAAGAAGAAAGGGATGGGTATGTTCCGAACGTCGTTTATACATGCGGTTCAATGTTATTTAATAAAAATTTGATTATACCTTATGCTATATCTGATTCGGTATCATGCTTTGCACATATCCCTCTTAATGATTTGTTAAATATGATGCATTAACAACCGGCTATTTATGGAGAATAAATGGAAATTGTAAAATTCGAAAACAATCCTGTCCTTACAATTGAAGACATTCCTTTCAGAGCAAATAGTATTTTTAACCCTGGTGCCATTAAATTTAATGATGAGTATCTTCTCCTATGCAGGGTGGAATTGCCTGTGGGAAAATCCTCCTTTGTTATCGCAAGGAGTAAGGACGGAAAGAAATTTAAAGTGGATGACAAACCGTGCCTTAACCCCGGTGACCATGGAGAGTTTAATGATTTAACTGAATGGGGGATTGAGGATCCGCGCATTACGCTTATTGAAAAAAAATATCGTATCACATATACCGGTTATTCAAAATATCTCCCCCTGGTTATGCTTGCTGAAACTGTGGATTTTAAGACTTTCAAAATACTAGGACCGATTACCGAACCTTCAAACAAAGACTCTTCTCTCTTTCCTGAAAAAATAAATGGTTATTACTGGAAAATGGATCGTCCTTCTTTAGACCCATATAATAGCATCTGGGTGAACAGGAGTACCGACCTTATTCACTGGGGTGACTTCAGGTTTATGAAAGAACCTCTCCTGGGTACCTGGGCAGCGGATAAAATCGGTGGTTCTACTCCTCCGGTTAAAACAGATGAAGGATGGCTTTTCCTTTTCCATGGAGTCAGGATTTTTGGCACAAGCAGTATCTATAAAATCGGCGTCATGCTTGTCGATATTGATAAACCCTGGATCGTAAAGGGATTATCGCGCGAGCCGATTCTTGCACCGGATAAATTGTATGAGAGAGTGGGGGATGTTCAGAATGTTGTGTTTACAAACGGCTGGATTATTGAAGATAACGGGGATGTTAAAATTTATTATTCCGGCGCAGATACAAATATCTGTCTCGCGGAAACTAATATAAATTATTTATTATCATTATGTAAACTATAGGGATAGTAATTCTTTAAGGTTCCTTATATGAAAAAATTTGTAGCCGTCTTTCTTTTATTAGTTGCAGTTGTATTTCCACAAAAGTCACTGGTAAATACTGCCCATCTCGATCACCTTTATCAGCAGATTAAAG